>Ga0265298_10003680_pt1 | contig 20069 bp, 19 predicted proteins | sample AusTroGonzalo_MG_3_FD_193486 | JGI IMG/M metagenome (GOLD analysis project Ga0265298, IMG submission 193486) | Bovine rumen microbial communities from tropical cattle in Woodstock, Queensland, Australia - Gonzalo_01 | ecosystem: Host-associated > Mammals > Digestive system > Stomach > Rumen ... | reverse complement strand
CGAGATCAACATCGGGATAATCGGTCACGTCGACCACGGTAAGACAACCCTTACCAAGGCTCTCTCCGGAGAGTGGACCGACCGTCACTCCGAGGAGTTGAAGAGAGGAATCTCCATCCGTCTCGGGTACGCAGACGTAGCATTCTACAAGTGTCCTGAGTGCCAGGGCGCCGCAGCCTTCGGAACCAACAAGAAGTGCAAGAACTGCGGTGCGGATGCGGAGTATCTCAGAGCGGTGTCCTTCGTGGACGCTCCCGGGCACGAGACCCTGATGGCCACCATGCTGTCGGGAGCCGCCCTCATGGACGGAGCGCTTCTGCTGGTAGCAGCCAACGAGAAGTGTCCCCAGCCCCAGACCAAGGAGCATCTGATGGCCCTGTCGATCATCGGTATCGACAAGATCATCATCGTCCAGAACAAGATCGACATCGTCACCAGGGAACAGGCGATCGAGAACTACAAGCAGATCAAGGAGTTCGTCAAGGGAACCATCGCGGAGAACGCCCCGATCATACCGATCTCGGCTAACCGCGGTGTGAACATCGACATGCTGATCCAGGCGATCGAGGACAACATCGTCGCCAAGATCAAGAGGGATGCCAAGGCATCGCCCCTCATGCACGTCGCCCGTTCCTTCGACATCAACTCCCCCGGTACGAAACCGGAGGACCTGAAGGGAGGTGTCCTGGGAGGAACGCTCATCCAGGGTACCCTGAGGGTCGGCGACGAGATCGAAATCTCGCCCGGAAGGAAGACCGAGGTCGCCGGAAAGCCGGTTTACGAGAGGATCACCGCCACGGTGACATCCCTCGAGGCCGGAGGACGCTCCGTCAAGTCGGTGGTCCCCGGAGGACTTATCGCGATCGGTACCGGATTGGACGCTTCCATCACGAAGTCCGACGGATTGACCGGAAGGGTCATCGGTGTACCCGGCGAGCTCCCGGACGTCGTCCACGACTTCAAGATGAAGACCACCCTGCTCGACCGTGTAGTGGGTTCCTCGTCCGAGCTGTCCGTCGAGGACATCAAGAGCAACGAGCCCCTGATGCTCAGCGTCGGTACCGCAACCACCGTCGGCGTCGTCAAGAGCGCCAGGAACGGCTCCGCCGAGGTCGTGCTCAAGATCCCGGTGTGCATCCTGCCCGGACAGAGGGTCGCCATCTCCAGAAGGATCTCCAACAAGTGGAGACTCATCGGTTACGGTATCGTCGATCAGTGAGATCATGCAGACCGTCGTGCTCGACACAAACGCCTTACTCATGCCTTTTGAGATCAAGATGAACCTCGACCTCGCCCTGAGGGATCTCCTCGGCGAGGTCAGGATCGTCGTACCCGGACCGTTGGTCGGGGAGTTGAAGCATATGGACCACAGGTATGCGAAAGCCGCCTTGGCCCTCGCCCGCAAGTACGAGATCGTCCCCACGGAGTACACCGGCGATAACGCCGTCGTGGAGATGGCCGCCAGGACCGGCGGTTACGTCCTCACCAACGACAAGGAGCTGAGGAGGAGGCTCAGGAAGGAGGGCGTCCCCATCATCATGCTCCGTTCAGGCACACATCTCGTCATAGATTCCTATCAAGGCGACGAATGAGCCCCGGATTGATATCCTGAAAGGAAGGATGGGCCCGGGAACCGGTCCCGAGCCGCCTCAGCTGTAAAGTTCGCTCTCCTGTATGACGTAGCAGTAGACCATCGTCGGCAGGTGGGAGTAGAAGATGACGTTGTAATTGGCCACCATCGCCAGGGCGTACTGGTCGAATATCAGGTTGTACAGGCTCCCGTCCGCATAGCGCTTGAGAACCCCGGTCAGCTGGTACAGGGTCTCGACTATGCAGTCGGTGTACTCCTCGCAGCCGTTCTTAGATGTGGCCGCCTTCACCAGGGGTTCGAAGTGCTCCTTGAAAGCGGTCTCGTCATCCGCGTACGTGCCCAGGCCCACTATGAACGAGATGATGTCCGAAGGGCCTCCCATGAGGTCCGTCAGCCATCCTTCGTTGGCGAAGACGATGTAGACGAATTGCACGAAATCATCCTCGATGTTCTTGTGGTAGTACTCCCTGCTGCCGACGGCCTCGAAGAACTTGTCTATGAATCCGTCCCAGAGCACCTGCGGGTCCTTAATGCTGGCCACCGGTGTGAATCTGGACATGTCATAGTATTTCACGTTACTCTGGCCGTAGTACTTCCCGACCAGTTCCAGCATCTTCGTGCGGTGCTCCTCGTCATGGGACTGGAGATCGAACTGGTGTCCGAATCTGACGAATCCGTAGGAATCTGATGGAACGTAGGTGACGGGATCGTCGCAGTTGACGATATACCAGATGTTGTCGTAGCGGGGATCGGTGGGCGATACATGGTTCCCGCCGACGATACCGCAGAGAGGGGTCTCGAACGAGTATCCGTAGACATCCTCCTTGGCGAGCTCGATGTCGCCTATCCTCTCTTTCACCTTCCCCTCCGCTATGGCATCGGAGATGTATGCGGCGGTAAGGTTCGCTCCCGCGGCCGTCCTGCTGTATCCTGTGAGCAGAATCTTGGTCTTCCCGGTGATGTTGTTCTCCGAGATGAAAGTCCTCAGGGTCTTCAGGGCCTCATCGCGTGCCAGGGCGAATCCCTGGTGGTCCCCCTGCGCTCCGAGCATGACATTCGCCGCGAACTCGTTGGTGTAGTTGGTACCGTTTAGGGCGAGCAGGATGATGTTGTATCCGTTCCATTCCTTTGAACCTATGGCCACATCGGTCGAGTAGATCGTGGTCACCTGCTTGTAGGCGTCGTTGACGGTCGCGTTGACGTAGCCGATATCCCTCATCAGTCTCATTACGGACTGGGACCTGTCGCCTCCGTCGGCGGGTCCCGTGGAGAGCTCGAGACAGAGCGCGAACGCCATCATATCCCCGTTCTGCTGGGTGGAAGGGACCTTGAACAGGTCGTCACCGTAGTAGACCGGGAGGGTGACGTTCCTTTTGTTGACGTGATCGCAGGTGTAGAAGCTGTATTCCTGGATCTCCTCCTGTCCCTTCGCGTCGCAGTAGTAGAGCTCTATGATGAATCCCTTCTCTGGGGTCAGATATACCGTGGGCCTTCCGTCATCCAGGCAGGCCTCGAGACTGTCGGATTCGATGTTGCCGAAGACGAAGACATAGTCCACGGGGTCTCCATCCAGATAGGTGCTGAAGACCACGAGATTGGAATCCCTGTTGACCTCCGGATCCGCGTTCCATTTCCCGATGTCGCCGGAATAGGCGATCATCACGTGGTCGTCCAGGGAGGTCCCGACGGCGATATCGATACTCTGACCGTCCTCGGTGATGAAAACGAAGTCGCCGATCCTGTCCTCATCATCGTAGATCTCCGCTACTTCGATACCGCCGCTGCCGCCACTATACGCTATGAACGATCCGAACGCTGCGATAACCACGGCTGCAGCGATGACTAAGAGAATCTGACCCGTCTTCATATGACGAGACTCGGCGCATCCTTATTTAACCCTTGTTAGAGAATCCTCTGCCGAGTTGCGAAACGGCCTCGGCACCTGCATCCGTGACGAGGATGTCTAAGAGCCCCTCGGAATCCGTTCTGTCCTTGTCCGAGAACTCCTTGAAGAATCCGATCACCAGGAGGTCGCTGCCGAACATGTCCCTCATCATCTGCGCCTCCTTGAGGGAGCCGGTGGATGCCGCGGCCATGTGGATCCCGTTGTCGTAGACCACACACAACCCTTCGACGTTGTCCACCTTACCGGTCTCGGGATCGAGGATGTTGTCATCCCCCACGATTGAAATGATTTCGATATCTGGCACAGTATTATCCGCACCGGATATGAAGGCCCCTGCCCTCCTTATGACGGCAGGGTCGTTTATGATGGATGTCCCGCAGCCCTCGATGCAGAGAACGGCTGCCTCTATCGAACGGTCCTCTAAGGATTTCGCCAGGAGCTCCGGGACATCTATCATGTTGATCACTCGATGACTTCCATCTTGATGATCTTGACATCGACGAGGGGCCTATCGCGCCTGTCGGTCTCGACCCTGTTGATCTTGTCCGCGACATCCATGCCCTCGATGACTGTTCCGAACACGGGGTGTGCGGAGGGGGTTCTGGGATCCTCCTTGTCGAGGTAGGTGTTGTCGACGACGTTGATGAAGAACTGGCTTCCTCCGCTGTGGGGTCTTCCGGTGTTGGCCATGGAGATGGTCCCCCTGACGTTGGAGTGTCCCTTTCCGAACTCGTCCTCGATGGTGTATCCGGGTCCGCCCATTCCGGTCCCCTCGGGGTCCCCTCCCTGGTTCATGAAGTCCTGGATGACCCTGTGGAAGATCGTGCCGTCGTAGAATCCCTCTTTGGAGAGCTTGACGAAGTTGCCTGTGGTTATGGGCATGTCGTCGTGCATCTGAATCTTGATGTCACCCATTGTGGTGTGCATGATTACGATTGTCATGAGTGTGAGATAGCCGTCATCGACAAAAAGGTTGGTATCGGAACTGCAGGTACGTTGAGTAACACGAATTCAGAATTAGTGCTACCTTTTATACTCCCAGCCGGATTACATCATCACGAACTTCGAAGAAGCGATACCCGCATACGCTGCCGCCGTCGGTGGGGGGAAGACCGACCGGCAACCGTCCCGGCCCATGAACCATCCGTTCTCCGACCTGCACGACTCCGTGAATCCGAACACCGCTGCCATCCTGGGCAACATCGGACCTGAGGCAGAGGACGACATCCCGGATGATACCGGGGTCTCCACCGTCACCAAGGTCTGCCTACTGGCGGCCGCGGTGCTTGTTATCGGTATCGCGATTTACATAATCTTTGACATTCTCTGAGATAGTCTTTATAATTCCACTGGTTTTTTTCAAATCCGGTAGTAAGATGAAGGTCCTATTGGTCAACGGAAGCCCCCACGAGAAGGGCTGCACGTACACATCCCTGAAGGAGGTCGCCGACACCCTCGAGGAGAACGGCGTCTCTACCGAGATCCACTGGATCGGCAACGGGGAGGTCGCCGGATGCCGCGGATGCGGCTACTGCAGGAAGAAGGGGGGATGCGTCATAGACGATGACGTCAACAGGATATCGGAGAGGCTGGACGAGTTCGACGGATTCGTGTTCGGAGCCCCCGTGTACTACGCCGGGCCCGCCGGACAGCTCACCGCTTGGATGGACCGTTTCTTCTATTCCAATGCCGGAAGGTTCGACGGCAAGGTCGCGGCCTCGGTGGTCAACGCACGCAGGGGAGGCAACAGCGCGTCCTTCGAGAGGCTGAACCAGTACTATCTGATGAACTGCATGGTCGTCCCCGGTTCCCAGTATTGGAACATGACCCACGGATTGACCCCCGAGGACGTCGCTAAGGACAAGGAGGGCCTCCAGACCATGAGGACCCTCGGCAGGAACATGGCATACCTCCTGAAATGCTTCGAGTCGGGGAGGAAGGAAGGGTTGGAGTTCCCCAAGCGCGAGCCGGCCACGCCCACCCATTTCGTCATGTCCAAAGAGTGATTATATCTGTTAACAACCAATTCAGGGAATGAGATGAGAGTTAGACAGGCCGTGATCATGGTCGGCGGGAAGGGCACGAGGCTCCTCCCCCTTACAGAGAACCATCCCAAGCCGATACTCTCGGTGGCCGACAGGCCGTGCATATGGTATCTGGTCAGGTCCCTGGCCCGCGCGGGCATAGAGGAGGTCATCCTGGCATGCGGATACAAGCCGGGCCACATGGAGGCATTGGGCGACGGTTCCGATCTCGGACTGAAGATCATCTACTCCTACGAGGACGAGCCTATGGGGACGGCAGGGGCCATGAAGTTGGTCGAGGACCGTCTTGACGATGTCTTCGTCGCATGCAACGGCGACGTCTTCGCGGACATCGACGTCAAGGAGGAGATCGACCTGCATCTATCGACAGGGGCATCCATCACCATAGCCCTAACCCCCGTAGACAATCCTACGGAGTTCGGTATCGTCCGCACGGAGGCCGACGGCCGCATCGTCGAATTCAAGGAGAAGCCCAAGCCGGAGGAGGTCTTCTCCAATCTGATCAACGCTGGTGTCTATGTGATCAACAAGCCCGTCCTAGATTATGTGCCAGAGAACACATTCTTCGACTTCTCGAGGGACCTCGTCCCGTTGGTCATGGAGGATGGCGGGCGCATACAGGGATATGCCCTGAGCGGCCTGTGGATGGACGTCGGAAGGCCGCACGACCTGCTCGAGGCCAACCTAGCTGTCTCCAACCGCGAATTCTCCGGAAGGGATTTCCCATCGGAGGATTCATGCATCCGCGGGGACTTCTACATGGGGGAGGGTTCCAAGGTGGCGAACTCCGAACTGAGGTCTTCGGTAGTGCTCAAAGGGTCCACCGTGACGGATTCCAACCTGAGAAGGGTCCTGGTCATGAAGGGCTGCACCGTCAGGGGCGCCCATATCGAGGACTCCATAATCGGGGAGGGGAGCACCATCGAGGAAGGGTGCAGGATCACCAACGCCGTCATCGCCGACAACACCGTTCTGGAGAAGGGTACGGTGATGGACGGAGGAAGGAAGGTCTGACCAGATATCCGACTCAGTCTCGCGCACGTTTATATTCTTTACAAGTGTACAAGACTCAACGAAGCTAGAGGAATCCTACGGTATCGCAAGGATGGATGCTAGACTGAAGGGATGAAGGATGGGAACTATTCATTACAGGTCCAGAGCCCCGCTGAGATTGGGGTTCGTGGGAGGAGGTACGGATGTCGACCCGTATGCCTCGCAGAAGGGCGGAGCCGTGTTTAACACCACTATAAACAGGTACGCCTATTGTACGATTACTCCAACTAACGACCATTCCATGTCGGTGCACTCCATCGACTACGGGAAATACGAGGCCCCCCTCGATAAGGGCCCGCTCCCGCTGGACGGCAACATGGATCTGATCAAGGCCGTCGCCAACCACTTCGGGATCACGGACGGATTCAATCTCGTCCTCCAGTCAGAGGCTCCCCCGGGATCCGGATTGGGAGGTTCCTCCACCGTCATCGTCGCGATAATAGCGGCCGCCTGCGAGTGGCTCGGCGAGAAGATGACCGCAGGGGACATGGCCCACCTCGCATACCATCTGGAGAGGGAGGTCATCGGTCTCAAGGGAGGTAAGCAGGACCAGTACGCGGCTGTGTTCGGCGGCTTCAACCTGATGAGGTTCGCGGCGGACCATGTGGACGTCAACCGCGTCAACATCTCCTCCGACACCATCAACGAGCTCCAGTACAGGTCCCTCCTCTGTTACACGGGAACCCCCCGCGAGTCCGCGAAGATCATCGAGAGCCAGGTGGAATCATACAAGGCCGGTCAGAACGAGGACGCCCTGGACGCCACCAAGGAGCTGGCGATCCAGATGGCCCATGCCCTGGAGCTGGGCGACATCCACGGCGCCGCGACGATCCTGGACGACGCATGGGTCCTGAAGAAGAGGTTCTCCAGCAAGATCACCAACCCCCAGATCGATGCCATCTACAACGCCGCCAAGTCGGCGGGAGCCATCGGAGGAAAGATCTCCGGAGCCGGAGGCGGAGGATTCATGCACTTCATATGCGAATACGACACCAAATACCAGGTCGCACAGGAACTGCGCAGGTACGGCGTCAAGATAACCGATTTCATGTACGAGCCCAACGGCGTGACCTCATGGAGGTATGACAATGATAGATGACATCAAATCCCAGCTGAAGAGGAGTTCAGAGACGATAGCCAACATCAACCCCGACCAGGTGCTCGCAGCGGCGAACCTGTGCGTGGATTCCATCCGCAACGGCGGTCAGATAATCTTCATGGGCAACGGGGGATCCTCCGCAGACGCCCAGCACATCGCGGCCGAGCTCTCCGGACGCTACATGATGGAGAGGCCCGCCCTCCCCAGCATCTGTCTGTCCAACATCGCTCCGGTCACCGCGATCGGGAACGACTACAGTTACGACATCGTCTTCAAGAGACAGGTCGAGGCCAACTGCAGGAAGGGGGACGTCGTCGTGGGCCTCTCCACATCGGGGAACTCCAAGAACGTCATCCTCGCCATGGAGGCCGCCAAGGAGAGGGGCGCCAAGCTCCTGACATTCACCGGCGACGGCGGGAAGATGAGGGACATGGCCGATGTGGCCGTCATAATCCCTTCGAAGGAGACCCCCCGCATCCAGGAAGGATACCTCTGCGCCTGCCACATAATGTGCGGACTCATCGAGCAGATCCTCTATGGCCAGTAAAGCCGTATTCATCGACAGGGACGACACCCTGGCGAAGGATATCCCCTATTGCGACGACCCGGACAGGTTCAGCGTCTACCCGGATGTGCCAGCAGCCATAGCCAGGCTGAATTCGGCAGGCTTCCTGGTCATCGTCATCACCAACCAGTCGGGGATAGGCCGCGGATACTTCACGGAGGAGACGCTGGGGAAGGTCCACGCAAAGATGCTCTCCCAGATCGAGTCCGGAGGAGGCCGCGTGGACGACATCTTCTTCTGCCCCCATACGCCTGAGGACCACTGTTCCTGCAGGAAGCCCGAGATCGGCATGGGTCTGCAGGCTGTGGAGAAGTACGGCATCGATGTCTCCCAGTCGTACATGGTAGGCGATGCAGACAAGGACATCCAGTTCGGGGAGAGGCTTGGCTGCAGGAGGTCCATAAAGGTCGGCGAGGGGCTGTCCTTCTCCGATGCGGTCGACATTATCCTGTCCGGAGCCTGAAATGTTCCGAAAAATCCCCAATAGTCAACGATACCCTTTTAACAAATACCCGTATGGTCTTCCGAGGATTGGTCTCCTTGCTGGCCCGCAATTTCACATACAAGGTCTCATCCCAGTTACTGGCGGCGATATTGGCATTCGCCTCCATGATGGTCATGACCAGGTACGTGGCCAACGAGTACGGGGTCATGATGTGGGGTCTGGCCCTCATCAGTCTCGTCAACACTGTGGCCGACCTCGGATTCAACAACGCCAATCTCAAGTTCATAGCGAAGGAGGGCTACGACCGGCAGGCGTGCTTCAGCACGTACATGGTCGTCAAGCTCGTGCTGACGGCCATAATGGTCGTGATGACCCTCATCACCGTGTTCATAATGAGGGCCAGCGGCTCGATCAACGATGAGGCCGTGAACGTCTGTCTGGTCTTCATCGTCTATCAGGTCATATCCAACGTCCAGTTCGCCATCTACTACACCCTCGACGGTATGCAGATGAGCGGTAAGAGCTCCGTTCTCACCATCGTCGAGTGCACCATAAGGAACATCATCCTGGCCGCCATGGCCTTCGCGTACGTGGACGCCCTGACACTGAGCAGTGCGTACGTGATCGCCACAGCGATATCCGGTGTGCTCAGCATAGCGATGATCTGGAGGGAGGGCTTGAGGCCCGTGAAGCCCATCTACCTCAGGGAGTACATGGTGTTCGCCGCCCCTCTTGCCGCGGCACTGATCCTGACCTCCGTCGTGACCAACCTGGACAAGGTCATAGTCGGACTGTTCTACGAGAGCATAGAGGTCACATACTACAGCACCGCTGTGGGGCTCATCGCATCGTTCACATCCGTGGGCGTATCCCTGAACACCGTCCTTCTGCCGCACCTCTCCCACACCATGGAGGATTCCAAGCATACCGAGAAGACCATCTGGGGTCTGGAGAGGATGATGTGCATCCTGCTTCTGCCCTTCGTGGCGTTCTTCGTCGCCTACGGGGCGGAGATCGCGATGGTCCTGTTCGGGGACGGGATGAGGCAGTCCGGTAACGAGATATCCGTTCTGGCGTTCTACATCATACCGTTCGTCTTCGGAGGTATCATGACGCAGGTCCTGTACGCGGCCAACAAGGGCATGGCGTACCTCAGGGCATCCTTCGTGCTCTGCATCATAGCGATAGCGGGATTCGTCCTGCTGATCCCCAACACGGGCATAGTGCCTTTCGATTTCGATTACGGCGGCATAGGGGCATCCGTCTCGGTCGTGGCCTCGTACTTCATCTTCTTCCTGACCCTGGCGTTCATGGTCAAGCGCTACACCGGGTTCAGGATATATCCGAGGATCTGGAAGATCCTGCTGGCGTTCGCCGTGACCCTGGCCGCCCTGTACGCGTTGGATTTCACCGTCGGTGTCAGGGGATTCTTCATGCTGGCCGCAGGCGGGATCGCAGGGGAGATAATCTTCGTGATCCTGCTGATACTCATGCGCGAGCTGAAGTCCAGGGATATCCTGAACGTCTGGAAGAAGCTCAGGGACGATAAGGACTGATCAGCGGGGAAGGACGTCCTGGGAGAGCCTGGAGTGCTTCTTCCTCCTGCCCTGGTCCTCGAGATAGTCGTTGTAGAGGGAGTAAGGATAGCCCGTGGCCCCGGACCTCTGTCCCTCCGGCGGGGGCGTCATATAGTCGCCGTAGAACTCGGTGAGGATCTTGTGGTAGTTCTCGGGGATGGGGATCACGGTGTCCTCGAAATCGTGGAGCACGGGCGTTCCGAAGTCCGCCTTCTCCCAGGAGTACCTCCTGACCTCAACCGCCCTGATGTTGTACCTGGAGGTCTTCTCCGTGGAGAACAGCCTGCAGAGTTTCCTCGATACGTGCATTATGCCGTAGAAAAGTGCCTTGACGACGCCGGATTCGGTGCTGTCCAAAACCTTGTTGGGGAGCAGGTCGAATCCTATGAAGGGATACATCAGACCCCTGCGGAGGATCGAATCGGGATAGTCCAGCAGGATGAAGATGTCTATGAAGGCGGCCTCTCTGTTGCGGAGTGTTTCCTCGAAGTCGTCCGTCCTGATGACGACGTGGGGGTGGCTGTCGGCGCTGGGGTTGTGATAGTAGAACCTCTCGGGATCCAGCTCCTCGGAGAGGACCCTGTTGACCTCGTCCAGATCCTTGGCGAGGATCGCGATGTCGAGGTCGTCGTCCCAGGGGATGATCCCGCTGTGCCTGACCGCACCGATGGCCGTTCCGAATGCAGCGAAATATGTGATGCCGTGCCTGTCCAGGACCTCGGCTATGGCCTTATAAGCATCTGTAAGCTGCTGATGTTTGTCGGTCATCGCGGGTCCAATCCCTGAACGCATATATCATGTTTTTCAGATTCCATTCGGGTATTCAGACCGAAGCTTCCGGTCCGCCGGAGCAGGAATCCAAGGCGCATCTGAACGATTTGATGAGATGATACAGCAGGATGACCGTGGCGACCCCTTTGAGGCAGTCCGCCAGGATGTATACCGCCGATATGTGCTCGGTGGCGTCCGCCATGCAGAGGACCGTGAGGAGGGTCGCGGCGGTCAGGAACACCAGTAGCTTCAGCAGCTTGCCGTGGTCTATGCCGAACATCTTGTAAGCCCAGATCAGCAGAGGATAAAGCATGATCACCCACATGATGTATTGGGCGCAGTAGACCTTGTTGAACGTCATGAACAGGACCAGGACTATGGCGCAGGCCATGACTGTCAGGGGCATGACCATGTCCCCGGCGGGCCTGGCCTTCACCATCCTGTAGAGGAAGTAGACGAGGAAGGCCAGGATTATCGCGAACATCAGCGGCATCAGGAACGGCGATATGCCCTCCACCAGGGGTCCGAACAGATCCCAGGATTCGTCCATGCCCACGTAGACGAGGTTGGAGTCGAAGAGGCCGACGATCATGAACGGGATCGCAACCAGCGATTCGATCTCCATGCCCCTTCCGGAATGCTGGAAGAGGTAGCTGAACGCCGTGGACGGATCGTTGATCAGGAACGGAAGCTCTATCAGCAGGCACACGCCGGCGGTTATAATCAGATAGAGGAAGAATCCCTTCCAGTCCTTCCCGGCCAGGAACGGTATGAGCAGCACCGGCAGCAGGAACACCGGGTAGATCTTCGTCATTATCCCCAATGCCAGCAGGATGAAGGCGGGTACGTACTTCCTATCGAGATAGAACAGGAGGCACAGCACCACGAAGACGGTGGTGATGGTGTCGTTCCTGGCGATGAAGAAGTTGTTGACCCCGATGATCAGCAGGAGGAAGGTGACGTACACGTATTTGTGGTCGAGACCCACCCTGTCGCAGAATCTGAACAGCCCCCAGATGGCCAGCAGGGAGAATAGGTAAGTGAATATCGAGAACCCGTAATGGAAGGCGACCTCCCCGGGCGTGAAGAAGTACGGTATCAGGTATATCACGAAGGAGAACGGGGGATACGCGGTATCGAAGTCCACGTAGGGGACGAGACCGTCCATGATGTCCCTGGCGTGCTCCCAGTAGAAGTAGACGTCGTACCAGGCGTAGTTGTTGCCCACCACGCCGTTCATGATATCCGAGAGCAGTATTATGAAGAGATACAGGACGGTGTACAGGATGAGGAACGCTTTGTCGGGGTTCCTCCTCGCCCATTCCGCTGCGGATCCTCCGGATACCATGCTTTCAGCATCCTTTGCGGATGTTATAATGATTCTGACTCCTCGGCGGCCTTTCCGCGCATGTACCTGGTGAGTAGGTGCATTCCGAATCCGAGCACCACACCCGCGGCGACGGCGATGATGCACGGTACGAGGTAATCCTCACCGGGCTCCATATCCTGGACGGCCTGCACAGCCACGGTCACGACGGAACCGAGCGTGAGCCCGAATATCACGCAGTAGGTGGATTTCCTGTTGTTCCTGAAGAAGTGGTCCATGATCTTGGCGAACAGGAGGACGGCCAGGATTGCACCCAGCGCGAGGGGCAGGATGGAACCGAACTCCAGGTTCCCGACGGCATCGACGACAGAAGAGAAGAGACCTAGCGCCAGAAGGATGGTCGAACCGCTGATCCCGGGGGATATTGCGCATACGGCGTAGATCATACCGGCGAAGAACATGGCGACGGCCCCTGTGTCGCCCTCAGTTCCTAGGTCCTGCATCCCGATGAAGAGGATGGCCATCATGATCGCGAACCCCGCGATAACCGCGATGATGTTCGCGGAGGTGGGCCTCTGGCCGTCGTCCGCCTCCTTCCAGATGTCAGGGAGCTGTATGAAAATCAGGACTGCGAAGAAGAACATCAGAGGTATCCTGTGGTCCTCGATGAGGAAATCCAACCCCTTGGAGCAGAGGATGACCCCTATGACGCCCCCGATCCCGAGGGTGAGGAGCCAGAAGAAGTCAGGCTTCAGGTACGTCCTCAGCTTGGAGACGTCGCGTATAAGCCTCTCATATACGCCGAAGAGCACGGCTATGGTGGCGCCGCTGGCGCCCGGGAGTATCATGAATATCCCCATGATCGCGCCCACGAGGGCGTTCCTCACCGATTCTCCGGCATTCATGGCCTCTGGATGGCCTGACCGCTATAATAGAGTGGTGTCCGAAGCGCGTGTGCGCACGCATATATACGAGTCGTCCGTACGTAGGTACGGTAATCATGGCAGGAACCTGCACCGTAGTCATCCCCACATACAACGAAGAGATCAATGCGCCTAACATGGCGAAGGCCATCAGGGAACAGTATCCCGAGTTCCGCATAATGTTCATGGATGACAACTCCACCGACCGCTCCAAGCAGTTCATCGACGAGCTGAACGACCCCCTGACCAAGATGGTCGTCAGGAAGCCGGAGGAGAGGGGACTGGCCGCCAGCGTCTTCCAGGGTATCACGGAATGCGGCACTGATTACTTCATGACCGTGGACTGCGATTTCCAGCACCCCCTCAGCACCCTCAAGGGAATGTACGAGAAGCTGGAGAACGGTGCGGACCTGGTGATCGGTACGAGGGACGACAGGACCGCCATGGGATTCAAGCGCTGGTTCGGTTCCTGGTGCTTCACCATATTCGCCAACATGTTCCTCCTGTGGCACGGCAAGCCCAGGTCCAAGGACAACATGAGCGGCCTCATCGCCGGAAGGACGGACGTCTGGGTACCCGTCATCAAGGATAACTACGACAAGCTCGAGCTGCAGGGATGGAAGGTTCTCCTCGACCTGCTCAGGTGGGGCCCCAAGGACGTCAAGATCGCCGAGGAGCACTACATCTTCGAGAAGAGGGAGGTCGGGGAGTCGCACATCAGCCCCAAGGTCCCCATGATGACGTTCCATCAGTGCGGATGCGTCGGAAGGTTCCTCGCGAAGGTCTACGCCAAGCTGAAGGGCATCGATTACTTCTACGACGACTGATCAGAGCGTCCCGATGTATTTTCTGAAGAGCTCGGTGAACCTCTTCATCTCCTCCGGGCGGATGTCCCCGATGTTCGCTATGCGGAACGTGGGCGCATCGCTCAGTTTCCCGGGATAGATGGTGAATCCGTGCTCGCGGGCGTAGTCATGCATCGCGTCGAAGCTGTAATTCGGACTTCTGGGGTCCATTATCGTTACGATCAGGTGCGACTGCTCGGATTCGGGGACCGGCATCTCCAGTCCCAGGTCCCTCACCGCTTCCAACAGCACGTTCCAGCATGCCGTGTAGCGGGCATATCTCCCCTCGATGGTCTCGATCTTGGTCTCGAGGATCGCCTGCCTGAGGGCGTAGGCGGTCTGCACCGGGGGCGTGAACCTCATCTGGTTGTTCTTGATGAAGTAGTGGTGCTGGTCGTAGATGTTCAGGTAGTAGTTGCGCATGGGGTAGTCCTTGATGGATTCCAGCGCCTCCTTCCTGCAGAAGACGAAAGCGATACCGGCCATCCCCTGGATGTTCTTGTTGGAGGTGGATGCCATGAAGTCGATGCAGTCCCTGTCCATGTCGATGGGAACTGCGGCGAACGCGCTGACGGCATCCACGATGGTGACGATGCCGTGGTCGTGGCAGAACCTGCATATCTCCGGGACTGGGTTGAGGATACCGGTGGTGGTCTCGTGGTATACGATGGCCATATGGGTGTACTTCCCGTCCGTGAGGGCCTTCTCCAGAGCCGGGATGTCGAGCCTGCTGATGCCGTCGCCCTTGAAGACGTCGTAGCCGAGCCCGTATATGGACGCCATCTTTGCCATGCGCTTTCCGTATGCACCGTTGTCGACTATCAGGAGCTTCCCGTCGTCGGGGACGCACGAGGAGATCATGGCCTCGTCGGCCGCGGTCCCGGATCCTCCGAAGAGGACGGTCTCGACACTTCCGGGAGCCCCCACCATGAGGGACAGCTCCCTGGAGATCCATCCCATGATGTCCCCGAACTCGTTCTCCCTGGGGCAGATGTCCGCCTGGACCTGGGCGTACTTGACGCTGTCGGTGGTCGTGGCGGGCCCGGGGTTCAGCAGGACCTCGCGGCGTATGCCGCGGATGGATTCGTTCTCGACGATGTGGGGGTAGATCAGCTCCAGGGCCCTCTTGAGATGGTTGGCGTCGTCGATCTCGCACCAGGTGTAGTAGTTTACCTTGCGAACGGCTATGGCGTGTCCTCCGGACGAGACCCCGCTCATCGCCACCTCGTACTCCATCTTGGGGCAGTCGTGCCTGTGGTATTCCATGTAATCCACCATCAGGCCGAGGGTCTCCTTGGTGAGCTTGGTGATCCCGACGAGCTCCGAGAACACGGATTCCAGGTCGCTCTTGTTCTTCGAGTGCCTGACGAGGTTCTCCTCCCCGTCGACCTGCAGGTAGACCTCGTCTCCCGAGTCGGTCCTCCCGGACGAGAGTATGACGTCCCTGCGGGGATCGTTGATCAGGACGTTCAGTCCTATGGAGTCGTAAAGCAGGTCGGATTCGAGCAGCAGGAAGTCCCCTTCGACCAGAGGGGCGCACGCCGCGAGGGTGCCCATGCTTCCCGTGTCCTTGTACGAGGGGTTATGTGCCAGCTTGATGCAGGGATATCTCTTGGCGAGCTCCTCGTAGTATTCCCTGTGGTGTCCCGTGCCGATGATTATCTCCTCGATCCCGGCGCCGATCAGCTTCCTGACCGACTGTTCCACCATGGGCGTCCCCCCGATCTCGAGGAACCCTTTGGGCATGTCTTTCGTCTGCTCTCCGAGTCTGGAACCCAGACCTCCGGCCATAATGACTGCTTGAGCTATCATCTCAGATGCTTCCTATGTTCTTCATCAGGGCGTCCTTGTTCTCCCTGGGTGTGGACTTGGGCCTTCCCAGGTCTTTTCTGTTGCCGCGGTGGACCATAACCTGCAGGAATACAGGTCCCTCCCCGCATTCCAGGGCCTTGTCCAGCTCCTCGGCGGTCTTCACTGTGAAGACGTTCCTGTAGCCCATGGACCGGGCTATGCCGTGGATGTCTATCTCCCTGGATGTGGTCGGCTGTCCGCCCACGGAATCGTGGACGCCGTTGTTGATCATGATGTGCACGAGGTTCCTGGGAGCCTCGGTGGCGATGGTGGACATCCCGCCCATGTGCATGATGACCGCACCGTCGCCGTCTATGCAGACGACCCTGCGGCCGGGCGTGTTCAGCGCTATTCCGAGCGCTATCTGCGAGGAGTGTCCCATGGAACCGACGGTCAGGAAGTCGCTGCCGTGAGGCTCCCCGTTCCTGTCCCTTATCTCGTAGAGCTCCCTGGACGCCATCCCGGTGGTGGAGACGAATATCGATCCCTTCTCCTTCTCGGCGATTATCCCTATGGCCTCCTCGCGGGACATCTGGAAAGGCTGCTCTTCCGCCTTCTTCTGGGGCCTGTACTCGCTGAAGGTGTCCTTCCTGACCACTATGGCGCAGGGGGATCCCTTCTTCTCGAGATGCTCCCTGCATCTCGCGAGCACCGCGGCGCAGTCCTCCTCGTTGTCGGGGAGCACCGCATAGGGTATCCCCATGGTCTCCAGGAGCGTGCAGGTGACCTTCCCCTGCTTGACATGCTGGGGCTCGTCGTGTACACCGGGCTCCCCGCGCCATCCTATGACCAGGACCATCGGTATGTTGTAGACGTCCTCGTCGGCCAATGACAGCAGGGGGTTGGTGGCGTTGCCCATGCCCGAGTTCTGCATGTAGACCATCGGCACCTTCCCGGTGGCCAGATGGTATCCGGCCGCTAGGCCGACTGCGCATCCCTCGTTCGCGGCGATGATGTTCCTGTCGTCGGGGACGTTGTCCTTGAGGTATGCGCAGAGATGCTTCAGCAGGGAATCCGGGACGCCGGTGAAGAAGCCGACGCCCATGTCCGTCAGTCTGTCGTAGAAGAACGAGGGAGAGATCATTGTATCACTTCGGGTCCGGTATGAGTCCGAGGATCTCCTTGATGGGCATGCAGAGGCTGTCGGCCTCCAGGGACCTCTCGTTCTCCAGGATGCAGTTGGCCACCTTGACCATGGCGGGGTACGAGGCCCTCAGCATGTGGTTGGCGTAGATGATGATGTTGGCGCCCCATTCCTGGAACTCCTTCTCCTTGAATTGGTTGTAGGTCGTGGGGACGAGGACGATAGGGATGTTTGCATATTCCCTGCGGAACCTCTGGCAGAACTCCTTGATGTCCATCCCGGACTTCTCCTTGCTGTGGATCATTATGCCGTCCGCCCCGGCGCCGATGTAGGCCCTCGCACGTTCCAGGGCCTCGTCCACGGTGTGGCCTGCGATGAGGCTCTCCAGGCGGGCTATTATCATGAAGTCCTTGGTGATCTGGGCGTTCTTCCCGGCGCGGATCTTGTCGCAGAACTCTTCGATGGGCGCCAGGGTCTGCTGGACCGATGTGCCGTACAGCGAGTTCTTCTTCAGGCCGGTCTTGTCCTCGATGATGACCGCGGAAATGCCGTTGCGCTCCAGCGTGCGCACCGTGAACACGAAGTGCTCCGGCTTACCGCCGGTGTCCCCGTCGTAGATGAGGGGCTTGGTGGTGCACTCAAGGATGTTGGTGAGGTCCTGGAGACGGGTGGTGAGGTCCACGGCCTCGATGTCGGGCTTCCCCTTGCTGGTGGAATCCGTGAGGCTGGAGGACCACATTCCGTCGAAGTAGTGCAACCCGTCCTCCTTCTCTATCTCGGCATGCTCCACGATGAGCCCGGAGATACCCGAATGGACCTCCATTATCCTCACGATGGGCTTGGCATCCAGGAGCCTCCTGAGTGCCTGCAGCCTGAGCTCCGGCGTGGTGCCGAACTCGCGCCTGTTCGTGCTTATGACCGATGAGTTTATCCCGTGCGTGTAGGGGATGTCGACTACCTCCCCTCCCCATTCCCTGAGGATCTCCACGGTCCTGTCCCTGACCTTGCTGAGCGAGTTGCTGGTCCAGTCGTCGCCGTGCACGACGTACCTGGGCTTGATGCGGCGGAGGTTGTCCTCCCCGCACCAGTCATCCTGGGCCATGACCTCGGTCACCCCCTTGATGTTGCTGATTATGACCTCCCTCTGCTCGTAGTTGAGGTACGGAGGATGCTCGCGGGATACGATAGCCTTGTCCGTGAGGAGTCCGACTACGACGTCTCCGAGCTTTGCGGCTTCATTGATGATTTTGAGGTTACCGGGGTGTACGACATCCCCGACCATCGTGACATAAGCAAGGTCTCTTCCCATGGTGAACACGCGTTGATTCTCGAATGGCACCCTATAATATATCGTTTTAGGACGCGCGCGGGACCGAGGGGCCAGACCCCATGGCTGTCCCAATGGTTTTATTGCGGGGATACCATCGGTCAGCAGGAAGGTCGATGCGATGTTAAGGGATATGGACAGGGTCAGGAAGGTGGAGATCCTATTCATAGTCCTTCTCGGGGTCGCATTCCTGGGATACCTCATAGCCATCTGGTGCCTCGACATCGAGACGGAGGTCATGCGCGACCGTTTCTGGAAGGATGTCGAGCCGATATTCCATGGGGAGGTCCCGATCATAGAGTATCCTCCGCTCTCGCTGGTGTTCTTCTGCATACCCCGCATCTTCTTCTCGGATCCGTTCAGTTACAATGTCGGATACGTGATCATGATATACGCCATCACCGTGGCCGGACTGGTCCTGGTGAGGCGCACAGCAGAGGAGCTGAAGGTCAACCAGGTCTGGACCATGACCGTCTACAGCGTCCTGATCGCGCTGATGCTGGAGTATGTGGCCGACCGTTACGACATCATCCCTGCGGTGATGACCATCGGGGCGTTCTATCTCCTGATCAGGAACCGTGCACCGGCATCCTTCGTCCTGCTAGGCCTCGCCACGATGACCAAGCTCTACCCCATCCTCCTGGCCCCGTTCTTCGCCACCAAGTACCTGATGAATAGGGATTGGAAGGGGCTGTCCCTGGCCGTGGTATGGTTCGTCGCCGGCGTCGCAATAGTCGCTGTGCCAGCATACCTGTTGGATCCCGGTATGATAACGGGATTCCTCGGCTATCACTCGGCCCGTCCGCTGGAGATCGATTCACTGGCGGCGACACTGATCTATCCGCTGTCGATGCTCGATCTCACGGAGGTGTGGATACAGCCCGCCACCGCGGTGGGGAGTTACGGGTCCGATAATCTCAGGGGCCCGCTCTGTGATGCCGTCGCTCCTCTGCTGACCCCGATAATGGCGGTGCTCCTGGTCGTCCTCGCCCTGTGGTTCTGGAAGCTGAGGTCCGGTATGGAGAGGGTCGACGAGAGGGTGTTCGCCACATCGGCGGCCATTGTGGTCGCCCTTATGATATTCATCCTTGTCGGTAAGGTGCTGTCATCCCAGTACCTGATATGGATAATCCCGTTCCTGGCGGTGGCACTCGCCACAATGCAGGACAGGGAGCTCAAATGGAGGGTGTTCTGGACCGCCGTCATCGCCCTGGTCATCACCCAGATAAACTTCGCATACACGTTCGGTGTGACCGGCGGAGGGGAATCCATCACGAGTCTGAGCATGATCATGGTGCTCATCCGCAACATAGTCCTGGTCGCCATGACGGTCATGCTGATAAAAGGCATAAGTGATGTCGGCAGGGACGGATTCCCGGGCGAGGATAGGAATTCCGATCTTGATTTCGAGTTCTGATCAATCCCTCAGACGGTGTGTATCACGTTAACACATCTGTTCGATGTGTATATGTGCCAGAGTAGAAGAAATCGCATCCGGCGGCCACGACCGAATCTACGAGGATTCGTTATAGTCGTCATGGAACCGATTACCGTGGCCGTTCAGATCTCGCACTCTTCGGCCACCCTATCCCTTAGGCAGTACGTTCTGGTCCGTATGAAGGATTCTATCGCCAATCTCACGTCCTCGCGCAGAGTGGCT
>Ga0265298_10003679_pt1 | contig 20072 bp, 12 predicted proteins | sample AusTroGonzalo_MG_3_FD_193486 | JGI IMG/M metagenome (GOLD analysis project Ga0265298, IMG submission 193486) | Bovine rumen microbial communities from tropical cattle in Woodstock, Queensland, Australia - Gonzalo_01 | ecosystem: Host-associated > Mammals > Digestive system > Stomach > Rumen ... | reverse complement strand
ACCACTTCGAAACGGTGACAGGATCCTTGCCTAATTGTTCAGCCAACCACTTGTTGGTTTTTCCTGTATCGGCCAGCACGGCTTTTAGTCTATTAATTGCCTCCATACAAACAGTTTTTTCGGGTTATTATTAAACTTTAAGGCAAATTTAATAGTTTCATTTGAATAATAAATAGATTTAAGTACTAAATTTGCTCATTGTTAACTTTTTTATGTTTGTTTGCGCGAACAAAGTTTTCTAATGGGGATGGTTCTCAGTGAGATTTCACTTTCTGATACTTTTAATCAAAAAACTTGCTCTTTTCCTATATAGCTGCGTTTATGATAATTGTCGGCATTTTGTTCGCTATTGCCGTTATACTATATTATGTGTAGAAAAGATCACTGAGTGTCTGACACATTGTAACATAGAAGGGACTGTCCCTGTTGTGATACAGCCCCCTTGCCCCCACTCTCTTTCTCGCTATCATTAAGCCAAAAAATATAAAAAGGCGAGGCGATAATGCCATTAATTCACAGAATTGTTGTACTTTTGCACGCATTAACGCCATACCAAGATAAAAGACAATAGTTACCACGGGGCCAGATCTCGTGGGTTTACAAGTAAAAACCAAATCGTAGCCTCACTGCCAATTCTGGTGGTGAGGCTAATAATATAAACATTTTAAAAACAAATAAGCAATGAAAAAAGTAAAGTATGAGTCGCAGCTGCGGCTGTATGAAGTGTTAATGAAAAAAACGTAACGAACCGAAAACTTGCCGGTATTCTGGAGATATCTGAACAGCAGATTGGCAAGTATGTAAACCACCGCGTGGATCCACCTCTCGAACGTCTTCATCAGATAGCAGAAGCCCTCGGATTGCGGGTAAAAGACCTCTTTGACCCCATCGACTAAACGTATAGGTTTAGTTATGCCTTCGCGCCGCAAAGTTGTGGCGCGAAAGTTTGCATGTGCCCTTTCCTTTGCCTAATTTTGCGGTGAGATTTTATTTTTATCACTAATTTTTAAAAGCTTAAATTATGAAAATTGAATCAAAGAATGTGCTGAAGATGTTCCTGCCGTTGTTGCTGGACATCGTGAAGGGAGTACTGAAGTATTTCAGGAGTAAAAAAAGTGATGACAAGGAGCCTGACAAAGGATCCGCTGCGTGATTTAATTGAATGCTGTATGAGACAGTTGGATTTTTCAAAAGGGAAGGTAGAGGTGCTGACGCTGGATGAGCTGAAGGCGACGCAGACGGAGAACTATTCGAACACGCAGACGCCCGTGGGCGGCATCTACCACTTCGACCTCATCAGACGGATCGTGGATCACCTGGACCAGGCGGGGCTGAATCCTGAGATACAGGAGATCTTCGCCGCCAACAATGCCGACAGGTACCGCCCGGGCGTGACAGTGAACCAGGACCTCTTCAGGGAGTACGGAGACTTTGCCGTCGAGACGCACACGCTCCGACGTATCTATGCCAACATCAACCTGGCCGGCAGCGGGAATGGCGAGGCGGGACTGAACGTGGCGGTGGCCTACCACCAGAAGGGGATTCAGATCGGCGTAGGGCCATACGTCTACGTCTGCCATAACCAGACCATCGTGGGCGCACAGGACGTGTTCAGCACGCAGCGCATCTCACAGGCCAGGGGATGCGAGGTGCTTGTGAAGAACGTGGAGGAGATCCTCACCCAGTTCCGCGGCTATCTGCAGGACTTCGCGGCCCGCAGGGATGAGATAGCGGGGTTCGTGGAGGACATGAAACAGCGACGGTTCGAGGAGGTACACTTCAACAGGCTTGTCACGCTGCTGATGACCTCGCGCATACGCAAGGACAATCCGCACAGTAACATCCACACCAAGACGGGCTACGCCCTGTCGTCATCGCAGATCAACGAGTCCGTGGCACGCTATCTCATCCATGCCGTTGAGAGATGCGGGATGGACAGCCTCGACCAGGGATTCCCGGAATCGACGTGGTGGGACGCCCTGAACGACTTCAACTTCGTGCTGAAGGGGGACAGGATCGACATCCCCGCCCTCATACCCCAGCACGTGGGGCTCAGTGACGCTTTCCAAACGGTCTACAACGAACACTTCGGATGATGGAAGAGAAGAAGGAGAAGAAGGGAAAGAAGGTGGTGCTGGCAGAGCCCTCAGAGGGTGAAGCCTACTCACCGCGCCCCAGCCGGAAGCCCGACATATCGAGACGGGCCAGGCTGGAGGGCTGGCACGAAGAGGGCGTCTACCTGGTGTCGTCGGTCGTGCAGAGGCCTGAGCTGAAGCGGGAGCGGATCATCGACCAGAAGAACTTCAAGGTGTCGAAGACCCCGGGGGAGAAGTCGTCGTCGCTCTGCCTGAACATGAGCGTGGACTCCGAGGCCGCCGATCCCTACGGCCAGATGATTGAGAAGGTGGTCAGGGAGCTGGGGCCGAAGGCTCACAAGCCGGTGAAGTTCCAGGCTTCGGGGCTGGTCTTCCAGGACGGGGAGAGGCTGAGGGTCTACCATTCGAAGAAGGCGCAGGAAATCAAGTGCGTGATCTGTCTGGATGCCTCGCAGTCGAAATACAAGGTGTTTGCGGAGGTATCGGACCTGATGTCAAAGATTTACAAAACCATTGAAAGTATCAAATAGCTATGTACAGGAGAATGAACACTAAGGGAAAGGCGCTTCTTGAATTCTACAGGGAGAAGCCGGAAGTGGCACAGGGCTACTGGCACTGCATCCGCTCGTTTGCCGAGGGATGCGGCTACTTCGCAGAGGAGATGCACGCGCATCTGATGTTTACGTCACGCGACCCGAGGCTGCAGGCGCTGACGGGAAAACTCTACAATGACTGGGTCCGCGAACGCTATCTGGAGGGACTGCCCACAGATGACTACAGCCAGTTCGTGAAGGACGTGCTGGAGAGAGCCGTCAAGAAGATGATCACCGACTTCAAAATTGACCTTGAGGGATGGCTGTCTGCGCAGAAATAAAGAGAGGGACGCCGACCGTCATGATCGGGACGCTGGAGGATCTCACCGCGCTGTTCAGACGGGCAGACGTGGAGAGCACCATCAATGCCATCCGCCAGGCGGTGGAGAGCCTCAAGGCGTTTGAGGAGCACCATGACCAGACCCTTGCCGCCGAGCAGAAGAGGAGGATCGCGGAACTGAAGAACTCACTGCCCGGAGTGATCTTCCAGGCAAGGGCCTTCAGGAACCACCGGTGGGTAGACACCAAGGGCACCGACCATGGGGAGGGTGCGTGGCGGCACCAGCCGTATGCCGTCCTGAACGGGCTGTTCATCATCGACATCGACCACGTGGAGGACCCCCGCGGCCTGTGGCAGGACCTCCGGCGCAGGAACGTGATGTCGTGGACACCGTTCATGGCGTTTGTCTCGCCGAGCGGCCACGGCCTGAAGATCGTGCTGCCCTGCAGCGTGGAGCGGGGCAACCTCGGACAGAACCAGGCCGCCTTTGCCAGGGAGTTCGGGGTAGAGGTGGACAAGAAATGCAAGGATGCCTCGCGCCTGACGTTCGTGTCGAAATATGAGGATATTCTTTTAATCAATCCAAACATCATCACTTATGAGAATAAAGCCTTCGTGGATAAGTGGAACGGTCGCTATAGCGATGGCTCTGCTGACCGTGACCTATTTGCTGACGGGACTGCTGGGAGCGGTCCTGATCATCCGGGAAAGCCTGATGACGACCAGTTAGACGCCTGGGTGAGGGACTGCATCGGCAAGGTGAGGAAAGGCGAGACGCTTGAAGTGGACGAATCGTTAGAGACGGTCTGCTACAAGGGCGTCCGTGTGAATATCCTCGTCAACGACTGGATAGAGGAGGCAGGCGTCAGGGAGGGTGAGCGGCATGACATGATGATGCGACTGGCCAGGGACCTGCGCCACATCGTGGAGAACAATCCCAGGGCCGTGTGGTACTACCTGCTGAAGCAGGAGTTCGTCAGGGACCTGATCAGGGAGGGCGACAACGTGGAGCGCGACGTGCGCGACTCGCTGGCCTACAAGTACACCACGAATATGCCCAAGATCTTCCAGAAGGTGCTGAAGCTGCACGCCGAGGAGATCCACAAGTCGGATCCTGACCAGATGAACAAGGATGCCATCTATGAGCAGTACAACAAGTACGGCGAGAGTTTCAAGGCTCTCTTCAGGTACTACCCGACGATGAGGGAGCTGACCGCCAAGTTCGGGGTATCGTCCTACCCTGCCGTGCTGTTCAGCGGGGCTGCCCTCTACGGTACGCTGGCCACGCGGTGCTATTACTACCACTATCACGAGCCGGAACTGAGAAGGAGGCTCAACTATGAGATCTTCGTCATTGCCGACCCGGCAACGGGAAAGAGCGGCATAGGCTCGCTGGCGAGGCTGATACTGAGCCCCGTCTCAGCACAGGACAAGGTGTACCACGACGGCATCAACAGGATGAAGAAGGAGAAGAAGCAGAATGCCGATGCCAAGGAGAAGGACAAGGTCAAGGTGAACCTGGTGGACTCGAAGGTCAGGATCCACGGTGCCAGGACGGCCAACAATATCTTCATCGAGGATATGGTGAACAACTGGGAGGACATCGACGGCGAGATCGTGCACCTGCACCTCTTCACCTTCGATGCGGAGCTGGAGGCACAGCTGGTGGCCAGCAAGGGCGGCCAGTGGATTGACAAGAGCGTGTTTGAGCTGAAGGCCTTCCACAACGAGACCGACGACCAGATGTACCGCAACAACGACTCCGTCTCCGGCCCCTTCGACGTGTACTGGAATTTCCTCTATACGGGCACGTCCTATTCCCTCTACCGCAAGGTCACGGAGAACAACTTCGGCTCAGGCCTCTCCACCCGCCTGGCTGTCATCCCCCTTGCTGCCAAGAAGCACAAGATGATGGAGTTCAGCAGGAACGCCAGGACGAACCAGCAGAACAACGAGACGCTGAAGATGTGGGCGTTCCGCATGGACAGCGTGAAGGGCGAGCTGCCTGTATGGCCCGTCGTGGAGCAGGCCTGGAAATGGACGAACGACATCATGAAGATCTGCGAGGAGACGGACGACGATGCGCTGGAGTTCATGGTGAAGCGCGTGTGCTACTATGGCATCAACTGCTCGGTGCCCTATATCATCATGCGCCACTGGGAGGAGTGGGTGAAGGACCATACGCTGTCGATCGACCAGCACGACCTGGATCTCTGCGAGCTCTTCATGGAGGTGCAGCTGTTCTCACAGAAGCTGTATTTCGGCCGCATGGCCGAGAAGTACTGCGAGGGCAGTGACAAGCGCATCGCACAGGAATCAGCGGAGAACATGCACACGAAGACCGTCGGCCTGCTGGCCAGGCTGCCTGAGGAGTTCACGGCCACCGCTTGCGTCAAGGCGCTGGGTGTCACCCAGAACTACGCCAGGGTGCTGGTCTGCCGTTGGCAGAAAGACGGACTGGTCACTCTCAGGGAAGACTCAAAACCGAAGAAATATTTAAAAACAGATAAAGGTAAAATCGTATGAATGAAGTAAAGAACACTTTGAAGCCTGCGAGATGCTTTTCGCTTAAAACATTACAACATTACAGCATTACAGCATTACAGAAGGGTATTTTGATGCAGTGGGGTCCAAGGAGATGACAGGTAAATGTCTTATATTTCTTGATGTATGTCAATAGGAGTGCTTTTGGTGGATAAAAGGGACAAATATTAGGTGTTTTGTACACTGAAACCGTTTTGTCCACCTTAAAAATCGTTTTGTCCACTTGATTTAAATCAAATTGTGTTACTTTTGCGAAAAATTTCAATAATATAATTAATTTAAAAACCAAAAGTAATTAACAATGAGAAAACAACTAGTATTTTCTGTGATGCTAAGTCTCGGTGTTTTGGGCGGATTGGCTCTCAACCCGATGACGGCAAAAGCATCTGTGCAGCAGGACCAGACCATCAAGGTTAGTGGTCAGGTTGTTGATCAGTCCGGTGAGGCGCTTATTGGCGCAACAGTCCGACTGAAGGGAGCTCAGACTGGTGTGGTGACCGACTTCGACGGTAACTTCCAGATAGATGCTCCTTCTAATGGCACCCTCGTGGTGAGTTATGTGGGTTACAAGGATCGCGAGATTGCCGTGCGCGGACGCGCGAACCTTAATACTATTGAACTCGAGAGCGACGCCATGATGCTCGATCAGGTGGTCGTGGTGGGTTATGGTGTTCAGAAGAAGGCCGACCTGACGGGTTCTGTCAGTATTGTGAATGCCGACGAACTGAAGCGCGTGTCTCACTCCAACATTTCTTCGATGCTCGAAGGTAAGGTGGCTGGTGTGCAGATTACCTCTGACGGTCAGCCTGGTGCCGATCCTCTGGTACGTATCCGTGGTATCGGTAGCTTCGGCAGTACGGCTCCTCTGTATGTGATCGACGGTGTGCCTATGGGTACCAGTATCCGCGACTTCTCCCCGAACGACATCGAGACCATCCAGGTGCTGAAGGATGCTTCTGCAGGTGCCATCTACGGTTCTCGTGCTGCTAACGGTGTGGTGATCATCACGACAAAGGGCGGTAAGAAGGATCAGCCGCTGAAGGTGGACTACAAGGGTTACTTTGGTATTGACCAGATTCAGAAAGGCGTCTACGACCTGACTAACGCAGAGCAGTATAGCCGTTATCTCGGTATTGCCGCAGAGAATGCAGGTATCCCCGTGCCCGGTGGTTACAGCAAGGGTGCCGACGGTTTCTACCACTTTATGGACAACACCGATACGGACTGGCTGGACGAGGCTTTCAAGACCGGTATCCGCCAGAACCACAGCGTGAACCTCAGCGGTGGCGGTGCAAACAATACCTATAATATCAGTCTTGACTACTATAAGCAGAAAGGAACCCTTGAAGGTGCCGGTCCGAACTTTGAGCGTTACACCGCCCGTGTGAACAACACGATGGACGTGAAGTTCATCAAGTTCCGCACCAGTCTCGTCTACTCTCACTCTGACCAGGACAACCTGGCCGTGTCGAATGCCAACGAGTACGTGCAGGGTCTGTATGGTAACCTGGGTAACGTGCTGGGCGGTGTGCTGAATATGCAGCCTACCATCAAGGCTTACGACGAGAGCACATGGGTACTCGATGACAAGGTGGGCTCTGCCAGCGGCTACCGTTACGATGCCTATGGCTATGGCGTGTACTATGATACCGTGCACGGTGACATCTCGGCCATGAACCCCCTGCTGGTGAACAATCTGCTGACGCGTAACACTGTCGTCGACCGCTTCGTGGGTACGGCTTCTGCCGATGTAGACCTGCTTGACATGGTGGGCGTGAAGAGCAAGAACCATACGCTGGTCTACAAACTCAACCTCTCTTACAGCACGACATCAGCCAACGACAAGACCTGGATTCCTGCCTGGATTCAGAGTAACCGTGTGTATCTGGCCAAGGAGAACGAGCGTCTGACCAAGGCACATCGCAAATATACCGATGCCCTGATCGAGAACACACTGACCTGGGACGGCACGATGGGACTGCACCACGCCAATGTGGTGGCTGGTCTGACCTTCGAGCAGGAGAACACCAACACGATGTCTGCAACTGGCGTCAACCTCTCCGAGCCCTACTTCCTGCAGTTGCAGAACGCCAGCTCCTGGAGTGCCGACAGTTATGAGTACAAGCACACCCTGGCTTCTTACCTCGCCCGTGTGAATTACGACTATGACGGGAAGTACCTCGTCTCTGGTATCGTCCGTCGTGACGGTAGCTCGCGTCTGTCAAAGGACATCCGCTGGGACACCTTCACTTCTATCTCTTTGGGTTGGCGTTTCGATAAGGAGAAATTCTACCCCATCGACCGCGACATTGTCAATATGTTCAAGCTGCGCGCCAGCTATGGTGAGCTCGGTTATGAGGCTGCTGTGGGCGACTATGCCATCTACGCTACCATGGCCCGTAACAACATGACCTACAGCTTCGGCAACCAGCCCATCACCGGTTCGGCCGTTTCCACTTTCGTGAACGAGAACCTCACCTGGGAGAAGAGAAAGACCATGAACGTCGGTCTCGACCTGGCCTTCTTCAACAACCGCATCGAGTTCACCGCTGAATGGTATAAGAACAAGTCACAGGATCTGCTCTACGGTGTGCCCGTTCCCGCCAATGCCGGTGTGGCCAACACTTCTGTCACCATGAATGCCGCCTCGATGGAGAACAGCGGTTTCGAGTTCAGTGCTACTTACCGCAACCGCGACCATGCCTTGAAGCATGAGATCAGCGCCAACCTGAGCACCCTGAACAACAAGGTGACCTCACTCGGCTTCGGCACAGAGAAGTATATCACTGGCAGCTACATCACGGAGGTTGGTGAGGAAGTAGGCCGCTTCTATGGCTGGGACTATCAGGGTATCATCCGCACACAGGAACAGCTTGACGGACTGAATGCCATTGCACAGGCTAAAGGACTGCAGGAGTACCAGCCCGGAGCAAAGGTAGGTGACTGCTACTACCGTGACGTGAACGGCGACGGCCAGATCAATGCCGACGACCAAACAGTGCTCGGCAGCGGCCTGCCCTCTGTGAACTTCGGCCTGAGCGCACACCTCGAGTGGAAGTTCTTCGACCTGAGCATCTCTACCTTCGGTGCTTTCGGCTATCATGTAACTGATTACCTCTACAACCAGCTGAACTCCAGCTACGGCTACGGCAACAAGGATGTGAATATCCTCAACGCCAACCAGTGGGACGGCGGCACATACGTGAGCGACATCCCCCGTACCTATCTTTCCAACAGCGCCACACTGGCTTGGAACGACCTGTTCTGCAGCCGTCAGATCCAGAATGCCGCTTACTGGAAGATCGCCAACGTCGAACTTGGCTTCAACCTGCCCAACAAGTGGTTTGCAGACTATGTTACCGGCGTCCGTGTTTACGTGTCTGCCCAGAACCTCCTTACCATCACTGGCTACAAGGGCTACAACGTAGACTATGCCGGCGGTACGTTCACCCCGGGCTACAACTACTGCTCGTACCCGACGGCACGTTCTTTCATGGCTGGACTTAATTTTACGTTCTAAGACATAAGAACATGTTAAAAGACATAGTAACATATTAACAAGTTTTTTAGACATAAGAACATATAAGATATGAAAAAGAACAATATATATAAAAAGGTGGGGCTAGGGGTATTATCTTGTCTCCTTGTCTCCTTGTCTCCTTGTCTCCTTACTTCCTGTGAGGACAAGCTGGACGTGTCTAACCCCAACCAGCAGACAACAGCTACGTTCGGCATGACGGCCGAAGATTTGGAGGAGAATGTGATTGCAGCTTACAACCACATTCGTATGGAGGGCACTTATGCCCGTGTCGGTTACACGCTCGACGTGTGCCGTGGTGATGAGGTGTGGAACTCCTCGCAGGTGTGGTATATGCCTTTCGACGACCTGAATGCTCCCTTCACCGACGAGATCGGTCAGTGGTCTTGGCGTGACTGGTACTATACCATTAATGTATGTAACTATACACTCTCGCGCATTGCCGAGGACAACAGCATCCTCACTGAGTCGTTGAAGCATATCAAGGGACAGATGCTGTTCCTTCGCGGACTGGCTTACTATAACCTCGCCGGATACTATCAGAACCCCCTTCTGATTACCGACTATGCCACCTACTCGTCTCTCGACGGTCTCTATGGTTCTAACTGGACAGAGGGAGACAATGATGGTAATGCCCAGTATGACCGCGCATGGGATCAGGTAGAGAAAGACTTATCTGAGGCTATGACGCTGCTGCCAAGCCGCAATGCCGGAGGTCAGTGGGCTCAGGGCCGTGCCACCAGCGGTGCTGCTGCCGGCTACTATGCCCGCGCCCTGATGATGCGCCACAAGTATAGCGAGGCACTTACTGTGCTGAAGGCTATCATTAGCGGTCAGTATGGCTCCTATAAGCTGATGGCCAACTACGGTGACAACTTCCGTGAGGGCTCTGCCTATGAGAACAACGACGAGAGTCTCTTCGAAGTGCAGTACCTGGACTACGGCTCACAGGGTACCGACGACGAGTGGACACCCGTGAACACCAGCCCGAACGCTACTCAGGGTCACGCCATCGAGAGTAACTATGGTCCTGGCGACTGCGGTGGATGGGCTGACCTCTCCGCTTCACCCTGGCTCTATCAGCTCTTCAAGGCTGAGCGCACTACCAGCGGCTCGCTCGACCCACGCCTCTATTGGACTATCGGTACCTACGAGTCTGAGTGGGATGGCTTCGAGTATGGCAATGTCTGCTACACCGTACCTATGTCTGATGACGCTCCCGTGGTGACCAACAATAACTACGGTGGTCTGCCTATCGCCAAGAACACCAACCTGCGCACAGGTCTCTATGACAAGGTGGTGACAGGTCTGCACTGCGGTATCAACCTCCGCATGATGCGCTACTCTGACGTGCTGCTCCGTGCTGCCGAGTGCGAGAACGAGATCAGTGGTCCGACACAGCAGGCCATCGACTGGATCAATCAGGTACGTAACCGTGCCGGACTGGCTAACCTGAACCTCTCCGACTTCGCCGGCAATGCCGACAAACTCTTCGAGCAGATTGCCAATGTGGAGCGTCCGAAGGAGTTCGGTTGTGAGTGGGGCCGTGGCTACGACCTCCTGCGCTGGGGATTCTTCTATACTAATGACCGTCTGTTGCAGATCAAGGAGCACGGTACCTTCCGCCGCACCAACGACAAGACAAGGGTGAAGGAGTCTGTCAGCTATGCAGAAGTTGGTAATGATCCTGAGCTGAAGAGTTCATACGACAGCTGGATCCAGGGTCATGAGTTCTACCCCATCTATCAGGGCACTCTCAACGACAATCCCAACCTCGTGGGTAACTCTGCTAACAACAGCAGCAGCAACGCCTCTTATTTCTCCAGTAAAGGCTGGAACATCCATCCTGTGGTGAATCTCTAATTTCTACATAAGAACATGTTTTTTCAGACATAAGAACATAAGAACATATAAGTTATGAAAACAAATAGTATATTTAATAAGATAGCGGTGGGGGTCATCTCCTGTCTACTTGTCTCCTTGTCTCCTTGTCTCCTTACTTCCTGTGAGGGCGGCGACCTGTACGGCATCGACTCTCCCGACTGGATCTCTGCCAAGGCAGACTCCATCGCTGCAGAAAAGGCTAAGAACCAGGGTGGCGAAGAGGAAATCGAAGGTTTGCACGAAGATGTGTATACTATCGGTAAGGAAGACATGACCTCTGGTTTCTGGACCTTGGGTAAGACCTACGTGATCCCTGCAGGTCAGAAATGGCAGGCTCAGTTCAATCTCACGGTGAACCCGGACAATGTGTACTACAAGAACTGCTACATCGTGTTCAATGACTATAATCCCGACACAGACGATCATCTCGGTACTGAATATGGCGTGATTCGCTTTGACAATGATCCCACCAAGAACTCTGAATGGGGTGGTGATATTGACAGAAGCCTCGTCAAAGCCAACTTTGAGAATTCTTCGAATAATGACGCAGAGACTGACCCCAGCGTACAGAAGATGAACGGTAAGGTGACCATCACCGTCGACCGTACTGAGGGTGGCGTCCATTACACGATTGCCAATGGAGAGCTTACGAAGGAGTATATCCAGCCGTACGATTTCCCGATGAATAATGCTGAGGGTAAGATCTGCTGCCGTATCGGTATCGAGAAGTCTATCGTCAACTTCCTGGGTTCTACCATCGAGCCTATCGGAGGCTATACCTCTAAGGAGGACAAGCAGCCACTGTCGATGACGCTGAATGGTGTGCCCAATAAAGTGCTCCAGGGTGTTCCGTTCGAAGAGGCCTTTGCCAACGTGACGGCTACAGTACAGTTCGAGCAGGGCGTAGCAAAGGAGATACCTTTTGCTGAGCTGACATTCGAGGTCATCCCCGACATGAACGACGTGGGCCAGAAGACCCTCGTGGCTGCATACGCCAAGACCTTCAAGGGCGAGGCTGCCAACCCCGTCATCGCTTACGCACAGTTCGAGATCGTCGATAAGATGTATAAGACCCTCGGTGCTACCGACAACTCTACCGCCTGGTGGGGTGCTCACTCTGATAACGTCAAGGTGAACCCGGGCGAGACCTTCGTCAGCAGATTCACCAACTACACCAGCGGGCAGAACAACTGGAACAACTTCGTGGTGGTGCTCTGCAAGGCTGACAATGCTGAGTATGCCGTAGTCCGTGCCGACAACTACGGATGGGGTGCCGGCTATGACAACAACCCGAACCTGACGACCAGCGGCGGGCAGAGCGACTGGGGTGCCTGGCTCGCTGCCATGGACGGCGCCAAGGTGACTACCTATGTCACCAACTATGGCGACGGTACTGCAAACGTTGTGGCTGTTATGGAGGGTAACGACGGCATTACCTATATCCAGGAGTATCGTGGTATCGCCATCGACGATCCTGATAACTTCTACTTCCGCTTCACAGTAGATAACTGTCACCTGGAGTTCGACGATGTCGTTGGTGCTGAGGACAACTCCACCGGATTCTGGGGTGCTCACTCCGCAAACTTCGAAGTACCCTTAGGCCAGACCGTTACCACACGTATCAGGAACTACACCAACGGCAAGGACAACTGGAACAACTTCGTGGTGGTTCTGACGAGCGACGGTACTACTGAGTACGCTGTGGTTCGTGCCGACAACTATGGCTGGGGTGACAGCTATGGTTCTTGCACGACGAGTGGTGGCCAGAGTGACTGGGCTGCATGGCTCGCAGCGATGGATGATGCTGTGGTGACTGTCTCCGTGACCAACAACGGCGACTCGGCCGATGTGAAGTGCTACATGGAGGGTAACGATGGTAATACATACTATCAGGACTACATCGGCATTGCTCCTACCGACGGCAGACTCTACTTCCGCTTCACGGTTGACGGCAGCCACCTGGTGTTCGAATAAGAATTTGTTTACATTTTCCACATGATTGGTTAATCAACCAAGGGGGGCGGACTGAGCGAAGCCCGTTCCCCCTTCCTTTTTACTTATTTAATGACAATCCATATGAAAGCGAAAACAATATTGTGGTCGCTGGTAGCCCTCTTTGTCTCTCAACAGACAGTCGCACAGCCCCACCACTTCAAGCGCGCTGACTTCCAGACCGACACGCCGATGGTCCACGACCCCGTGATGGCATACGAAGACAGCACCTGGCATATCTTTGCCACAGGCATGGGTATCCAGCACATGACCTCGAAGGATCGCAAGACCTGGACGGTGAAGGCCGACCCCGTGATGTCCGTCATCCCCAAATGGACGCACGACTCCGTGCCAGGTTTCACTCATCATGTGTGGGCACCCGATGTGATTAAATGGCACAACCGCTGGTGGCTCGCCTATAGTTGTTCTACCTTTGGACGCAACGGCTCCACTATCGGACTGCTCTCCACCCGTTCTTTGGCCTCCGGTCTGTGGGACGACATGGGTTGCATCGTCACGTCCCGTGAAGGCCGCGACAACTGGAACGCCATCGACCCCAACTTCGTCATCGACGATCAGGATCAGCCCTGGCTCGTGTGGGGTTCTTTCTGGGACGGCATCCAGCTGGCCCGCCTCGACACGACGATGCATATCGCCAAGGGCGAAAAGCCCCGCACCATCGCCCGCCGTTACAATCTCGCGGATCCGGAGGCAAAGAACGCCCTTCCGGTGAATCCCAATCCCCCCAAGAACCCTACGTCCGACTTTGCCGGACCTAATGCGATCGAAGCACCCTTCATCTTCAAGCACGACGGCTGGTATTACCTCTTTGTCTCTTGGGACTACTGCTGTCAGGGTGCCAAAAGTACCTATCGTGTGGCCGTAGGCCGTAGCAAGAACGTCGAAGGCCCCTATCTCGATCGTGAGGGACGTGATATGTGCTATGGCGGTGGAAACCTCTTCATCGAGGGCGATAAGAAGGCCTTCGAGGCAGCCGGCCACTGTGCCGCCTATACCTTCGACGGACAGGACATCTTCATCTGTCATGGTTACAGCATCGCCCATCAGGGGGCCTCGATCCTTATCCAGCGTCCCATCACGTGGACGTCCGACGGCTGGCCTACACTGAAATAAGCCACAGATTACACAGATTACTCTGATTATAATTAATTAGTAAATATATGAGAAGGTGCTTATTGATGATGACCATGCTGGTGGCAGCACTTGGCGCTGCCGCCCAGCAGCAGTCGTGGACGGCAGACAACGGTAACGGCACGTACACCAACCCGCTGTTCTACGACGAGTTCTCCGACCCCGACATTCTCCGTGTGGGTGACGACTACTATCTCGCTGGTACAACGATGCACACCGTGCCAGGCCTTGTGATCCTCCATTCCAAAGACCTTGTGAACTGGGAGAACATCAGCTACTGCTTCGACCGTTTCGATTTCGACGATGATGCTTTCTCACTGAAAAACCATCAGGAGATCTACGGTCAGGGTGTCTGGGCACCAGCCATCCGCTATGCCAACGGCCAGTTCTATGTGTTCACCAACATCAACGGCAAGGGCCTTCAGTGCTATACTTCGAAGGATATCCGCGGACCTTGGGAACACCACAATATGCAGGGTAACATCTACGACCTCAGCGTGCTCTTCGATGACGACGGCAAGATCTATGCCATCCACAAGTACGGCGAGGTGCATTGTACGGAGTTGAAGCCCGACATGAGCGGACCCGTGGAGGATACCGACCGCGTCATCATCCCTGAGGGCAACGGTATCGGCGAGGGGCACCATATATATAAGATAGATGGGATGTACTACCTCATCTCTACCGACTACATGCCCAATGGCCGCACCCTCTGTTCCCGTTCCAAAAGCATTTGGGGGCCTTACGAGACACGCGTCATCACTGCCGACGAGACCTTCGGCTATCAGAGTGTGAGCCGTACGATCGTGCCACAAGGCTCGAAGTATCGTATCGGCGAGGACGGCACAAAGTTTGGCGTCTCGCCAGCCAGTCCCGACGCTACAGGTTGTGACAATGCCCATCAAGGAGGCATTGTGCAGGCCAAGGATGGGAAGTGGTGGGCCTTGCTCATGCAGGACTTCCACTCCATTGGCCGTACCGTCTGCCTGATGCCCATCACATGGAAGGACGGCTGGCCGATGATAGGTCTTGAAGGAAATCTTGGCCGTGCCCCCCGTACCTGGTTCAAGCCAGATGCCTCCATCGGCTGCCGCGGTACTGCCCTCAGCTGCTACAGCCCTGACAATAAGCCACAGCCCATGTGTGCCCCCTATGAACGCAGCGACGACTTCAACGGTAAGACGTTGAAACCCATTTGGCAATGGAACCATAATCCCGACGATAAGATGTGGAATATGAAGGGTGGCCGTCTGCACATACAATCACAGCCTGCCGAACAACTGATGTGGGCCCGCAATACATTGACACAGCGAGTCATCGGACCGAAGAGCATCGCCACCGTCGAGTTATACGTGAAGGGTATGAAGGATGGCGACGTCGCTGGTCTGGGTAACATCAACGTGCCCTGCTCCTGGATTGGCATCCGGAAGGACGGTAACGCCCTCACCCTCCAATGCTTCGAGCAGATGACCAACGCGGTAGAAGTGAAAAGTGAGGAAGTGAAAAGTGAAAAGTTGTGGTTGCGATGCATCGGTGACTACGACAACAATCAAGCGCAGTACGCCTACTCGACGGATGGCGTGACCTTCCAGACACTTGGCCGCATGATGCCCTTGAGTTATCAGCTCATCACCTTCCAGGGTTCACGCCATGCCCTCTTCGCCTTTAACGTGAAGGGCAAGAACGGTGGCTATGCCGAATTCGACAACTTCACCGTCGAGGAGCCTATGGCCGACCGTAGTAAGAACATCCCCTACGGCAAGACCGTCCGCATCATCAACAAGGCAACCGGTCGCCCTGCCATCGCCCTCAAGCACGGCATGCTCTACGAGACCGATGCTGATGACAAGAGCGAACAGACACAGTTTAAGGTTTTAGACCGAGGTTGCGGTCTTGTCTCGCTGCAGTGCGCCGACGGACGTTATGTAAAGGTCTATGGCGAAGGACTTCCAGGCGACGTGCGATTCACTACAGACATCACGGAAGCCGGAACATTCCTCTGGCAAGATTACCTCAACCACGATTTCATGCTCCTCTCGTTGGAGAACCATCGCTATTTAGGCAAAAGTCCCACCACGGGAAGCCCCTACTCTATGGACTTCACGGGTGCCGATCCTGCCCGTCGCAACGGTGCCGTCTTCCGCTGGGAAGAGTGATCATAAAGAAATCCCGCCGGCGGCGGGATTCTTTATTTCCTGAGGTATTTCTTTCCGTTTTGGATGTAGATACCCTTTGGCAGAAGTATGGATTCCATACTCCACTTTTCTCTTTCCTCTTTCCTCTTTCCACTTTCCACTCCTTCGATACCCGTGGCCTCATGAGCCTCCAAGGTAAACGATCCGAGCGGATAGCCTGAGGGGGATTTGAGCATGAGGGTGACAATCCCCTCGTGGCGGGGCACGAAGGAGAAGGTAACGTCACTCTCCTCTTCGGCCCGAAGATAGGCGCCGCACAGCATGGTGTCGCCCTCCTCATCATTATTATAATAAGGTACAAGGTAGAGCACTCCGACATAGTCTTTGAGGTTGTGGTTGCGGACGGTGACGGTCACATCACTACGCTCGCCGACTATGCCCGTTCCCTTCGTGATGGCTCCGCCGATACATTCCAAACCTTCACACTCGTTAAACAGGATGTGGAGATAGAAAGCTCCCTCCTCCGTGCGGCCAGCAACGAGACTGTATTCCTCTGGGGGAATCATCTGCCACTCGGTGTTGTCACCGTGGCGGAAGCGGAGCATCGGGTAGAGCCTGAGCGACTCGCCTGGCTGGAAGGTCATAGAGTCCACCTCCACCAGCATATAGTTGTTGGAGTAGATGATGCTGTCGTTGAGGTCGCCCATGAAGACGGGCGTCCATTCCCCGTCATCGTTGCGTATGCCGAGGGCATTGTCTACGGCAGCGATGCCAGCATCGTCCTTGCGATAGCCGAAGGTGAACCTCACCGTGTGGTCATCCTCCAGCGACATCTCATACTGGAAGAGTTCCGGCCTCCCTTCGTCGGGACTGGGCTGCGGATCCATCATCGGATCGAGGTAGATGATGGCGCCCTGATTGATGCTGAATCCGATGCCGCTTGAACCTGAGCCGACGCTGGTATTGTTGTAGGGGTTGAGCACGGAGAGAGAGAAATAGCCGTCGTCCTTGCCGCCCCATCCCCAGTTGATGTGGAACAGACCGTCGTCGTAGCCGTCACAGATGAATGAGTGCCCCTCCGACTCTGAGTAGCCGTTGTAGAGTACGGGCCTGCCGGCAGCCAGTTCACCGTAGATGATGTCCTCCCACTCGTCGATGGTGTAGAGCGAACGGAAACTGATCTGGGTGGCAGCGGTATAGCCGAATACTTTGACGAGTGCCGCATACTGGGCATCTGTTGAGGTTGCGGAACCAGCGGGGCTGTACGTCGTCTTCATGGCCTGGCCGCAATAGCGCATCAGTGTGGCGACGGCCTGCTGCTGAGCCTCTGTGCCGAGAATCTCCTTGGGATGCCAGCTCCCGTCGCGAGGTTCTAAATAGCAATCGAGCATATCCTCCCAGGCGAAGGCGACGGGCGGAAGGGCGTCGATATGCCACACCTTCTCCTCGTCCTTATAGGTTGTCTCGATGTCATAGCCCGGAAGGCTGTCGGCTATCGCCTTTGGCCACTGGTAGTAGTTCATCACCTGTGCCGTTGCCGTAGGGGTGCAGCCCGTCATGCACCGCTTACCCGTCAGGCCGCTGTCGGCACCGTCATAGAAAGGACATTCGTTGTAATAAGGCACTATCTGATACCAGTTCGTCTTGATCAACGGCTCGATGGCAGTTCGTCCGTTTGTTCTTGTCTGCCGCGTTGTGCCGTTACGGCTCGCAGGGTTAGAGCCAGTCATGTCCCCGTCCTTGAAGTCCTGACGGTTGCCCAGCGTGGCGATGGCCTCATCGTACAGTTTGAGCCAGACACGCATATTCTCTGGCATCCGCTCCCAGTCAATGCCTCCCGTGTCGCTATATCCCAACACGGGCAGCGCCCTGCTATCGGCAGAGGCTATCACGTAGCCGCCACCTTCGCAGTTGAAGGCGTAGATGCTCTTCGCCTCCACCTTTGCAGCCGTCAGCGTGACTCCTTCTTTCCTGACTCCTAATTTCTGACTCCTTCTCTCCTTCAAAAACCTCCCAGCCTGCTCCTTCGCCTGCTGCTCCGTGAGTTGCTGTGCCCCTACCCCATTGGCCATCATCACCACTACGATGAGGACAATGATCCGGATGAATATCTTCTTCATAACCTGCTTGGTTCTTAATTCCTTTGTCTGTTTGTGGAGGCAAAGTTACGAATAAGCGCACAATTTTCCAAATATTTAGATAGATATTTTCGGAGTGCATATCCTTATAGGCATACCCACTTTAGCCAATAAATATAAAAAGATGAGGCGATAATGGCATTTTTTCCAAAATTTTTATTATTTTTGCACACAAAGGATTATCAATTAACTAAGTAAGTACGACAATGAAACAGAAAATCATCGCAATGTTTGCAGCTGCAGTGCTCCTGTTTGGCATGAGCGCCTGCACGGAGAATGCTGACAACCCCGCAATCCCCAGTCAACAGGGGATGGAAGAGAGTCTTATCGGCCTGTGGTACGAGGAGTTCGACTATGAAGACGTGACCGAGGACGGCAAGCCCTTCAACCACGCCTTGATTGTGGTGGAGACCAAAGGCGACCACACTGGCTATATCGCGCTGGCTGTGTTTGATGACGAATTCAACGAGCCACTCGAGATTTACGGCGGTCCGAAGGACGCATCGTTCACATGGCAGGTGACAGCCGATGGGCATATCATCCTGACTGACCCGAATACAGGCGAGACCGTGATATCGGCCCGTACACGCGGCGGCGGGAATCACAGCGACTTTGTCGATATTGGTCAGATAGAGATGAATAGTGCGCAGGGGAGTATCGCCTTCAGTAATGCATCCCATGAAGGATCGCTTACCAAGGCAGGAAGCGGTAAGAACGGTTTGATTCAGGACTGGATGGCGAAGTCTACCCTCCCCCGGGCCTGCATCACCGACAGCATCCCCGTGGAGATCTTCCCCGACTATATGAATTACGTGTTCAACTACCCCTCCGTCGACCCATTCGGCAATCCCTGCACACTCAGCGGCACCATCACTGTTGACAAGACGCTGATAAAGGACAATAAGCCCTACAACGGCATTCTGCTCTACAACCACTTCACGATCTACGCCACCACGCAGGCACCTTCGCGCGGAGCCGTCGAGTTCCCAACAGGTGCTGCCTTCACCAACTTCATCGTCGTAGCACCCGACTACTACGGCTTCGGCATCACTGAGAAAGAACCGCAGGCCTACTGTATCTCACGGGCCAACGGACGCGCCTCGCTCGATGCCTACCTCGCCGCCAAGCGGTTGATAGAAGACCTGAACGTGAAGAAAAACGACGACTTCGTCATCGCAGGTTATTCGGAAGGTGGGCAGACCACGATGGGCGTGTTGCGCGAGATCTCGGAGCGCCATCCTGAGATAAAAGTGAAACGAGCCTTCGCCGGCGACGGCCCCTACGACATTAACTCGATGTATGACGCCATCACCAAAGGCAACACCGAGATGCCCAGCACCGTCTGCAACGTGCTCTATGCCTACAACTACTTCTTCCGTCTGGGTTACGACATCCATGACTATCTGAAGGATCCTGTGGCCAAGAACTTCGATAAGTGGTTCCTCAGCAAGCAGTACAAGCGCAAGGCACTTGACGAGGAGCTTATCAAGACCAAAAAGACGAAAGACATCTGCACAAAGGCCGTCCTCAATACCAACAGTTCCCTGTCGCGCCGGTTCAAGGAGGCCTTCAGCGCGGACGCGCTCACCAGTGGCTGGACGCCCCGCAGCGACTTCGACGTGATGCTCTTCCACGATACGAAAGACGATGTCGTGCCAGTGGAGAACTTCTATGCCATGAGCAAGTTCCTCAAGGACAAGGGTATCAAGACGGAGGAGTT
>Ga0265298_10003677_pt1 | contig 20078 bp, 17 predicted proteins | sample AusTroGonzalo_MG_3_FD_193486 | JGI IMG/M metagenome (GOLD analysis project Ga0265298, IMG submission 193486) | Bovine rumen microbial communities from tropical cattle in Woodstock, Queensland, Australia - Gonzalo_01 | ecosystem: Host-associated > Mammals > Digestive system > Stomach > Rumen ... | reverse complement strand
AGGATGTCAAACTGGACGATGAGATTGAAGTCGAAGTCGTCAAAGTAAACGACGGAGAGGGCAATGTGCTGCTGAGCCAGCGCAACATCGTCAACCGCAAGGCGTGGGACGCCCTGATGGAGAAGTACGAAGCGGGCGAGTATGTGGACGCCGTCGGCAAGGAAGCCGTCAAGGGCGGCCTGATCGCCGATATCGGCGGCGTGCGCGCTTTCGTGCCGGCCAGCCAGCTGAGCCAGCGGTACGTCGAAAAGATCGACAATTTTGTCGGCCAGGAAATGAAGCTGAAGATCATCGAAGTCGACAAGCAGAAAAAGCGCGTCGTTGCCAGCCGCAAGGCTGTTGTGGCGGAGGAAACCGCCGCGCGGAAGAAGGAAGCCTGGGAGAAGCTGGAAGAGGGCATCGTGATTCACGGTATCGTCCGCCGGCTGACCGACTTCGGCGCTTTTGTTGACCTGGGCGGCGTGGACGGCCTGGTTCACATCACCGACCTGTGCTGGGGCCGGATCAAGCATCCGAACGAAGTTGTCAAGCCCAACATGGAAATCGACGTGAAGGTGCTGAGTCTGGACCGCGAAAAGGAACGCATCCAGCTGGGTTATAAACAGCTGCAGCCCCATCCGTGGGACACTGCGGTGGAGAAGTATCCCGAAGGCGCGATCGTGGACGGCAAGGTTGTCCGGATCACCGATTTCGGCGCGTTTGTTGAGCTGGAGCCCGGCCTGGACGGTCTGGTTCACATCAGCCAGTGCGCAACGACCCGCGTGGCCAAGGTGGAAGACGCCGTGAAGGTCGGCGACGAAGTCAAGGTCAAGGTACTGAGCGTGGATCCCGAGAAGAAGCGCATCAGCCTGAGCATCCGCCAGGCCATCGAGCCCGAAGTCCCCGCTTTTGAAGAAGCGGCTGCGCCTGCTGCCGACGAATATGAAGTCGTGGCGACGGATGACCACGTGGCCGAGCAGTTCATCGAAGCCGTTGAAGGCGTTGAAAAAGAAGCCGAGAAGCAGGCTGAAGCCGCCGCGGAAGCGGTTGCGGAAGCTGTTGTGGCCGCCGAAGTTGTTGAAGCCGTTGAGGAACTGACGGAAGAATAATCGGCAAAGACTGAATCATAGACAAAAAGCACCCGCCGGATTGCGACCGGCGGGTGCTCCTTTTCAAGTCATTTATTCCGGCTTTTTCAGGTTGCCGGCGGCAATCTGTTCATCCACCCAAAGCTGCAGGTTGGATACGCTGAGGGCGATTTTATCCAGGGTTGCCTTGATTTCCGCAAAGTCCGCATACTCGTCGGCCTGAACCTCGCCGTCCTCCACGATTTCCAGCAGGCGGTCGCGGCTCTTTGAAAGCTTGTTCAGGGCGTTCAGCGTTTCCACGGCAATCTGGCCCAGCTCCTTGGATTCGGTGCGCAGGGCGTGCATCTGGCCGATGGGACACTCGTTCATGCAGTAATGATACCGCAGGGAAGGCGCCTTGTAATACTCGGCCAGGAGCATGACGTCCTCCGGCTGAATCTGGGTCCGGCCGTTTTCGATTTTTTCAATTCGCTCCGGGGAGAAACCGGGGATCAGATCTCCCGCTTTTTCCCGGGTCAGCCCGAGGCTTTCCCGGGTGATCTGCCAAACAGACTTATTCTCCTTCGTTGATTTCCTGCCCATTTTCTTCTCCTCCTTCTGAAGTGTTCTCCTGATCCGGAATGATGTATTTTTCATGCACCCAGCCGCGCTGGCCGTTGCCCTCGAGGAGCCAATAGCCGTTTTGCTTTTCCACGACGGCGACGGGGGTGCCGGTTTCCCACTGAACCACGCCGGTTTTCCCGTCCGGATTCAGATAAGCGGTGATTTTCTGCGCGCCGGAGGTGTTCCCGTTCTTCGCGATGACGGCGGTTTCAAAGTCTCCCTCGGCCGCGGGAAGAATTTCGACGTCGGCTTTGGTAACATAGCCGAAGCCGTTGTCCCACCAGGCGTAGAGGAGATCTTCCGTTCCGCCGCCCAGCAGCAGTACCATCATATTGCGCTTGATCTTTGCCTTCTTCGGAATCTGCTTTCCGCTGATATCCTTCAGCATGGTGCCTTTTTTATTTGTGACGATGGCAACCTGGATTTCTTCCGGAGCGATGCCGGTGATTTGCAGATCGCGGGTGGGGATGCGCCAGGATTCCTTGTCCTTCGTGACCTTGGTAAGGAGGGCGCCGACGGTTTCCGGAACGACGCTGCGGGCGCCGCCGCCGTCGCCGGGATCTGCCTTCAGCCAGGGGAAGCGAACCAGCCGCATGCCGCGGTTTGCACAGTATTCAAGATCCATCCAGTATTCCAGACCGCCGTATTCCGCGGTTTCAAAGAACCAGCGGACGCCGGGATGATCCTCCGGCGAGGCGGCTTCGGTGAAGGAACCGTCGGCATTCTGAATGAAGATTTTCCCGGGGAAGCGGATCCGCTCGTAGGTGGCGCCGGGGGCGCTGTCCACAATGTGGACCTTGGTTCCGTCCTCGCTGATGGCGTCGGCCAGGGCGATATGCCGGTCCACGATGCTGAAGGAGAAGCGGTCGCCGCGGCGGAAGCAGGCGGCGATTTCCTCCGGTGAATAGAAGAGTTCCTTCTGCGTGGTGAAATCGTAATCCACTGCGGAATAGCGGATCAGACCCTCGTTCCATGTTCCGGAATCTTCCTTATAATATACATAGGTCTTTGCCAGGACTGAGGGGGTAACGTCTTCTCCCGTAAAGCCGGCCCGCTGGAGCAGGTGGCTGAGGGTGAAGATGGCGCAGCCGGAGGTTTGCAGCTCGGAAGAGGAATACTTTACTTTTTTCCACCAGCCGTCCTTCTGGCTGTAAATTACGTCCGTACCCTCCTGATCCGGGGCAAAACCGGAAACGGGCAGGACCACCTCCGCGGTTTCCTTGTCTTTGTTATCATAGGCGACGGTGATCCGCAGGGTATAGTCGCCCTCCTTGCGGGGACGGCACCAGACATCGTAATGCTGAACCGGCTTGCCGGCGAACACCTTTTCCAGATTGTCCCCGTAGAAGAGTGCGTAGGAAACGCTTTCGGGGTTTTCACGGTCCGGCGTGACAATGACATTCACATAGTCACCGACCCGGGGATTTTCCGGATTGACGGAGACGGAAACCTCGCCGAGGGCGGAGGAAACCGCCAGAAGAAGCAGCAGAAAACCCAGTACTGCGATCCATCGTTTCATTCGGTCAAAACTCCTTTATCTGAGCAGGAAAACGGCGGCGTCATGCGGCGGCAGAACGGCGCGCAGCGTTCCGGATTTCCGGACCTGCCGCCCGGTCCAAAGCTCCGTGCCCCGGAAGAAGGTCAGGTCCGCCTCTTCGGCGGAAAGGGAAACGGAACGCCGGCGGCCGGAAAGATTGAACAGGGCGATCCAGACCCCGTCGCCGCTTTGGCGGGGAGAGATCCAGATGCTTTCATCATCGGTGGTCCGCAGGGGATGGGCGCACCAGCCTTCCTTCAGGATCTCCAGCACGCTGCTGTTCGTCAGCAGCGAGAGGGTAAACGCGTTGTTCTTCGTCAGCTCTCCGCCGATCATCAGGGGAGAACGCATCATGCACCAGAGCGTCATCATGGTGCGTTGCTCGGCGGGGGTAAACCGCGTCCGGTCATTGGGATTTTCGCACTGGCGCAGGGCGCCGACGGGCAGCATGTCCGCATCCGGCCAGTGGCCGGGGGCGGCATGGACGCACCACTTCTCGGCGCGCTCGAACATGCCTTTCAGCAGGGCCCAGTCGTCCCAGAAATCATCGGTGATGCGCCACATGTTGGCGTTGGCTTTCAGATGCTCCGCCTGCTCCAGGGGCGCGGGACCGGGGGAGAGACTGAGCACCATATCCCTGCCGCAGTTTTTCACGGCATCGGAAATCAGCTCGATTTCCCGCCGGCAATGGGGATATTCCCGGGCAATATCGTCGCACTTGACAAAATCCACACCCCAGGAGGCGTAGAGACGGAAAATGCTGTCGTAATAGGCTTTGGCGTCCGCCGTGTCGCACTTCAGGCCGTACATGTCCGGATTCCAGGCGCAGATCGAATGCGGATCGGCCGCGAGATGGCAGAAGCCATTGCTGTCCGCGATGGGGAGATGATGGTGCGCCGCCAGGCGGGGAAGCCCGCGCATGATATGGATGCCGAACTTCAGGCCCAGGGAATGCACGTAATCCGCCAGGGGGCGGAAACCTGCGCCGTCCTTCGCGGAGGGGAAACGGTTCAGGGCGGGCGTCAGCCGGCCGAATTCATCCATCGTGAGATCGGCAAACGGCTCATACGCGTGGTCCTTCGCGTTGGCACGGGACCACTGGATATCCACCACCACATATTCCCAGCCGTACGGCTTCAGGAAGGACGCCATGTATTCCGCGTTGGCGCGGACGGTCTCCTCCGTGACGGCGGCGCCGTAGCAATCCCAGCTGTTCCACCCCATGGGCGGCGTCTGCGCGATCATGAAACCCCTCCTTCAAATTCATTAACTTCGTAATTATATCAAACGAACGGATTCAAAACAAGACGGCAAAGAATGGCTTGCCATGGCGGGAAGTGTCTGGTATACTTTTCCTGCAGAGTTGTACAACATGATCTCCAAAAAGAAAGGATGCGGCATATGAACACGGAAGGTATCGTCGGTATTCTGAAAACCGGTGGGCTGGATCTCCTGAAGGGCATTGTGGCGCTGGTGATCGGCTTTTTCCTGGTGCACTGGATCGGGAAACTGCTGAAACGCAACAAAAAGATACAGGCTATCGAGCCGACCCTGAGAGGGTTCCTGCTGAACCTGGTGAAGATCGTTCTTTCCGTGATTGTGGTGCTGACCGCGGCGAATATCATGGGCATTCCAATGACTTCGATCCTGACCCTGATGGCTTCCGGAAGCGTGGCCATCGGCCTTGCGCTGCAGGGCGCCGTCGGCAACCTGATCGGCGGACTGATCCTGCTGATTCTGCGGCCGATCAAGGCGGGGGAATATGTGAAAATCGGGGACAACGAGGGCGTTGTGAAGACAGTAGGGGCTTACTATACCGAGCTGATTACGCCGGACAACAAACAGCTGAGCCTTCCCAACGGAACACTGACCAACGCACCCATTAATAACTTTTCACGGCAGGGCACCCGGCGGTTGGATCTGACCTTCTCCGTGGACTACGGCAGCGATCTGGATACGGTTTACCGGGTGCTGAACGAGCTGGTGGCCGGGCAGGAGGGCATTCTGCCGGAGCCCGCGTCGCAAGTCGTGCTGCTCAAGTGCGCGGACAGCAGCCTGGACTTCGCCGTACGGGTGTGGGTGAAGACGGAAGATTACTGGAACGTGAACTTCAGCCTGCTGGACAAGGGAAAGCGGGCGCTGGATGCTGCGGGCATCTCTATCCCGTTCCCGCAGATGGATGTGCATGTTAAATCCTGAGGATCCGGCTATCTGACGTACAGGAGGAACGATGAAGAAAGTACGCATCACCGTGAAGAAGATTGCACGGTATGATGATCTGACGGAGAAATACGAAAACCCGATCGCACATGCCTGCCCCATGGAATTGGGGCAGCGCTTCATCTGCAACGGCTGGGAACGGCCGGAAGGCTTCTGCTCCAGCGCATGGGACACGGTGTCGCCGTTTGTGATGACGCTGGCGCACGGCGGCGAAAACTTCTATGACGGCTGGATGAAGAATCCGAGATCGGCGATGATCTCCTGCAACGACGGGTTCAGACCGGTCAGCTTTCTGCTGGAAACCATGGATGAAAAGGCGGAGTAACGCAATATTATATCCAACGGCTTAATGATTCATAACTTTCTTTCAGACAATCGAAGGGGGAGGCGCCGTAGCAGTCGTCCTGTTCCACCAGGGCGTATTCCGTGACGCCGTTTTTGCACAGGATATCCAGGATCTTCGGAAAATCAAGGCTTCCGGCGCCGACGGGCGCCATCCGGATGTCGAAGCCGGACACGGTGTAATCCTTCAGGTGAACGCAATGGAGCCTTTCCGCGTGCTGCAGCAGCCAGGCGCAGACGTCCATGCCGCCGTACTGCAGCCAATAGGTGTCCGCCGTGACGCCCAGGACGTCCGCCGGCATGGCGGACAGCAGATGATCCATCATGAACCGGCCGTCGGGCATGCGAGCGAACTCAAACGCATGGTTGTGATACATCATCTTCATGCCGGCCGCGCGGAGCTTTTCCGCCGCCGGCATGAAGTCTTCCGCAAACTGTTCCGGCCCGCCCGGCACGTGATAGCGGTCCGGCAGATAGCCCAGGCCGACATAGGTGCAGCCGTAGAGCTGATGCCGGCGGATCAGATCTTCCGTTTTTTCCAGGAAATCGGTTTCCGGATTGTGCGTGAGCACGATGCGCAGGCCGTTTGCGTCGCACAGATGCTTCACCCGCTCCGGCGGGATCGGGCCGATGGCGGAGAGCTGGATATTCCGGTAACCGATCGCGGCGATCTTCTCCAGCGATTCCCCCAGATCCTTTTCAGTTTGACAGTATTGCCGTACGGTATAGCTTTGCGCACCAATCTGCATGTTCAGGCAGCTCCTTTTCGATGATCATGCTATTTACTGTTCAGTTATTTCTCCCCGGGCATCTGAAAACAGATCATCCACGATAGCCTTTGCCGCCTCGAGATGCTCGAAGGGCACATAGAACCGGCTGTATTCCAGCATGGGCCCGACCCTGATGGCCATTCCCGCACCCATGACGTCTTTCTTCAGGGCGGGAATGCCGTTCTGCTTCAGCAGATCCTCAAGGATTCCGGAAGACAGATAGTCCTGCTCCGTCAGGAAACAGATATCCTTGGCTTCCGGCTTTCTGACTTTCCGGCTTTTGCAGACCGGGCAGCGGTCGCCTTCGATGATGTGGCAGCATTTTTCACAGTACATTTTCGCGTTGCCTCCTTTTTCGATGCTGTAGCCGATTTCCGTCGCGGAAGATTTGACGGAAGCGGTTGCCAAATGATTGCGCGTATGGTATAATTCGCCCGTTGCCATGGAGCGGTATCGAAGTGGTCATAACGGCCCTGACTCGAAATCAGGTGTACGGCAACGTACCGTGGGTTCGAATCCCACCCGCTCCGCATCCAACTCCCTTGATTTACAAGGGGGTTTTCCTTTTCTAAATCCTTTCATACCGCAACCGCACCGCAACAGACCTTTTTCTCACTTATTATTTTCTGATCGACATGATAAAATCCTGCATCCGGTCAGCGGAATTTTTCATTACCCACTTTATTATCCATGTATGGTATAATACATCCGGGTAATAAATCTGCCTTTTCCAACAGTGCGGCATGCACGGGTCGGAAAGAGGAGTATTTCAATAATAGTACGTGAGTGAAGAAACAGGAGGTCTGATCGGTCATGAAATTAAAAATCCTTTCTGCGATAACCGCAATCGTTTTGCTGTTCAGTCTGATGCCCCTTTCGGCTGCAGCGGAAACGAAACATCAGATTGAGGAAAAGGCTTTGACACTTTATGTTGGGGCGATAGATTCCTCTACGGAATTTCCGTTCTATTTTATGGACGGTGTGGAGGATCTTCCCTGGGTTGAACTCAACGCCTGGTGTGATCTGCTCAATCTGATGTATCACGCTTATTTGGGGGATGAAAACTATGCCCTGACCTATGAACAGAAGGGAAACGAGATCATCCTGAAGCGGGAAAACGGGTACAGCATGACCGTGGATTTTGCGGAGGGGACGATTGCCTTTGACGACTACAACATGTTTTTGCATGCTTCTTCGGATACCTCGCTGCAGGATATTCTGACCTTCAGCGGATTCAACGAGGCAGGCGAGTCGGAGCTTTTCCAGCGGAATACCAAAGGATCTTTTGACCGTCAGGGGGATGAACTGCTCCTTGAGCTGACGAAGGATTATGAGATAGAAATTATTCTTCAGGACGGAAAAGGATATGTACCCTTCCAGACGATGGGGGATCTGATCACTTCGCCCCATTTTCTGCTGAATCCGTTCTATAACGGGAAGGCGGCCTTTTTGGGTTCGGGTTCTTACTTTGGGGATGCCGCTTCAGGTCTTACGCCTGTGGGAGAACTATACTATTCCGCTGAGCCGACGGAGCGCAGTAAAGCCCTGGCGGATTACGGCTATCGGGAACTGTGCCTGGCGCTGGATGTACTGTATGGCCTGAAAGACGTCCATGAGATCACGAGCTTTGATACGCTTTTCTGGCAGATCGGATATGATGAATCCCTGCGCGATACCGATCCCTGGGAGGCGGACGCGGCGCTCTATGATTTCATCGATTATTATCTGGACGATCTCCATTCCGCATTTCTGGGCTATTCCTGGATGAGCGGACGGGAAGAACTGGACGGTTTTTACGGGACAGCCAGCACACGGTACAATACGGATTATGAACGGTATCACACCGAGCGGGCCAAATGGCTCGGGGATGACCCGTACACGTATCTGGAAGTCGGGAATACCGCTTATGTTCTGTTTGACGAGTTTACCGCCACGATCGGCGCTCCCTATTATGAAGTTCGGAACGGAGGAACATTTCCGAATGATACGATTGGACTGATTCTCTATGCCCATGCCATGATTTACCGGGAGGACAGTCCGATTCAGAATGTGGTGATCGACCTGAGCTGTAACGGCGGCGGTGCGGTGGACGCCGGGCTCTTCGTGATGAGCTGGGTCCTCGGCGAGGCGCCTTTCTGCGTCAAGAATACGACCACCGGCGCGTTTTCCACGGTGCTGTACCGGGGAGATACAAATCTGGACAGGCAATTTGACAGCATGGACGAAGTGGATGATAAAAACATCTTTTGCCTGATTTCTCCCCTGAGCTTCTCATGCGGCAATCTGGTGCCCGCTGTTTTCAAAGATTCCCAGAAAGTGACTTTGCTGGGCCGGACCTCCGGCGGCGGAAGCTGTACAGTGCAGCCTATGTCCACAGCATGGGGAACCATGTTCCAGATTTCCGGACCGAGCCGGATGTCGTTCTTCAAAAACGGATCGTTCTATAACATTGATCAGGGTGTAGAACCGGATATCTATCTGACCCATCTTTCCAGCTTCTATGACCGGGAAACCCTGACAAAGTTTATCAACGGACTGATCTGATCTCAGGAGACGCCCCCGTGAAAAGCATTACCATTGACAAGATCCATGAACAGGATCGGCGGCGCGTTCCGATCTCACGTGAGCATCGGTATGGTAGGTAATTGGTGGGTAGTAGACTATACATGCGATGCGGGTAAGTGCTGTTATTCGGCTGTGAAGGTGATGCTTACTGATGCGCTGACGAGGAGTTTTGCCGACTGGACGATTGTTCCGGCGCTTTCTTCGGTCAGGCGTTTGGCGTCAAAGACGTTGCCGATATTGTTGTCATAGGTATAGATGCCGCCTTCGGAGAGGGTTTCGATGCCGGTGATCTTCAGGCCGGAGGCTTCCGCGAGAATTTCCGCCTTCTTTTTTGCGTCGGCCACGGCGTCCTTCAAGGCTTCGGCTTCTGCCTCCTCTGTATCCGAGGCGGAGAAGGATACCCCGTTCAGCGTATTGGCTCCGGCGGCGAAGCACAGGTCGATCAGGGATCCCACGTTTTCCATCTCCGTGACTTTGATGGCCAGGGTGGAGCTTGCATTGTAGGCCGCGAGCTTTTCCCGATCATCCTGATAATCATACATGGCGTAGATATTGATGAACTCGGTATTGATATTTTCTTCCTTCACGCCCTGATCCATCAGGGCCTTCCGGATGGCGGCAATCGCGTCGTTTACCTGCTGCTGGGCTTTCAGCACATCTTTATCCCGGGCGTTTACGCCCAGGGAGATGACGGCGGTATCGGCACGGATCCGGGTTTCACCGGATCCGCTGACGCTGATTTGGGTTTCAGCGACAGCGAGAGAGCATGCTGCCATCAGGGCAGCGGCCAGAATGAATGCAAACAGTTTTTTCATTTTCTCTACCATCCTTTCTGAGGAAAACGGACCGGAAGAACCGGAACCAATGCAGTATGTGCCAGAGCTGGCGCCCGCCGGTCCGTCTTACCTGCATTATATCTGACGACGGGAAAGAAGAAAAGTTCCGTCCTTCCGGACAAAAAAACGCCCGGCTTTTCGTCCGGGTGTTTTTAGGCAGACGGCAGTTACACCATCATTTGATAGATCTTTGTGCAGTCTTCCTCATCGAGGGTGACAAAGCCGGAAATGGTGCCGGGACGGCCGTCGCCGCGGCACAGGGCCTGCACCAGGACGGGAATGTCCTCCTCCTTCGCACCAAGCTCGGCGAAGTTGCGGGGCATTCCGATGGAGATCAGGAAATTGCGCAGGGCTTCGATACCGGCTTTGGCGGTGACTTCGGGATGATCGAAATCCATCTGGCAGCCCCAGACGCGGACCGCGACCTGGGCAAAGCGCATGACGTCATGCTGCATGACATAGGTGAAGACGGCCGGCATGGTGACGGCCAGGCCCGCGCCGTGGGCACAGTCGTACAGGGCAGAAAGTTCATGCTCGATATTGTGGCTGTTCCAGTCCTGGCTGCGGCCGACGCCGCAGGAATTATTGTGCGCCATCATGCCGGCCCACATGATATTGGCCCGGGCTTCATAGTTATCCGGGTTTTCGATGACCCGGGGACCCTCGTGAATCATGGTGAGCAGGAGGGCTTCAATCAGCCGGTCGGTGACTTCCACCTCTTTGGTGTTGGTGAGATAGCGCTCATAGAGATGGGCCATGATATCGGTGATGCCGGCGGCCGTCTGATGAGGCGGGAGGGTTTGGGTGAGGGCCGGATTCAGGACGGAGAAGCGGGGACGAATGGCGTCGCCGCTGGCACCGCGCTTGAACATGCCTTCCTCCAGGGTGATAACGCTGTCCGGGCTGCCTTCACTGCCGGCGGCGGCAATGGTCAGCACCGTTCCGACGGGGAGGGCTTTCTCAATGGGCTTGCCGCTGTAGAAATCCCAGAAGTCACCGGCGTAGACCGTACCCGCGGCGATGGCTTTGGAAGAATCGATGGCGCTGCCGCCGCCGACGGCGAGGACGAAATCGATCCCTTCCCGGCGGCAGAGTTCGATTCCCTGATATACCAGGCCGCTGCGGGGATTGGGCTGGACACCGCCGAGCAGGCAGAAGGGGATGCCTTCCGCCTCGAGGGAGGCCTTCACCCGGTCGATGAGGCCGGAACGGAGCGCGCTGCCACCGCCGTAATGAATGAGGACTTTGGTTCCGCCGAAACGGCGGACCAGGCTCCCGGTCTGGGATTCGGAATCCTTGCCGAAAACAAAGCAGGTGGGGGAGTAGAAGGTGAAATTATTCATGACTGTCTTCCTTTCGCAATTCATTTGGGATTACGGTTCGTTCGTGACGATTCTATACCCTGAAGTTCACTCTAAGTCAACAGTTCTGCAAAGAAATCGGAGAAAAACTTCAGCTATTGACAGAAAGTGAAGTTCAGATTTTAATATACAGGACACGGGAAGACGAATGCACGGCAGTTCGCTCCCGCTTTGTCGATATCAGAAAGGAATGAAACTGAAAAGATGCCAACGGAAGAAACGAATAATATCGCGGTGCTGATCGACGCGGAAAATGTGGATCCGGCTTATGCCGGACATATCATGTCCTATGCCTATTCCCTGGGCAATGTCTGCATCCGGGAAATCTACGGTTCCGGAATCTCCCTGAATGAATGGGCCGACCCGATCCTGACGTATTCCATTCACACGAATTTCACCCTGCGCCCAAACCGGTACAAGAACAGTTCGGATATCTGCCTGGTAATCGGGGCGATGGAGATTCTTGCAGCCACCCGGGAGGGAGGAAAAGGCGCGGTTGCGGCCGTCGTGATTGCTTCGTCGGACTCCGATTTTTCCGCCCTGGCGGTTCACCTCCGGTCGGCGGGGATCGACGTGATCGGCATGGGCGAAGCGGGACGCGTCAATCCCATGTGGCCGCGGGCCTGCACGGATTTTATCCCGCTGGAGGCCAAAACGCCTCTGACGCGGAAGAGAGAAGAGACACCCACGCCTGCTGCCGCTCCGGCACAGGAAAAGAAAACAGAACAGAGTCCGGCCAAAGCGACTGAGAAGCAACCGGCGCAGGCAGCTGAGCAGCTTTCCGATCCATCGGGAAGCACAGGAAACCAGACGGCCGAAACCGGAAAGAAGCAGCAAAAGGCGGAGACGGATAAAAGCAGGAAGAAGAAGGAAACCGTCAAGATTGCGCCGACACATAAGGCCCGCATGGAAATTATCCGCGGACTGATTACGGAAGAGATCGTATCCCACGACGGGCAGATTAAGTCCGGCGATCTGTTCCGGGTGATCTCCGCCAATCCCGAATACAAGTATGATCAGCAGCGGTCCAGAAGAGCTCCCATGGATTACCTGAAAACGCAATACGGAATCTGGTTCAATTTTGAACCGCAGGAAAACGGCGTGTCCCTGATCACGCTGAAGGAGATTGCTCAGCCGGAACAGGCGGCGGAATCTGCTGCGACCTCAGCTGCCGGCGAGGCGAGCGAACCGAACGGGGAGCAGGCCGGCGAACAGGTTGAACCGGCGGAGAAACGTGCAACGGAACCGCAGACTGCTGAGACAACCGAAGCGAAGGAAGAGCAGGGCGCCAGGATGACCGGACAGAAAGCAGAGCAGAGCGGGCCGAAGATGGAACAGGGCACCGGAGCGAACGAACCGAAGGAAGAGCAGACGGCAGAACAGAATGAGCCGAAGATGGAACCGATCGGCGGACAGACGAAACAGCAGAAGAGCAAGAGCGATAAGCAGAACAGATCAAAGAAAGAACAGAACGGACAACAGAACGAGACGAAGAAGGATCAGAGCGGGAAACAGAGCAAACCGAAGCAAGAGCAGAACGGCAAAACAACCGAACCGAAGAAAAAGCAAAGCGGCAAACAGGCCAAAGGAAAGAAAGAAGTAAAGGGCGAAGAGACGCTTTCGCCCATGGCGCGGCAGCTGAAGGAAGCCGGAATTCCGCAGCAGGATGCCGCGCGGGTGGAGGAAACACTGGCCGGATGCAGGAATCTTCGGGATTCCTACAATCACCTGCGGCAGGCTTTCGGAAACGAGACCGGGAAGCAGTATCAGCAGATGATCAAAGACGCCGGAATTCAGTTCGGAAACTGAGACATCAAAAAACTCGCCGACAAAAATCGGCGGTTTTTTTATGCTTCGGGATTTTCGGACACAGATGTTTCCAGCAGGACACCGCCGGGGGCGTAGATCAGCTTCATGGAGAAGAACGGGGAGCCGCTTTGGAGCAGGGGCAGGAAGACCCGGTCGCCTTCCCAGAGGGGGAGATCCATGACCCGGTCCATGGGAACCCATTGCAGGACGCCTTCGGCGCATTCGGGGAGGGGAAGGTCCTCGGCTTTGGCCGTGTAGAGAAAAGTCAGCTCGTTGCCCCAGTCCGGGAGGATGAAGGTGAGGATGCCCCGGAGGCGCAGATCCCGCAGCTCGAGACCGGCCTCTTCACGGACTTCCCGGCGGACGCATTCCTCCGGGGTTTCATCCTCCAGCAGATGGCCGCCGAGACCGATCCATTTGCCGGCGTTTTCATCCGCGTCCTTTTTGACGCGGTGCATCATGAGCCAGCGGCCCGCGTTTTCGGCATAGCACAGGGTTGTCAGCCGCATGGGAAACCTCCGTTCTGCAGATGTCGGATGAGGGCGAGATCCGCCGGCAGCCAGTCCACCGAATCCAGCTCCTCCGCGGGAAGCCAGCGGGCGGATTCATGTTCCAGGAGGGTGAGAGAACCGGACTGAATCCGGCAGGCGAAGCAGCCCATGGACAGATGAAAATCGGGATAATCGTATTCCACCTGGGCCAGTTTTTTTCCGACAAGAATCTTTGTATCCAGTTCTTCCATGATTTCCCGGGCGAGGGCTTCTTCCGCCGTTTCGCCGGGTTCGATTTTTCCGCCGGGGAATTCCCAGAAATCCTTCCATGGCCCGTAGCCCCGGCGAGCGGCGAAAATCCGGCCCTCATGTGAGAGAACGGCGGCGACCACCCGGACGGTTTTCTGCGGAGGAGGGGAGATTCGGCTTTCCCGGGGCGGGAAAAGATACAGGTTTTTCTCCGTGACGGCGAAATCCATCGGGAAATCGTCCGGGGAGGCGGGCAGAGAGGGAACATGCTGGGCCTCAAAGGCGGCTATGGCGATCGCTGCGTTTTGGCACAGGGGAAGAAAATGGTCGTAATACCCGGCGCCCATACCCAGACGGGCGCCGCGATTGTCAAAGGCCGCACCGGGACAGACGACGAGGTCGATTTCACCGGGCGGGACGATTTCGGAAGATGCCGGCGCGGGCTCCGGGATGCCGAAGGCGCCCTTTTCCCAGCCTCCGGGCAGCAGGGCGGCCATTTCGCTGCCGGCGGCAGGCGTGCTGACGCAGCGGGGATAGACAAAACGCTTTCCGGAAGACGCCGGAAGGGCGGGAAGATCATCCAGGGACAGCTCGCTCCGGACGGCGCGGTACAGCATGACGGTGCGCGCGGCACGGAACTCCGGCAGAGCGGCGATCTTCCGGGCCACGCAGAAGGAAGATTGCTCCCGCTCCGTGGGCGAGAGCCCGGCACGGATTTCCAGGGCTTTTCGGCGAATCGATTCTTTTTCGGACAGAACCGCATGGACCTCCGGGGCATTTCGACAGATTGATTCTTTTTCTGACAGACCGCTCATGGCGGCAAACCTCCTGTGAAACATCAGGTTTTGAATACAGGAAGAACGATACAGGAAGGCGGGGCAACTGTCAACTTGATTTTTCATGCCGTAAAGGGTAGAATGGAACGTAACACCGATACGGGCGTTTCAGGATTCGGGATACAGGTTCAAGTTGCCGGGAGAGGGTTCCGGGTTCAGGTCTTTGGATACAGGAGACAGAGGTTATGTTTGAACGGTTTGAGGTGCTGCAGAATGCCGATATGCGGCAATACACGACATTGAAGCTGGGCGGGACGGCGGATTGGCTGGCCTTTCCGCGCAGCGCGGCGGAAATCGCGGAACTGTTTGCGGAAGCCGGGGCGGCGGGATTGCCCGTGACGGTGATCGGGCACGGGAGCAACGTGCTGGTACTGGACGGCGGGATCCGGGGACTGGTGATCCGGATTGACAAAAACATGAAGAATATTCGCCGGGAAGGGAACCGCCTGACGGCTGCGGCCGGGGCCATGCTGGGAGCTGTTGCCGGATTCGCGGCGGAAAACGGCCTGACCGGACTGGAATTCGCTTCCGGGATTCCGGGAACCGTGGGCGGTGCGGTGACCATGAATGCCGGCGCCTACGGCGGGGAGATGAAGGACGTCGTGGTACGGGTGGACGGCATCCTGCCGGACGGGACGGAGATGTCCCTGAGCGGAGAGGAGATGCGGTTCGGATACCGGCGGAGCGCCGTGAAGGACCTGAACCTGATCGTGACGGAAGTGACGATGGAGCTGGCGGAAGGCGACCCGGCGGCGATCCGGGCGAAGATGAGTGAACTGAACCGGCAGCGGGCGGAGAAACAGCCGCTGGACGTTCCCAGCGCGGGCAGCACCTTCAAGCGGCCGGAGGGATTCTATGCGGCGGCGTTGATCGACCAGTGCGGCCTGAAGGGATACAGCGTCGGCGGGGCCCAGGTGAGCATGAAACACGCGGGGTTCCTGGTGAACAGCGGCGACAGCAGCCGGGACTATCTGGAGCTTGTGCGGACGGTGCAGTGTATCGTGCGGGAAAGGGCTGGCGTTGAACTGGAAACGGAGATCCGAATCATCGGGGAGGAAGTATGAAGTATTTAATTGTGACGGGGCTGAGCGGCGCGGGAAAAACGGCCTGCGTGCGGTATCTGGAGGACAAAGGCAGCTTTTGCATGGACAACATTCCGCCGGTGATGCTGCCGAAACTGCTGGAAGCCTTTGAGACCACCCACACCCGGTGGCAGACGGTGACCATCGGGGTGGACGCCCGGAGCGGCGAATTCTTCGACGCCCACGCGGTGGCCCAGATGATCCGGGAACTGAGCCGGCTGGGCCATTCCATGGAAACGATTTTCATGGAGGCCAGCGACGAAACGCTGCTGGCCCGATACAAGGAGACGCGGCGGGATCATCCCCTCTGCCAGGAGGGGCTGACGCTGGTGGAGGCGATCGCGGAGGAACGGCTGCGGCTGCAGCCCCTGCGGGAGACGGCCGACTACGTCATCGACACCACCGGGATTTCCTCCCGGGCGATGAAGAAAAAGCTGGACGAAAACCTTGGGAAAATGGGAGACGAGGAACCGCCGATCCGGGCCGAGGTGATGAGCTTCGGATTCAAGCGGGGGCTTCCGCGGCAGGCGGATCTGGTGATCGACGTCCGGTTCCTGCCCAACCCTTTCTATATCGAAAGCATGTGCCGGCACACGGGGCTGGATCCGGACGTGAAGGAATTCGTGACCGATCACCCGGCGACACAGGAATTCATGAAAAAATGGAAGGATCTGCTGGCATTCCTGATCCCCTGCTATCGGGAAGAGGGAAAGCACCGGCTGGTGATCGCAGTGGGCTGCACGGGCGGCGTGCACCGGAGCGTCACCATTGCCGAGGCCATCGGCGCTTTCCTGCAGGAAATGGGCCTGCCGACAGAGATCAATCACAGGGACCTGCTGCTGGAGCAGGCGAGATGGAATACACCGGTTGAGGATGGGGAATAAATGCGAACGGGCGAAGGACAGAGCTTTGCGGCCGGGGTTCGGGATGAACTGATCCGTTATCCGGTGGGGAAAGCCTGCTGTATGCTGAGCGAGATTTCTGCGCTGACACAGACCTCGGGGCATCTGGCCTTCCGGGGCGGCGGATGGATCAGCGTGAGCTGGCGGCTGGAGGACGCGGGGGTGGCCCGGCGGCTTTTCCAGCTGCTGAAAAAACGGCTGGGCGTGAACCCGACGCTGCATTTCACCCAGACGTCGCGGCTGGGCGGCAGGCGGGTGTGCGTGCTGACGCTCAGCGGTGCGGACGCGAAGGTGCTGCTGGACGCGCTGCACATGACGGAAACGGATGAGAACGGACAGATGCACCTGAAGCGGACGGTGCCGCGGCACCCGATGACGCGGCAGTGCTGCCGGCGGGCCTTCCTGCGGGGAGCTTTTCTGGGAGCCGGCACGGTGACCAACCCGGAAAAGGGATATCACTTCGAATGGAAGGCGGAGGACGAGCACCTGACGCAGGTGCTGGGGAAACTGCTGGAGAAGAGCGACCTGCCCTTTCATACCTACACGCGGAACGGCCAGCAGGTGGTTTACCTGAAAGGCGCCCAGCAGATAGCCGACACGCTGGCACTGATGGGCGCGGGACAGAGCGTGCTGCAGATGGAAAACATCCGGATTCAGAAGCAGCTGCGGGCTGCGGCGGTCCGGGCGGCCAACTGCGACGAGCATAACGGGGAACGGATGCTGGACGCCGCGCAGAAACAGGCGGAGGCAATCCGGCGGCTTTCCCTGAAACAGGGACTGTTTACGCTGCCGCCGGCGCTGCGGGAGATTGCGAGGCTGCGGCTGGAGAATCCGGACCTGAGCCTGAAGGAACTGGGGGAAATGCTGGATCCCCCGGTCGGAAAAAGCGGTATCAACCACCGGATGCGGCGGCTGATGGAAATTGCCGGGGAAGGAGAGGGCACATGATCGCTTCCGTATCGTATCTGCTGCTTTATCTTTGCCTGGGGATGCTGAGCATCCGGTTTCTGCTGCCGCGGCACAAGCCGCTGAACCGGATCTGGCTGGGGCTGAGCTTCGGCGTGCTGGAAATGATGTGGCTGCCGGCGCTTTGCGCGTTTTTCCTCGGATTCACGGCGGCGGGGCACGCGCTGGCGGCGGGGCTGCTGGTGCTGATCACGGTCGGGTGCTGGTTTGCACGGGACCGGCGGGACGCCGCCCCCTTTGACTGCGAGGAAAAGGCGCAGCTGAAGAGAATGCTGCCGGTGCTGATCCCGCTGACCATTCTGGGCATTTATCTGCAGATCACCCACACGATGCGCCCGGACGCGGCCGGAAACTGGCACACGGGACAAAGCACCTACGGCGACCTGCCGATGCACATGAGTTTCATTACGGGCGTGGCGGGGAAAACCTTCCCGGCGGACTATCCCTTCTATCCGGGTGCCCGGCTGAGCTATCCCTTCCTGGCGGACTCTCTGAGCACCACGTTCTACCTGCTGGGCTGCAGCCTGCAGGCTTCCATCATCCTGCCGGGATCGCTGATGATGGCACTGTGCTATATGGGCGTGCTGGTGCTGGGGCGGGAAATGACCGCCGGCAAAAAGGCGATGATCCTGGCGGCGCTGCTGTTCTTCCTGAACGGGGGCCTTGGATTCCTGTACGACTTTGACCTGGCGGGCGGAACCTGGGACGGGACGCTCGGCGGGTATTTCCGCACCGTCGGCGACCGGATCGGGAACATTCTGACCGGGTACTACAAAACTCCGACGAACCAACCGGATCCGAACAACCTGCGCTGGTCCAACGTGATCTGCGACCTGATGGTGCCCCAGCGGACGATCCTGGGCGGGTGGTGCATGGCGATTCCGTGCTTCTACCTGATGGACGCTGTTTTCCGGCCGACAAAGAGGGACACGGAGAACGGACTTCGGGGGCTGCTGCTGCTGGGCGTGTGGGCCGGGGCGCTGCCGCTGATTCACACTCACAGCTTCCTGGCCCTGGGGCTGGCTTCCTTCGGGTGCATGATCTATGACCTGATCCACGGGGATCCGGACGCGATGATGATCCGGCGGACGAGGGGACAGATCCTGCTGCCGTACCTGATTTATGCCGCCGTGGCGGCGGTGCTGGCCGTGCCGCAGCTGCTGGCCTTCACCTTCCGGCAGGCCTTCCAGGAAAACACACGGCAGGGGTTCATTCAGTTCCAGTTCAACTGGGTCAACAATCCCGGCGGCTCCGGGATGCGGGATCTTTACATCTGGTTCTATGTGAAAAACATCGGGCTGCCTTTCCTGGCGCTGATTGCGGCGGCCTTCGACCGGACGCCCCGGCACAGGCGGATTTTCGCCATGGCGCTGCCCATCATTCTGGCGGCGGAATTCATCCGGTTCCAGCCCAATGAATATGACAACAATAAACTGCTGTACCTGGCCTGGCTGCTTTGCGGGATGATCGTGGCGGACTGGTGCATCATGATCTGGAACCGGCTGAAGGGACTGCGCAGCCGGACGGTGCTGGCGGTGGTCGCCGCTTTTGTGACCTTCGTGAGCGCGGGGCTGACGATCTGGCGGGAATGCGTTTCGGACTATGTGGCCTTCGGACAGGAATCCGTGGAGGCCGGCGAGTTTGTGCGGGACCGGACGGAGGCGGACGCCGTTTTCCTGACGGGAACGCAGCACCTGAACCCGGTGTGTGCCATCGGCGGAAAGACTGTGGTCTGCGGACCGGATCTGTGGCTGTACTGGCACGGGTTCAACACGCAGGAACGGCAGGAGGACCTGAAGCTGTTCTTTGAGGATCCGGAGGGGAATCCGGACATTCCGCAGAAATACGACGTGGACTATATTTACGTGTCGAGCTATGAGCGGTCCCTGTACGAGGTGGACCGGGAGGCGCTGGACCGGAACTACCGGAAGGTTTTCGAAAACGGGGAGGCCGCGATCTGGAAAGTCCCGGAGGGATGAAGAATCGGATTGATTGCATTTTCAACTGTTTTGGGATACAATAAAGTGATAATGTATGCGATTGGAGGGGCGGCATGAGCGGAAGCGGATGGGTGATTCCCGTGATGGTGATCCAGATCCTGCTGCCCGTGGCGGCAGCGATGACGGGGGCCGTATGTTCTCCGATCGTGCCGGGGAGCCTTTGCGCCGCGGCCGCGATCGCGGGAGGCGTGGTTTTCCCGCCGGAAGCGCTGCCGGTGGTGCTGGTGTGGTGCGCGGGATGGGCGCTGACAACCCTGCTGCCGATGAAGAAGCGGCTGCTTCGCCCGGCGCTTCGGGCAGGCGTGTGCCTGGCGGCATGGGGAATCGGACTCTTCATTCTGCTGCGGCTGACCGGTGGCCAGATTGTGGCGGGACTGGCGGGGGCTGCCTGCGACTGGGTGGACAAGAGTTCCAACAGCACGGAGATTCTGCTGCGGGCCTA
>Ga0265298_10003675_pt1 | contig 20082 bp, 12 predicted proteins | sample AusTroGonzalo_MG_3_FD_193486 | JGI IMG/M metagenome (GOLD analysis project Ga0265298, IMG submission 193486) | Bovine rumen microbial communities from tropical cattle in Woodstock, Queensland, Australia - Gonzalo_01 | ecosystem: Host-associated > Mammals > Digestive system > Stomach > Rumen ... | reverse complement strand
CAACCTCGTTGACTCTGAGGATCACATCGAGAGCAACATGGCTAAGGGTTGGCTGACTCAGGAGCAGGCTGACGAGGCTCGCAAGATCATTGCTGACGCAAAGGTTGAGGGCGAGGCTAACCTGAAGATGCCTATGATTGAGAACATCGCCAAGGGTCGTGTTCAGAAGTTCCTGAAGGAGAGCTGCCTGGTTGACCAGGAGTTCCAGTTCGGTGACGGTGACAAGGCTACTGTTGCTCAGTGGCTCACCAAGCAGGACAAGGACCTGAAGATCACCGCTTTCAAGCGCTTCACACTCGTTGCTGACTAATCAATAGTTAACGCAATAACAAAGAAGGGAACAACCGTTTGGTCGTTCCCTTCTTTTAATTTCTCCATCTCTCATTTTCTCAATTTCTCAATCTTTCTATATTGCCAAAGCTCCAAGGAGTTGATGATGTTCTGCCACAACACATAACACCCTGCACCGACCGAAGCTACTGGATTCAAATATACATAAGCCACCCAAATAGAGAGGGCGGTATTTTTCTGGAACGAGGCCTGGCCACCATCAATCTCATCGCCAAGATGGCTACCAATCCAACGTCCTATCAGGAAAAGCACAAAACAAAGAATCAATGAAAGGACAGCTATCATTAGCAAAGTGCGGAGAGCTGCATCACTATGAACAATATTTCTCACGGTAACACCAGAGGTTACGGCAAGCTGAGCAGCCCACAAATAGAACGAGAGGTCGGGGATAGACACAATCCAAGCACAAAGGCGCTTGGTATAGTGTTGCACTAACCATCCTAACACCAACGGAGCAACAAGTACCATTGCCAACTTCTGCAAGATAATAAAGAACATCTCCCAAAAACCTGCACTGACACCACGTTCCAGAAGTGGGAACACAGCAGGAATCATCAATGCGGAGGCAAAGGCAGAGATAACGACATAGGCCGTCATCGTATTGATATTACCACCAATCTTAGCGGTAACAACGGGAGCAGCCGTAGCAGCAGGACCAATAATGCAGGTAAGCACACTCTCCCATAGCAACTTCTGTTCAGGATTGTCCTCCACACGAAAGACAATCCACACGTTGAGGACTACCAAGATCAGCTGAGACAACAATACCCCAATATGCCAACGATGAGGACGCATCTGATGGAAGTCAATACGGCAGTAAGTAGAGAACAAGGTAGAGAACACCATAAACGGAAATATGGCATCGACAACCTGGCCCAAGGCATCACCCGCAGCATCTAATTGAGGAACCCAGTAGAATGTAAGGTAGCATACAGCTCCCACAAAGATGGCGACGGGGAGTGTCCAATCTTTTAGAAAACGGATAAATTTTGTCATTTGCCTGCAAAGGTACAAATAAAATAAGGAATAAACGAGAAATCATGCAATTTTGCAATTTTAGAACAAAGTTTTGCAATTTTGACAAAGCTGTTATCATAAGAACGCTTACATTTGCAAAATATTTTTGCACATCAATTAACCAATAAAAATTAAAATTACAATGAAAAAGTATTTTTCTATGATGGCAATGCTCATGCTCGGCATGATGGCATTCACTTCGTGTGGTGATGACGATGATCCCGCCCCCACCAATCTAAAAACCAATGTGCTCTATGTCACTTTCAGCGACGGCAAGACAGCAGAAATCGATATTGTCGGTATTGGCGGAAATGCCAACGAACTTCAGTCTTCAGACGAGAATCAGTTTACCTTCTATGAAGGTCCTTGCGACGTTCATTTGGATTGTAATTTTAAAACCGGCAATGGTACTGGCGACATTGAATTAATGGATAAGGAATATGGGAAAAAGATTGCTTTAGAATACATCCGTGTAGGAGGTGAGTTTAAGGCAACAAAGTGCCGCTATGAGAATGGCATTCTTTACTTCCATATTGAGGGCTCTGGTTACGGTTACACATCAACAGAGGGAAAAGTCAAGTGCACATTCAAGGCTGACGTCAAGCAGACTGGCACAATATACTATCCACTACAATAATTAGCCACGTGCTAAGCAATAAACAGAAAAAGAGGCAGACTACGCAAGTATTCTGCCTCTTTTTTTCTTCCCTAGACATTTTTTTATTATCTTTGCACGGAAAACTATAATACTATGCTTGTAAAAACCTATTGCGCTGCCGTTAATGGCCTGGATGTCAACACAGTGACCTGTGAGGTCAGCATGTCACGTGGCGTGCAGTTCCACCTGACAGGACTGGCCGACACAGCCGTCAAAGAAAGCTATGACCGCATCAAGGCCGCCCTCATCAATAACGGCTTTAAGATGCCCACCATGGACATCACCATCAACCTATCACCTGCCGATATCAAGAAAGAAGGCTCTGGCTACGACCTGCCGCTGGCCATTGGCATATTGGCCGCCAACGGCAAGGTAGAAGACAGCAAACTCGATAAATATATGCTGGTGGGCGAGTTAGGACTCGACGGTCATCTGCAACCTATCCGTGGAGCCCTGCCCATTGCCATCCGTGCCCGCAAGGAGAAGTTCAAAGGTCTCATCGTTCCTCAGCAGAACATCCGTGAGGCGGCCGTCGTCAACCAGCTGGAAGTCTATGGTATGGAGACACTGATGGATGTCATCCACTTCCTTAACGGTACTACGACCTACGAGCCAACCATCATCGATACGCGCAAGGAATTCTATGAGCAACAGTTACAGTTTGACCTCGACTTCTCTGATGTCAAAGGTCAGGAGAGTGTCAAGCGTGCTTTGGAGGTAGCAGCCGCCGGTGGCCACAACCTCATCATGATTGGCCCGCCAGGAAGTGGTAAGTCGATGTTGGCCAAACGTCTGCCCAGCATTCTTCCTCCACTGTCACTGGCAGAGAGTTTAGAGACCACCCAGATACATAGTGTCGCAGGGAAAATCAGTCGTGACACCAGCCTCATCAGTCAGCGCCCCTTCCGGGCACCGCATCATACCATCTCGCAGGTGGCCCTCGTAGGCGGTGGCAACAATCCGCAGCCTGGCGAAATATCGCTGGCTCATAATGGTGTCCTCTTCCTCGACGAGATGCCAGAACTGTCACGTAGCGTCCTCGAGGTACTGCGCCAACCTCTGGAAGACCGCAAGATTAGCATCAGCCGTGCTAAATACAGCGTGGAATATCCCTGTTCCTTCATGCTGGTGGCAAGCATGAATCCTTGCCCATGCGGCTATTATGGTGACCCCACGCACAGTTGTGCCTGTACTCCTGGACAGATACAGCGTTACATGAATAAAATCAGCGGTCCCCTACTCGACCGTATCGACATCCATTGTGAGATTCAGGCTGTGCCCTTCTCGGAACTCAGCCAGATGCAACCTGGCGAGCCCAGTGAGAAGATACGTGAAAGGGTTATTGCTGCCCGTAAGATACAAGAAGAACGCTTCAAGCCCTTCAAGGGCATCCACTGCAATGCCATGATGACTGAGAAGATGCTCCACGAGTTTGCTGAGCCCGATGCCACATCTATGGATATGCTCCGCATGGCTATGGAGCGCCTGAAGCTCTCCGCCCGTGCCTATAGCCGCATCTTGAAGGTGGCCCGCACCATTGCCGACCTTGCCGGCAGTGAGCAAGTACAGTCCATGCACATCGCCGAAGCCATCGGTTATCGCAACCTTGACCGAGGTGATTGGGCAGAGCGAGGAATATAAGAATTGTCAAATCCCAAAAACGATAGTAAAAATCATACTTGCAACAATATGTCAGCAATGGTCTCTAAAACATTCCTTTACAGTCGAATGCCAACAGTTCCCATGAACCAGCGACCCTGCTGAGGGATAATATTGGTATTCATACCACTACGGTAGTAGCGAGTGCCAAGCAAATTATGAATATCAAGTCCCAGGGTAATAGCCCCAACTTTATACTGTCCTCCCACGTTGACGATAGCACGTGCTGACATATCTTTCTGCATGACGATTTGCTGTGTGGCATCAAGAGCCTGTCGACCATAGGCTTCTGCCTTCTCCATGTCACCCTTTTTGTAATATTCAGTAGCAATCTGGATGTAATTGATGGCCTGGATAAGCTTCACCAAATCTGTATTGTAAGAAGTCTGGCTACTTTCGAAAAGCAGGTGGCCGTGGAGTCTGAGTCGCTTACTAGCCTGCCAGCCAACAACAAGATTGCCACGTAGGGCTGGTGTATTGTTATTGTCATCGATGTCGGTATTGAAGTACTTTTTCAGTTGCTCGGGCAAGTCAATTCCCATCAGGTTCGACTTGAAGGTCTTTATCCAAGTAAGATTTAGATGACAAGACAGCTCACGTGACGGTTCATAACTGGCCATCAGCTCTACGCCATATGTTTGATTCTTACTGACGTTCTGATAGTCGAGAATCTGTGTCATGATAAGGTCGTTGGCACGGTTGTAGAAACCGTTTACCTCGAAATTGAGACCACGTACCCAGTTGGTTCCAGCAAACGACAGTTGCAACGAGTGAACGCGCTCAGGCGACAGGGTGCCAGCCTCACTTTCCTGCTTTCCACTCATGAGTGTAGATAGCAGGTTAGCCTTTCGATAAATGTAGGGCGCATCAACAAACGACTTGGAATAACTGAGACGCACGCTCCACTTGGGGCGCAAGAGGATGAGTGCCACACGGGGCGAGAATTCATTGACCCGTGAGTCGTCATAACGATCCTTGTAGTCGTATCGCAGACCTGCATTCAGGATGAGTGACTTCCACTGATGTTTCAGTTGCACATAGGCATCACCATTGTTTTCGCTACCCTTGCCAGCATTGCGTAGTACGGGGTCTTCAAAGAAAGTCTGTTCAAAGTTATAGCCTATCTGGTAGCGTATATCATCCAGCTGGAAATGACCATACTCAACACCGAAACCAATGTTACCTTTATGGTCATTACCGATGGTGTAACTATAGTTGGCTTTGAGCTGGATACCATAATCCTGCTCCTGCCCATTGACATAGCGAGAGATACCGCCATATTGGGCAAATATCGCGGTGACGTCCTCTGGCAGTCCAATGGCCATGCCCAGCGTTGGCATAGGCTCGTCATTGATAGCCTGATAACGTGTTAAATCTGACTGGTCGTAGGTAGCAGAAGCTTTCCACTGAATGTTACCCATTGACCATTGATAACTCAGGTCAGCATGGCGTGAAGCAGTGCTAAAACCAGGAAGCAGACCGTTGTAGGTACGATAACGGTCGTGGTCGTAGCTCAAAGCCAGCGATGTCAAAGCAAATGGTGCTACTACCTGCGAGAAATGGGTGTTATAGAGAAATTGCACTCCTTTCCAGCCAAGTTGCAGACCGAAGTCGTAGGTGGGGCGTGTACCAATACGTCCGAGGCGGACTTCATCGACAGGCATGCCATAAGGACTCTCATCGATGCGTTCATCAGTTACATTATAACGCTCTCCGCTATTACGGTAGATACTGCCCCATACGAGCATGTCAAGGTCGAAATAACGTTTACCGAAGACGGCATCAGCTCTCACCTGACCATAATTGCCAGCACCACCCCTGGCCTGCAACCCGTCTACGTCGGCTCCCTGCTTTGTGATGATGTTCACCACAGCAGTCAATGCCACACCGCCATAAAGCGATGATGCCGGACCACGCAGCACCTCAATCTGCTTGATCTTCTCAAGCGAGATACTGAAGTCGGGGGCAGCGGTATTGGTAGCATGACTATTCAGACGGTGGCCGTTGAGCATGATGAGTATCTTTTCTTGTGTGGTACTATAGATGCCACGCATAGCAATATTGATGTCGTCATCACAGTCAATAATATTCATACCTGGTACGTAGGCAGCCAGCACTTCCTGTAGGTTTCGTCCGCCACAGTCGTGTATCATCTGTTCAGTGATAAGGGTCGTAGGCACTGGCACCTCCGCTAAACTTTCAGCCTGACTGGAGGCCGTCGTAATCGTCGCAGTCATGCCAGCCTTAATATCGTTTACCATATCAGCGAAGGTAGCAGGATCACTGGCCGACGGTGTATAGTAGGGATTCTCCTGAAGCATCAGCGTGGCATACTGCTGACTATGTTCCATATCGAAGCGGGCCAGATAGCTGAGGGCAATGAGACGGAGTGCGTTCTGGCGCAGGTTGCCATGAAAGTCGGCAAGGTCGTGCAACAATGCGTCACGTGCCTGTTCGATACGGCCTATGCGATAGTCGTTCTCAGCCTGAGTAAGCACCTCACGCATTCTGGTCTCACCTTGAGCCGTCTCCTGAGCAGTGACCATGCAGGAGCATAGTAGCAATAAAATAATGAAGAGGTTCTTTCTCATTTCATAACGGGTATTGTAAAGGTGAAAGTGGTCCCTTCGCCCAGCGTTGAGGTGAAAGTCATCTTACCACCATGTTTGTTCTCGATGATGTCGCGTGTGATGCTCATACCCAGACCTGTGCCATGACCGATGGGCTTAGTGGTGAAGAAGTTCTCAAAGAGACGCTGCTTTACCTCATCGTCCATACCCTCACCATTGTCTGTAATGCTAATGACGAGATTATTATCTACTATGGCGACACTGATGCTGATTATCGGTGCATAACCTTCTGTGACCGTTTGTGATTTATGCCACACAGCATAACAGGCGTTATTCATCACATTCAGCACAGCTCGACTTAAGTCCTGCGGAATAACCATCAAGGATGGCATACCCTCCTGATACGTTTCGTGCAGCGTGACATTGAATCCCTGATAGTTGGCCCGCATGGCATGATACGACAGGCGCACATACTCCTTCACTATATGGCAGACATCAGCGGGAATACGCTCATTCTCTTTACCACGCGAAATGAGCAAGATGCTCTGTATAATGCTCACAGCACGTTCACCATTCTCCTTGATCTGCTCCATATTCTCCTTCAGACCATCAACAATATCGTTCAGGTCTTCGCGGTCTGCTTCTGGCAGCAGGGCGGCATTGTCTTCTACGATAGCTGTCAAATCGCTAAGAAGCTGACCTGACATCTTAGAGAAGTTGATGACAAAATTCAGAGGGTTCTGAATCTCGTGGGCAATACCGGCACTGAGCGTACCAAGCGATGCCAGCTTCTCCTGTTTCTGCAACTGCTCCTTTAATTGTTGAATTTCTGTCATTTCGTTTGATGCTTGGGTAACGTAATAGTAAACTCTGTGTATTCGTTTTTGACGGATGCCACAGTGATATCTCCATGATGGTTCTGTATAATCTCACGACTCAGGTAGAGGCCTACGCCTGCTGCCTCGTTAGTAGTCTTGGTGGTGAAGAACGGATCAAATATCTTATTGAGAATCTTCTCTTCAATACCAATACCGTTATCGCGTATCTTCAACACGTAGTGTTCGTCTGTCACGGTGACTGTGAGAGAAACTTCTGGGTCATACTGCTCCTTTTGTGCCTTTTTCGCCACAGCATAAAAAGCATTGCCCAACAGACTCATTATCGTTTTGCTGAGCATTTCGGGATTACCATGCAGAGGCATCTCACTGTCAGGTATGTTGAATATGGTGCGGATATGATACTGTTCCGTCTCCTTGGCAAAGTAATTGGCTAGCATCTCCTTGTTTTGCTGGAGCACAGGTTGCAAGTCCATGTCAATATAGCCTCCCGTACGGTCTTTCAGCATCTCCTCCATGGCTTTCAACGTGCGGGTAGTATTCTGTCCATACTGGTCCACATTCCGCAGGTTCTCCGTCAGCATGTCAAGCACATCCAAGGTATCCTCATAGTCATCAGCATTGATGCTGTCTTTGTTGTTGTCAATATTCTCCTTCAGGTCTTTCAACAAGTCGTTTGACATCTTCGAGAAGTTGATGATATAGTTCATCGGGTTTAGAATGCGGTCGATGAGACCCTCGGTCAACTTACCTACCGAGGCCATCTTCTCCTGACGTATCAACTCGTGCTGGGCATTGCGGAGGTCGGCTGTACGCTCCTCAACAATACGTTCCAGTTTTATCTTTTCCTTTTGCAGTCGTTTCAGACGGTAGCGGAAGAGCTGCCAGACGATGTATGCAATAGCTATAAGATAGAGTACAACCATATACCAGCGCATTAGCAGCGGATAGGCGATGCTGAAGTCCACTGAGGTCACCTCAGAGAGTTCACCATTGGCTAACTGAGCCTGTATGCTGAGAGTGTACGAGCCGTGTGTCAAGTTCAAGAATTCCACATCCTGTTTCTCAGTCCATGCACTCCATTGATTGCTATTCAACCGGAAACGATACAATGTCTTGCCAGAGAGTGGTTCATAGTCGAGTGCATAATAGAAATGCAGATTTCCCTCGTCACTGTCCAATATCGGTAACTTTTTAGGCATTGTACCGTAACCACCCCAAAGCACGCTGTCTCTACCCATCGTAATGCTACAGAAACGCAATGTGCGGCAGTCGGTAAGTTTTGTGAGCTGTTTCTTGTCGGTGTCAATGACGGCAAGCACCTCATCACCACCTATCCATACTTGGTCACCATGTTGGTACTGAGCCTTTATCTCGATGTCAGCAAGTGGCTTCAACAGATAACTTGGCAGGTCGGCAATTGGTTCTTTTGCCTTACCGGGGTCCGTGCCTTCGGTCTTGCCGTGAACATTCTGTAGGAAAAGATTACCCTTGGCATCTTTTCGCATATCGGTGACTAACTGTAACTCACTGACTTTCGTCCGCAGTCGGAAGTCAGACTGATAAAGCCACACACCATCTGGCTCACCAGCATACACCTTATCGCCATCTACCAGCATAGCTGTAGTAGGATTAGAAGTAGGTCTACTGACGCTGCCGCCTGGACTAATTTTATAAATACCACTAGAGGTCGCTGCGAGCAAATTGTCGCCATAACGACAAAGTATCCAACAGATGTTATTTATTTCGGGAATTTGCTTGAGTTTTCGTGCGCTGGCGCTATAGACACCGTTGGTGCCACCTATATAAATCTTCCCATTGAAAGCAGTGATAGTATGTACCTCACCAGAAAGACCATCCTTGGCCAAAAGGTAACTATAAACCGATGGTATCTCAATAGCAAATACGCCATGCGCAGTGGCACCCCATAACATGCCGTGGCCGTCGTATGCAATGTAAGCAACCTGATTGGAACATAGGCCATTGACCTCAGTAATCGTATAGAGCTCGCGTCCTTTTTCGTCTGCAATTATCAGTCCGGAATTCTTCTTCACCATAACTTGAAGACCCCCGTCAATCTGCTCCGTTTGGGTAATATCGTCCAGAATGGAGATTTCAGCATCGGCTATCAATGAGGTCAGAGATATCACTTCCGACTCTAATCCTGGCCGGAAATTAGAATTCGTGCGTTTGAACAGCGTGATGGTTGGCAATTCACTACCAGTTTTTTCTTCCACCTGATAGATATTGTTGTCGCTGGCCAAGAACTGTAACTTACCCCCGTCCTCAAAGATTTCCACCACCTCACCTTCGAAGACACCTTGTCCCATCTGTTGCATCAACAACTGACCATTGCCTTGTCGCTGCAGACGGGCAAAGAAGCTGAATCCTCCCACCCAGATGGTGTTCTTGCTATCACGATATACTACAGTTACACGGCTGATATCGGGGGTATATATCATGCGCCATTGAGCACGGTCATAGTATAGAAGCCCTTCGAAATTGGCTACATACACCGTGCCATCCTCGCCTGTTTCGATATCGTAGCAACGGTTATGGCCACCATATTCTGCCGCAGTATAGTTACGGATAAGAGGAAGACCCTGTGCCTGGCAATTGACAATTGACAATTGACAACTGACAATTACTGCGAACAGCAGTCTAAATAAGACTTGTCTATAACCGTTTCTAAGATATTGGGTAATCATTGCTATCAATTGTCAATTTTCAGTTTTCGATACGGTATTCCCTTCCCTACATAGTAGTTCCATTCTTCCTTTGTGAAATTGCGCTTCATGTTCTGACGCAGGCGCTGGGCAATCTTAGGCAGTGAGATTAGATACTCTGTAACGGTACCATTTTGCTCGCCCGTCCAAATATAGTTCTTATCGGTACTGAAAATGAAGTCGGTGAGCCAGCTCCCCGATTGGAACAGTGTAATAGGCTTTATCTGCTGGTCGCCAGTCATCCAGAAGAGCTGGTTGCCATCGTAGCTAGATGAATAAAGCCGTTTACCGTCAAACCTGAGTTTCGTCACCTGCGACAGATGACCTACAAGTTTATGCTTCTTTCCACTGCCATCTTTCAGCCAAATGGTACCATCATACATGCCGTATGCTTCAAGATGTTGATTCTTGCTGCTGGCAAAGGCTGTGACCTGTCCTTCCACTCCCGTTTTCTCGTATGTCATGTCATCAAGACTGTTAACAAGATGCATACCACCACGATTGTCGAAGAGCATGGGTTTATAGTCACGTCGGTCACTATACATGATGCGGAACTGAAGATGACGCGTACCAAGAATCCTGTCAGTAGCCGTGTCGAGAAGCGCCACGCTATTCTCGCCGATGATGAGCAGTTGCTTGCCGTCGTTCATGTTTTGCAGATTGAATGGCTTGTCAACATTCTCAATAGTAACGACCTGTACCCTACTTCCATTAATGATTACCAGATGTCCAGTACTGCTGATTGCATAGGCCTTGCCACTACTGGTAGCACAGACGTCATGAAAACAGTATTGTTTATCGTTCAAAAGCCTGGTAGTCGTCAAATGGTCTCCCGACATCTCATGAGCAAAAATCTCGCCATAGGTACTGACGGTCAGCAATTTACCATTGCTCGGAAGGATGGTGATACGGGAAATACGTCCGTTATGACTGCGCCAGCTACGACGACTGCCAGCCGACTGGGTCAGAGCCTGGAATACCGATGAAGTGAAGAGGTCGCCACCATAGTCGCTGGTATATAGGTAAGAGGCATAAGCCAGCATATTGCCAAGTTCAGTATCTCCTGTCTGATAGATGGAATAAGACGCAGCACCGAGGGTACGTCCTAATGAGATATAGTTCAGTGTGTCAGCAACCAACTTGGCGTATTCAGCCTGCCTGCGCTGCTTGTCAGCTTCACCACGTTGGCGTTCAGCCATCTGGTAGGCAGACATAGCCTCAGCAGCCGACTTTTCTGCAATTCCCTGGGCATTGATGGCCTTCTGGCGTTCTGCTTCCGACAGCAGCGTCATCTTCTTGGCAATCTCCGACTGGCGGATAGCTTCCTGACTACGCTCCTCCGATAGGATTTGCTGCCCATTGGCTATCTCTTCCATCTGTTTGCTCACGCGACGGTCTACCGCCGATCGCTGTTCTTGTTCACGCAGCACACTCAGTTGGGACTCCAACTCACTGATACGTTCTTGGTCACCATAATATGAGTATAAACCAATCGCCACTGATAACAGCAGCAGACCTCCCAAGACTCCTATGATGACCTTCTGTTTATCCATCTTTACTTCCTCTTTACCACGAGCATCGTTATGTCATCACTCTGTTCAGCACCACGAACAAATTCCCTGATACCAGTCTTGACAGCTTCGATAATCTGCTGACAATTAGCATTTGTCTGCTGGCCAAGGATACTGTTTAATCGTTCAGTACCGAACTCCTTGTTTTCAGTATCTGTTGCTTCGGTTACACCATCGGTAAACATCACGATCGTGTCACCCTTTTCCAATTGAACGGTGTCCTCTTGAAATTGCAAGTCACCAAAGACGCCCACAATGGTATTCTTCGACATAGGCAATTCAATAACAGTACCGTCCTGTCGCAGAATATGTGGTGGGTTGTGACCCGCATTGCAATAGTTGACAAGACCCGTCTTGGTATTGTAGATAGCGTAGAACACGGTGACGAACATATTATCCACAGAATAGGCGGCCAACAGGCGGTTAGACTCCGTCATACATGCGGCTGCACTACCTCCCTGCATTCCCTTCGAGCGGATAATAGTACGACTCACAGCCATGAACAGCGCAGCGGGGATTCCCTTACCACAGACATCAGCTATCACCAGAGCGATATGATCGTCATCAATACGGAAAAAGTCGTAGAAGTCTCCTCCTATGTCCTTGGCGGCCCCCATCGAAGCATAAATGTCTACCTTGTCGCTATCTTCGGGGAATGGCGGGAATACACGTGGCAGAATATACTGCTGGATGTCACGGGCCGTAGTAAGGTCGTTTTTCAGCGACTCCAACTGAGCATGTTCTTTCTGCGTCTCATGTACATAGTTAATCTGTGTGATGGCTTTCTCGATGGTCAGACTAAGGTCGTCCATGTCGATAGGCTTCGTAGCAAAGTCAAAGGCACCATTGTTCATCGCCTCACGGATATTCTTCATGTCACCGTAGGCACTGACCATGATGACGCGCAATGCAGGATTGCGCATCTCGTTTACCTTGGCCAACAACGTCAGACCGTCCATTTCTGGCATATTAATGTCTGAAAGGATAATCTCAATGTCGGGATTGTTATACAATATGGAGAGGGCCTCCAAGCCGTTATGGGCGAAGAAGAACTCATACTCGCCATTACGAATCTTGCGCCTGAAATACTGTCTGATTAGCAGTTCCAAGGGAGCTTCGTCATCAACACTCAATATTTTTATTGCTGCCATAATTATTTTTGATATTATTTTATCTACTTATTTCTGGTGGATAGTATCTATTTATGTTTTTAGGCCATTATACGATGCAAAAATACGCTTTTTTTTCCAAACGACCAAATAAATCCGAAAAAAGCAGGCTTTGCGGTCAGCTTTTCTTTGGATATATATGGAGGTATCAAGGTTCAGAGGTTTGGCTATCAGCTTTTGCAGCAGCTTTAGCTGCCTTACGCGCTGCCTTGGCCTCAGCCTTGGCGGCTTTGCGGGCAGCTTTCTCTTCAGCTTTCAAGGCTTTCTCCTCTGCTTTAAGAGCCTTACGCTCTGCTTTCTCCTCGGCTTTGCGGGCTTTACGCTCTGCCTTCTCTTCGGCTTTGAGGGCACGCTCCTCAGCACGGGCAGCACGCCGTTCCTCCTTAGCAGCCTGTTTGGCCTCCTTCTTGGCAGCACGCTTCTCGTCACGCTTGGCCTTGTCCTCGTCAGACATCTTATGGAAGCGAATGCCGGGCTTGATCTTGGTTTTCTTCATCTCGTTGGTGTTGGTAAACGAGAAGCCACAAAGCACGTCGACGCGCTTACCTTTGACGGTAATATTACCCGTAGCCACAGCACCATCGCTCTCCAGCTCGGCAATGAGGTTGTGTACCTTTATCTTCTTGTATCTGCCCTCAGCGACATCGGCCTGCACACTGCCAATGGGCAACTTGCCACCTTTTACCTTACGCATCTGAGCAGTACGGGGCTTCGAGATGTCGAACTTGAAATCAGCCTTGCACGCAATCTTTCCCAAGTCAGGCATATCCATAGCCTTGCCTAACTCGAAAGAGTCGGTGCGAGCAGTACCATATACATATTTATTTAACTCATCAAGAGCTAACTGGAAATTCAGATTACCTGGTACCGTATGCAACACACCAGCAAACTGCTCTTTCTTCCACAACACATCAAAATGTCCCTTATAGGTGATATGTCCCAAGGCATGCAGCTGCTTCATCATGAACTTCTTGACATCAAACTGGTTGATGACATGCTCAGCATAGACACCATCAGTAGCCATCTTATGCACATCAAAATGGACACGCAGGCCATACTTGTCTTTCAGATTGCTGATACGGCCTGAAGCAGCGACGGTCAATTTCTTGTCTGCAGTGCTGACCGACACGTTACTGAAGCGCAGCTCGTTATCGTTACCACTCATCTGCGTCTGCAGATTCAGGGGCAAAGAGAATTTCTTCAGCACAGGAGCAAAGGTCTGGGCGATATCCTTGAGTACCACCCTACCCTTAATCTGTGGCGCTGAGAAGGCCAGCGGCCGCTTTTCCTTCTTGCTGGGCAACTGGACGTCGGCACTGGCAATAGCCAGCGAGGTATTGCGCATTTTGATAGAGACGTCACTCAGACGTGCCATGCGTTTGTTGGCATTGACCTTCAGCAGCAACTCTTTAACAAGGAGTCCTGAGCCACGATCCTCAGCCATACCATTGGTGACATGTGCCACCAAGGTATCCTTGCCCAGCGTATCGATCTGAATGTCGAGCTTGGCAAGGACATCAAAATGGCCTACATCAAAGGCACCACGCTTAGGTTTGTTAGTATTCTTACGCGGCTTGTGATTGTCGGTCTGATAGCAGAGGTTGTCAATGGACAACTCATATTTTGTTCCCTTGCCGGCAGCATTCAGCATGCCTATCGCCAGACGGGTATCGACAGGGCCTTTCTTGGTCTGCTTGACAAATGAGGTCATCAGGTCACGCACCTCGGCAAACTGCTGTTCCTTGCGGTTCTTCTTGTAGTGAAGCAAACCCAACTGGGCCTGCAGGGAGTCGTTATAGCTGACCTTGATATCCTCCAACGTCAACTTCTTGACATCAATAGTCATCGGCTTCTTCTTCACCTGCGTGGTATCGACAGCCACAGTATCTGCCTGCGGTTTCTTCTTGCTCTTGAAAGCATCGATGACAAACTGGAAATTAGCTACAGAATCACTGTCGCTGGCAGGCTTATACAAGCGAGCCTCCAAGCCGCGAATCTTAGCTTGCGAGATGCTCACCTCATGATGTAACAAAGGGAGAATCTTCAGGTCGACACCCAACTCACGCATCTGGAACATCTTGCGTTGCTGCTGGTCGTCAATCTCCACGCCATAGAGGCGTACACCTTGATCGATGAAACTGACACGAGCCTTTTCTATCCGTACAGTAGTATGCAGATAGTCGCCCAGCATCTGTGTTGCATTCTCTACCAGACGGTTTTGGACAGCATCGGTATGGAAAACAGCAAAGGCACCTACTACCAGGACTATCACAACAGCCAGTAATCCTCCAAGAATTTTCAGTGTTAACAGTAGTGCTTTCTTCATCGTCGTAAGGATTGTTCAGTCAGCTTTTCAGTTTCAATGCAGCATCTTATGGATGCGCTCTTCCAAATGTTTGACGGTCATATTTCGTGCCACGACCTTACCTTTACTATCTATCAACAGGTTGGCAGGGACATCGGCCAGTCCGAATTTCTGCAGCAGGGGTGTCTCCCACATCCGACCATCGCACACTGTCGACCACTTCAATGAGTCGCGGGCTATCTGGCGTCGGCAGATTGCCGGTTCGGCATCGAGACAGATGCTCACCACACCTAACTTATCGCCATATTGCTCCTTCAACTGCTTTATGCGCTGTTGCTGGGTGATACTCAGATAGCTCCACGAAGCCCATGCTGTGACCACATTCACCTTACCGTTCAGCGCTTTCTCGGTGACCTTCTTTCCGTTAATATCAGTAGCCGAGAATTTAGGTATCATGGCTTTGAGGCCGCTACTCTCTAACTGTTTCAGTTGCTTTTTCAGTGTCAACAGCTGTCCGTTTTCCGGATTCTCCTGCAACAGCATCTCTGTCAGCACACGAGCCTGTCGGTAGTCAGGCTCTGGCGACATGATGAAGTAGCGCTGCAAGAGATAGATGCTGACGGGAGATTCGCGATTCTCTTTGATAAAGTCGCTGACTGCAGCTGGGATGTCGGGCGGTGTGAGGTCGTTGAGTTGCATGCGTAGCATCGTCATATCCTCATTGTCTGACGTGCCCTCGATAATCATCTCCTTCATGTGCGTGGCATCACCCTTGATGCTCACCGTCGCTCCCGACTTGGCAAAGATAGGTTGCTCAGAGTAGTTGGGGAATACCAGCATCAAGGTTGACTGGTCATAAAGCTCCATCTCATACGAGAAACGACCATTACGGACAGGTATCGTGTCGATACCTACCAATCCACCATCGAGGCTATACACCCAAAACTCGCCCTGATTGATGTTGCGCAGGCGGCCTTCAAGACGGAACCTTCCGCTCTCCGTGCCGCATGCCACCATCATCAGTGCAAGCAATATATAAGCAATGTATTTCAATGCTTATCTCTTAAATTCAAGGTCATTATCAGCGTAGGCCTTCAGCGAAGGATCCTTCTGAATGGCTGAGCGCAGGAACGACTGGGCTGCATCGGCATTACCCTGGCGGGCATTGACGATAGCCTGCAGATAGTCAGTCATGCCGTCAGCGTTCTTGACATTCTTAAGGGTCTGAGTAGCCTTTGCATAGTTCTTGTTCAGGATCTGAGCCAGTGCAGCACTGTTAGAGTTGATACCGTTGAAGTCCTGCTCAGCCAGTGCATAGTTGCCCTGTGCGAGGTGCAGGTTACCCAGTGTCTCTGCCAGTCCGCTGGCATTACCAGCCTGACCGATATAGTTCTCAGCAGCCTTGACATCGCCACGCTGCAGAGCCAGCAGACCCTGGTTAGCCTTGGTCTCTGCACAAGCAAGACCAGTACCGGCAGCCTGTGTCAGATAGCGCTGAGCCTCCTCATAGTTACCCTTGCTGTAAGCCAGTGCAGCCAGGTTGTTGTAGGCACGAGAATCTTTCGGATAGATACGTGTAGTGGTCTTCAGGATGCTCTCCTGCTCAGCAGGCGTCTCAGCGATAGAAGCGGCATAAATCAGCTCCTCAACACTCAGCTTCGAGGGGTCGCTCTTAATCTGGTTGAAGATGGTCTCATCGTCATTGCCAAGGGTCTCGTAGTTGATGGTCAGACGGGCACGGCGCAACTCTGGCAGAATGCCGTCAGCCAGTTCCTGGAAACCATGGCTCATATTCTTAATCTGCTGCTCACGCTCCTGAGGATCCTTGTACATAGAGAGTACGCGCAGGATGACCTCCTTGTCCTGGATATCACTGGCCTGTACCAACTGCTGGAAGCCTTCCCAGTCCTGAGCGGTATAGTTAGCCTCTATGTCACCTTCCACATTGGCCTGCTTCAGCTGCTGCTTAACAAAGCCCTCAGTATTCTCCTGACGCTTGTTGGCCAGCTTCTCGTTCAGGGCGAAGCCACCATCAGGAGAAGCGTATGCAGACACCTCGATATTGCCCAGCATCATGTTCTCACGGTCGCCGCTGATACGCTTCAACAGACTGACAAACTCCTGTACAGAGTTGTTCTGCAACTCGCTCTTACGAAGCTCAGCCTGCTGAATCAGGAACTTGATGTTAGCCTCCTGCTTCTGCTCTACCACACGCTGGAAAGCATCGGCAGCCACGCTGGGCTGGGCAGAAGTCAGCGTACGATGATACAGCTCGCTGGTAGCAATGACACCATCGGCCACCTTGATGGCAGGAACCTCAACCTGCTTCTTGCCCAACTTGGCATCGAAGGTCAGGTAGAGCTCACTCTTCTGCATAGCAGCCTCGAAGGGATAGCTGGTCTTCATGGTGTAATGACCACCCAGCTGATAGCTGATAGTCTGGTCGTTGCCCAGCACCTTCTCACCCTGGAAGGTAGCAGGACGGCCCTGTACTTTCTGCTCCACGCCATTCTTCATATAGCGCAGCTCAGGAGTTACCGTAATCACGGCTTTCTTATTCATGTATTTCTCTGGGAACACACCATTGATGGTAGCGTCCACCTGACCGCCATCAGCCACCAGTGGATTGGGGTTTACCTTGAAGTAATCACCAGAGAGTTGGCCCAGCTTTCCTGAGCACGATGTCATCATGGCTACAGCCATCAGAGACATTAGCAGAATGTTCTTTGTTTTCATGTTTGTATCAATAGCTATTTATACATTATTCTAATTTGCAAAGATAGAAAATATATTTGGTATAACGGTGAAAAGCGCCTTTTTTTTTATATTATTGGTTGTAATTTTTATTTTTTTATTCTTTTCTGCTTGTTTTTCGGAATTTATGTGTACCTTTGCACACGCAAAAACAAAGGTCGGCATAGCTCAGCTGGTTAGAGTATCACCTTGACATGGTGGGGGTCCTTGGTTCGAGTCCAAGTGTCGACACAAGAAGAGCGCTAACACCACAAAGGTTGTCAGCGCTCTTCTTTTTATTTTATCTGCTATCTTACATTTTCTTGATAACCAGTTCTTCGCTAGTGTACTTCATGACGGCATCAAAGATTTCATGAAGGTCGACATAGCTCTTGTCTGAATGGAGAATCTTGTTGATGCTGAACTGACAACTCAGCTGCACCTTTCCGTCACCTGTCGTCGTCAGGACACGTCCCTCAAGTCCCTTGTCCTGCGTGATGATGGTGGTATTACGCTGATCTCCGCTAAGCATATAGCCTTCAGGTAGTGTGATGTTGACAACAACACGGTGTGTACCCAAACTTCTGAACTCTACAGGTGTCTTACGACTCTCGGCACTGAAAGGATTCTCGGCGATAACGGTCGGGAAAGGACAAATCTTTATCGTGTTGCCTTCTACCTGACCCTTGCGGGTAAACGAGGCCTCCTCCGTAGCATCGGGGGCAAAGGCTGTGATACCTTTCGCATTACGATAGTTCATAGCAGCCAGTCCCTCATAGCGGGTGGTCTGCGTACCCGTCAGCGTACCATCAACAGCCAGTTGGGCATTGATAATGGTACTCTTCTGCGACTTCGATATCTTTTGCAGGTTCACCCATGCACTCTTTCCCTTCTTCTGCACCAGTCGTGCTCTCTCCACCAGCAGTGGCTCAGCAAGTACATTCAGATAACCATTCTTTGACGAAGCATCAAGATAGATGTTAGCGCCTGGCATCACCACACCCACAATAAAGGTTGACAACTTGCGTAAGGCGGGGAAGTTATATGGCAGCATACCCTGGTCACGCGTTCTGAGCATGACAGGAGCAGCCGTAAGTCCTACATCGTTGAGCGACTGGATGAGCAGCAGGTTGATGTCGGCATTCGAGCCACCCTGGTTCTTGAGTGTCTCTGAAGTCAGAGCAGGACTGATGTTGTATTTACCATTCCATGTCACCTTGCTCATCACCAGTTTAAAGACAGCCTCTGTACGTTGTTTCAAGTCGGCAATCTCCTCTATCTTGGCATCCTTCAGCTCTTTGGACAGCGGACTACGTTCGTTGAGACGTATGCCCAAATCGTCAGAGGTGAGAATCATCTCGTCAATCTGTTCCCATGTCCTTGCATAGTCCATCTGTGCCGTACCTGGCAGGCGATACTGTTTCAGTTCGGCAGTGATACCCGCACAGTAGTCCTGGGCATTCCACACATAGTCATCCTTGGTTATAGCCATCAGGTCACGACCAATATAGACATAGTGGTTGGTCATAATCTTCGTTTGCTTTGCCAGCGGGTCGCTCACCAGCTTAAAATTCATAGAGCCTGCCGTACAGGTATATGTCAGGCGCTGAATGCCATGGTCCTCGATATTGAAAATCAGGTAGCTGGGGATGTTCATGTCCAACTTGGCATAGACCACAGGAATCTCGCGCTGGGCATACCAGTCGTGCAACTGCCAGAACAGCTGGCTATGGATGGTGTACTCATATTCTATCACCGTACCCTCTTTGACGTTGGGAATGGTAAACTCCATCTGGTAGTTGTGTTCGTCAATCTTTGTCTTGACGATGTCATTCTTCTTCAAAGAGGTCTTTACCACCTTGGTACCTTCCATATTAAAAGCGGTAGCCTTGATGCTCTCCACTTGCTCGTCACCCTCAGCAGCCAAGACGTCTTCCGTCATGGAAACGCCCTCACCCTCAAAGTAAGAATTAGAGCTGCCGTCGTTCATTGGCAGACTCATTCCATTGGTTTTCAGACCACCAATATTATTGTTTGCAGACAGTGCCACCTGATAAGGGATAACTACCTTGGCCAAGCGGGCGCCACTGGGTTTCAGCACCTTGATACGGCACTTCTCCCGATAGTCGGTCAGGAAACCGCTATTCTGTACGGTGTACTCCACCTCAGTCAGTCGACAAAGTACCACAGCCTCTGCGTTGGGGTCAGCGGCATACGTCGTCATCTGCATCTCTTCCTTGGTAGGTTTGCCAAACTTCATGTTGACGTTGTCTTGAGCCACGGCTGAATAAACAGGCCAAAACAACAACGAAATAAGCTGTAATAAAAAGATTCTCATTGCGTTAGTTAGTATGATTGTATTGTGCCGCGAGCGGGACTCGAACCCGCACAGCCGTTATGGCCAAGGGATTTTAAGTCCCTCGTGTCTACCATTCCACCATCGCGGCAGCCGTAAGTGGTTGCAAAGGTATGAAAAATTTGGTACAC
>Ga0265298_10003674_pt1 | contig 20083 bp, 21 predicted proteins | sample AusTroGonzalo_MG_3_FD_193486 | JGI IMG/M metagenome (GOLD analysis project Ga0265298, IMG submission 193486) | Bovine rumen microbial communities from tropical cattle in Woodstock, Queensland, Australia - Gonzalo_01 | ecosystem: Host-associated > Mammals > Digestive system > Stomach > Rumen ... | reverse complement strand
AGGCTTTTTACTCATGGAATTTATTGGCCGTGCATGTTTTTTACTACAAAATTATGGAATATGGTGGAAGAGAGTGATGATGATAATCTTGCCGACTTTTATGCTACGTTTATTGTCGGTTGTGCGTTGGAAGGGTGTTTGGAGGCTCAAGGAATATGCGCAAAGCTTTTAGATATTAACCTTGATGATACAATTCCCAAAAATTATAAGAAGAAAGAATGGGAACAGCGACGCCCCGACATTGTTGCAAAACTAAAGAAAATATTCAAGACTTTTCCAAATTCAACCGAAGGAGATTAGAAATGGCGGAAAAACAATTACTTTCAGCATCAGTAATCAAGTCGTTACAGAAAAAAGCAGAAGAAATGAGATCTCAGCAGCACGTTTCTCACAGACCGGTTGATACTAAAAATTTGTCTGCCCAGAAACCAGCAAAGGTTATTTCGCAGTCCCAAAGTCAGAAAAACCATAACCAACCGGTGAATTTATCAAAAAGTTCATTTTCTTCGTCAGAAGTCACTGACGATATCCTTTCTGCTTTGATTGAGAAAGACCGTTCTTTTGAAATTACCGGATTGGAAGCAGATGGGGCCATGACTCAAATGATTGAGCGCCTTGAAAAAGCTATGGGAAAACAACGGAAACGTTGCAGGGTTTATACGGCAGGAAGATGGGCAGCAGTTGCAGCTGCAGCAATTCCAACCGGTGTGACTCAGGTCACCGGTGCCGCAGCAGCAATTGGAATCGGTCTTCATAATTTTGCAACATATAATCCCGATTACGAAATTGCCAAACATCTGGTAGATAAAAAATTGTCAGTCCATAAAAAAGAAGTGACAATGGAAAATGGAAAACCCAAAACCAGAGCAAGTTTTCTTGCCGATTTGACCATTGCTGCTGCAGGTGCAATTGCAGACGGGATAACCAAAACTGCCGAAAAGGGAGCTAAAGCGCAAGGAAGAACCGCTGAATTTAAGCAGCAAAAAGCCCAATTTGATGCGGCACGGAAACAAATTGGTTCCGATTTTAGAAAATTAACCGGTAAAGAGAAATAACAATGTGTCATGAGGACACATTTATAAAAATAACAGGAGGTTTGTATGACAAGAGTAACCGTAAAGTTCTATTACACCATGCGTGGAAGAACCAGTAAATCGAGCACAAGTTTGAGTTTCATGGCCAGTTCGTTGGACTGGTATTCACTGGCGGCGCAAATCCAGGCCAGCCATCCGCAATGGGATAATATTGAAATTTACGACGTTCAGTTCTAATTTTTTAACAGCCCCAAATTCAAAAGGAGGAAAAAATGGTTTATTGTGAGTTTGAGTATCAGATCAATTGTGGAGGCAATTGGAATCACACTCGTCAGAGATTGGAAGAATGCAGCGTAGAAGCGGCAAAACAATGGGTAAGAAATCATTACGGCAGCAATGCAGGAGTTGTGTCAATCCGGAATCTGAAAGAATGCTGATTGCAGAAAAGGATTTGTAATGCATCAACTGGGAACTTTCCTTTGGGGAAGTTCCTGGTAAACATGGTAAAGAAAAGGATTTTCAAGAATGAGTGCAGGAAAAAAAGTAGGGGCTGTTGCACTGGGAACCGTGTCAGCTGCAGGATGGCTTGTAACAAATCTCATTAAGGCAGGTTTCAATGCTGCAGCAGATAAAGTCGGTAACGGCGGATATACCGCTTCAAACGGGCGGACCTATACGCGTGATGATTATAAAGGCGTTGCCAATAAATGCAATAAGGGTGATGATTTTTTTGCCAAAGGTTTCAAGGGCGCAATAAAGTTGTGGAATGACAAAGATTGAAGGTATAAGACAAGGGACATCGAATCATGTTCAAGTTCATTGTCCTTCATGTTGAGAAGTGAAAATTATTTCATAAAAGCAAAGCGAACTAGGAAATCATTGGAGAATCATTGTGGCAACTTTTTTTTCTGATCTGAACAAACGGTGCTGCATAACTTGCCAGCATTTTCGCTGCAGTCGGACCCTCGTGAATCAGAGTGGTCGGATCCTTATCCGATATAATACTCCGACCGGAGAATGCACTCTGGCTTACGAAACGTCAAACCGCCGGGAAATCTATCGTCCTGCCGGGAACAGTACCGATTGCAGTTACAGCCGTTGGATAGAATTGCCGTAAACAAGCAGTTTCGCCACAGAAAAACTCCTGCAAAGATCACGCTCTTGATTCTTTGCAGGAATCTTTTTCAAAAATAAGTTTTGTTGCGTCGCACCATGTTCAAATTCATTGATCTTCAGAAGAAGTGCTGTATTACCTGTCAGTATTTCAGGGGACAGCGGCGGGTCGAGGTCATCGGTCGGCAGACCTTTATCGATTACGACAACCCGCAAGGTGTTTGCGGCGTTTTCCAAAATGTCCCGAAACTTGTCAACCAGCCGGCCAATATGACCAGCTACTGCCGATACAAACGCTGGATCGAACTGCCCGACTGAAAAAAGTTACAAGTTACAAGTCTCAAGTTGCAAGTTTCGGCGGCGCGGCCGAAAAATAACCGCATGACGCGAGAGGCTTGGTTTTCCCGCAAATCATTTGCCCCATAAGGACTCATCTGCCCCATTCGGCTTATTGGGAAAACCCGCACGCCATAAAATATTACGCTTCCCGCGACAAATCTTCAATCCTCCTGCGAATATTAGGTTGAACAAAACCTTGTCCGCAGGAGGTTTTTTATCGGCCTCCTGCACAAAAACAACCCTCAAAAAAGGAAGGTAAAAATGGAAGAAAACGAAATCACCGTGCAGGAACTGATCGATCTGCTGAACAGAATCGAAAACAAGAACATTCCGGTCGACATCGAAATGGAAGGATGTTATGGTGTGGAACCGACTCGGTATGTTATCACGAAAGAGCTGGTTGCACACAAAAGCGACGTCCTGAAAGAAGTCCGCGCAGTATCCATTGAAATCGAACGCCGGCACAAATACGATGTTGAAACTGATCTCATCGATGGATACATTCCGCTGACTGTTGAGGAATGCGAAGATTCATTTCAGGACAAAAACATGAGCGAAGAAGACAAAAAACTCATCACCAAGGCGATCAATTACAGACGAAAAGGCGAGCAGAAAGCAGCCAATGCGGCATGGAAGAAAGCGGAGGAATGAACCATGAATGAAGTCAAAATCGCCGACGCGGTCCTGAAAGCAGCGGAAAAGGTCGCATCCATCGATCTCGGACAGGTGGAAAAACAAGTCCGGGACTATGCGAAAAACCTGGATCTGAAAGATCCGACCCGGAAATTGATCAACGCCATCAGTCCGCATTGCCCGGAACGGGTGGAACGCCGCGTCCAGGCCACGCTGGACATCGCTTATCTGCTGGGCAATCTCGGCGGCTGGTACAGCGAAAATCAGGAGAAGTGTTTCGAGAAGATCGCCGCCTGTCTGGGCCGCAAGCCTTCGGATGTTTCGCCGGATGCGGTCGGACTCAATGCAAAACTCGCACATCTGCGCAGCCGCATTTCCGAAGACGAGCTGCTGGCCGAATTCATCAACGGCGTCCGGAGCGGCTGCGAATCCTTCGGCGGAATGCTGGTCCCCGGCCGACGGGCATTCGCATTGTGGATCGCGCTCGGTCTCGCCGACGGCGAGATGTCCCCGCTGTACCGCAAAGTGCTGATGCTGCTGCGCGGCGAATTCAAGCACTCCGCATTGCTTTACGGAGCATTGGGCGGTCTGCCGGTGTATCGCTCGCTTCCGCAGTCGGCGGGACCGGCATGGGGCTTTTCTGCGCGATCATGGGCAGTTTGAACAGTCTGAAACACAAACGGAAAATGGATCAGTACTGCCCGCTCATCAGCGATGAGTTTCTTGCTCAGGCGGAAGAGTTGATCCGGAAGATCGGCGCTCTGGAAAAACAGCTTGCCGGAGCGGCCGGACCGATGGAAAAAGAACGGTTCCGGCAGGAATACGAAGATGCCTCGCGTCAGCTTCAGGAACTGATCGATCCGCCGTCCGATGAGGACGAGGAAGAAGACGAAGAATAATTCACGATAAAATCAGCCGGAGGTGAAAAATGAAAGGATTGACGGGATGTCTGGGATTGCTGATCGGAGTGCCGCTGGCGCTGGCGGCCTTGTATTTCGTCGGCGGAGCGGTGCTGTTTCTGATCTACGCCCTGTTCCACATCATCCTTTATTTTCTGCCGGTGCTGTTTCTGGCTGCGCTGGTATGTTTTCTCGCATATCTCGCATACCAGGTATGGAAAGTATTGAACAACTGAAATCTCACCCCCAAAGAAAGGAAGAATAATTATGTGCACCATCATGGCTTATCCGGAAACCCTCCCCGCCGAAAAACGCAGCCGCAAGGATTCGCAGCTCGCAGTCGACCAGCTGATGGAGTATGACCGCCGGTTGTCCGAACCGTTCAGCCGCGAGGAACTGACAGAACTCTTCTCGCCTGAACACCGCCGTTACAACAAAGCCGATTATGACCTGCTCACCGAGGCGGAAAAGGCAATCGTCGAAGAACTCGGCCTTACGCCGAAACCGGGCGAAACGATCTCACGCATGAGCGACGATCCGTGGCTGAACCACCCCAGAATGTCCATGGCGCCCGTGGATCAGCCGGAGAGCATGGAAGACCGGCGGCGGAAGATGAAAGCCGGGTTGATCGATACTCCAACGTTCAACGGCGGATTCGGGTGGGGCAGAGACCATACCGGACACATCTATGTGTGGCTGGACAACATGTCTTTCGGCAATTCCGATAAAACCGGTTTCTACTACGTGCGGTATCAGAGATCCATGCTTTTGATGGGAACCACAGCATACGCACATCCGGCGCTGATCGTGCAGAAAAGCAAACTGCGTCCCGATCAGGTCGAATACATGGACCGCAAATGCCGGGAGACCCGCAAAACCGCCGGTCGTGAAATCACCCGGCAGTGAACGGCTCAGAGAACTGCCAGCGTGCCGCCGATTTTGTCCTCGAAAATCCGTTCCGAGGTGAAATCGTCAAACGCGCCGATATCGTCCAGATCCAGGAAAAGATCGGAATAGTCATATCCGAATTTGAGCGTGACCGCGTCAGCCGCGACACCGGAGACATTGACGCTGTTTCCGCCGTCCGTGTAGGTCAGCGTTTCGGCGTTCCAGTTCTCTTCCGATCCGGAAACGAACCACAGCGTGACCGAACCGTCCGCGAGCTGTTCCACGGTGTCCGCGCCCCACTCTTCGCAGAAGGTGAAGATGTCGTCCCCGCCGCCGTGCATCCGGTCGTTGCCGATGCCGCCGACGATCACGTCGTTGCCGTCCGCGCCGATGATCCGGTCGTTTCCGGCATCGCCGAACAGCAGATTGTCGCCCTTGTTCGCCCAGAGGCCGTCGCTGCCGTCACCGCCTTTGATCGTCAGCCCGTCGCCGACGTATTCGAACCGCTGGCTGGTCATATCCACGATGTCGTCGCCCGCGCCGGCGAAGATCTCCCGGATCCGGAACAGTCTTGCCATATCTTCCGCCATGTTCTCCGGGGAATCGGTATATACGTCGTCCGCGAACAGCGCATCTCCGTTCTCACCATCCGTCAGGCACAGCGTATTCAGGTCCGCCGAACCGAAGAACAGGTCCTGGATCCGCCCTTTGCCGCCCTGTGTGTTGCTGTTGGAAGCCCTGGTACCGTCTGACCTCACGCACCATGATGCGGCCGAATGACTGGTCGAAAATCACGTCTCAGATTATGGAGGCGGGGAGGGGTCTAGGCTGGCCGCAGCTTTCCGGAATCGGGATAAAAAAAGAGGACTTGCGTTGAACAAGTCCCCGGAATAGTTGGTCGCGGGGGAAGGAATCGAACCCTCTACCTCCAGGTTATGAGCCTGACGAGCTACCAATGCTCTACCCCGCTTCATTGCAATATCAGTAATATATCACCGTTTGTGAATATTGCAAGAAAGATTTGAAAATAAATCGGGATTTTTCCCTCTTTCCTTCGTGTTCCCTTAGAGCGGCAGCACCAGGTCGGGCTTGCGCGCGGCCGTCGTCTCATCCAGACGTTTCACCGGAGTGGTCAGCGGACATTCTTTGACCTTTTCGGGCGATTTATCCGCGAGTTCGGCGATCTCACGCATGGCCGCGATGAAATTGTCCAGCTCATCGCGGGACTCGGTCTCGGTCGGCTCGATCATCAGGGCTTCGGGGACGATCAGCGGGAAATAGATCGTGGGCGGATGGATGCCGCGGTCGATCAGGGCCTTGGCAATATCCAGGGCATGGACGCCGTTCTTGACCTGCCGCGAGGCGGAAAAGACACATTCGTGCATGCAGACGCGGTCATATTTGCGGTCGTAAAGATCCTTGAGCGAAGCCATGATGTAATTGGCATTCAGGACGGCATTTTCACTGACGCGGACCAGACCCTTGCGTCCGAGCGTGAGCAGGTAGGCGTAAGCACGGAGGATCACGCCGAAATTGCCGTAGAACGGAGCGATATAACCGATGGACTGTGGACAATCGTATTCAAGGGCACAGGAACCGTCGTTGCGGCTGACCACGCGGGAGACGGGCAGGAACGGTACGAGCGCGGAGGAAACACCGACCGGTCCGGCGCCGGGTCCGCCGCCGCCATGCGGAGTGGCAAAGGATTTATGCAGATTGACGTGCATGACATCGAAGCCGATATCGCCGGGACGGACGCGTCCGATGATGGCGTTGAAATTGGCGCCGTCGCAATAGCAGAGGCCGCCGGCGGCATGGACGAGCGAGCAGATCTCCTTGACGTTGGGGTCGAAGAGGCCAAGGGTATTCGGGCAGGTGAGCATGATGCCGGCGACTTCGGGAGAAAGCATCTCTTTCAGGGCGGCGAGGTCCACATTGCCGTCGGGATCGCTTGGGACCGTCTTGGTGGTATATCCGGCGACGGTGGCGCTGGCTGGATTGGTGCCGTGGGCGGCGTCGGGGATGAGCATGATCTTGCGGGAGTGATCCTTGCGCGCCTTGTGATAGGCGGCGATGAGCATGACGCCGGTGAGTTCGCCGTGGGCGCCGGCCATGGGCTGCATGGTGGTCTGCGCGAAACCGAGCAGTTCGGAGAGCATGCGTTCGGTCTCATAAAGGACAGTCAGAGCGCCCTGCGTGAGGGTGGCGCCGTGGCGGAGCTGGGGCAGCAGCGGATGCAGATCGGCGAATCCGGGAAGCCGGACGACTTTCTCATGCAGCCGCGGATTGTATTTCATGGTGCAGGAGCCGAGGGGATAGAAATTGGTGTCCACGCTCATATTCATGCGGCTCAGGTTGGTGAAATGGCGGACGGTCTCCTGTTCGGAGACTTCCGGGAGTGCCGCAGTGGAAGAGCGGCGCATGGACATGGGGACCGCGGACGACTGCGGGACATCGAGGGCGGGGAGAACGGCGCCGGTGCGTCCGGCGCGGCCGATTTCATAGATGAGTTTCACAGGAAGGCCTCCATGGCATTGGCAAGAGCTTTGATCTCTTCGCGGGTTCTTTTTTCGGTGACTGCAATCAGGAGCTGGTCGCGGCGGTCATGGTAATAACGACCGAGCGGGAAGCCGGCGGCGAAGCCCTTGTCGATGAGTTTGCCGACGAGTTCGCCGGCGTCGCAGGGGAGTTTGACCACGAATTCATTGAAGAACACGCCGCTGCCGACGGGTTCGACGCCTTTGATCTTCAGCAGTTCGTTCCGTGCGAAAACGGCCTTGGACATGCAGAGGTCGCCGACGTTGACGAAGCCCTGTTTGCCGACGAGCGTCAGGTAGATGAGGGCGGACAGGGCGCAGAGGCTTTCGTTGGAACAGATATTGCTGGTGGCATGTTCGCGGCGGATATGCTGTTCGCGGGTCTGGATCGTGAGCACGAAACCTTCCTTGCCGTCGAGGTCATGGGTGCGGCCGACGATGCGTCCGGGCATCTTGCGCATGTACTGTTTTTTGACGGCCATGAAACCGAGGTAAGGTCCGCCGAAACTCAGCGGGATGCCGAGGCTCTGACCTTCGCCGGTGACGATATCGAAATCCATTTCTCCGGGGGTCTTGAGCACGGAAAGCGCGATCGGATAAGCGGAGCAGACGGCGAGCGCGCCGTTGGCATGGGCGGCGGCGGTGATGCCGCTGTAATCTTCCACGCCGCCGAAGAAATTCGGATACTGGACGATGACGCAGGCGGTCTTGTCGGTCAGCGCTTTGGCGAGTTCATCGAGATTGGAATCGGTGCCCTGCCCGGCGGGGACCTCGATGCGTTCGACATCGAGGTTGATGCAGTAGGTGTCGATCATGCGTCGGAAGATCGGGGAGACGGCGCCGGAAATCACCACCTGGCGGCGGCCGGTGATCTTGACGGACATCATCATAGCCTCGAACAAAGCGGTGCCGCCGTCGTAGAGGCTGGCGTTGGAAACATCCATGCCGGTGAGGCGGCAGATAGCGGTCTGGTATTCGTAGATGGCCTGGAGCGTCCCCTGCGAGGCTTCTGCCTGATACGGGGTGTAGGCCGTGAAGAATTCGCCGCGGGAAGCGACCGCATCCACGGCGGACGGGATAATGTGGTCGTAATAGCCGCCGCCGACGAAATTCACGAGGCGGGAGGCATTTTTGGCGGAAAGTTCCTCGAGATGGCGGAACACTTCATATTCGGATTTACCCTCGGGAATCCCGTCGAGCGCGGGATACGGAAAGCGGACGCCGGCCTTCTCCCACATTTCGCCGATGCTGGAAAAACCGGCAGTGCGGAGCATTTCGGCCCGGTCGCTGTCCGTGTTGGCAATATACGGCATGATCTTACATCCTTTCCATGTCAGTTGTTGAATAACAAACCTGTTCCTATTTAAATTAGCCATCGAAAGGAAAAAATGCAAGTGAAAATGGCGGAAAAACAAGAGTTTTTCACGGAAAAGCAGGTTACCAGCTTCCGGAGTTTTTTTGAAAAAAAATCAAAACGGGACTTGCTTTCCGGGAATGCCGGGGTATTATACAGGCCAGGTGATCAGTTCACCGTAAAGACCGGACGCGGCGGTCAAGGGGAAACCGCGTAAAAAACAAGGGGGGATTTATGAACCACAAAGTCACAGTGTGGGCGGTATCGGCCGCTCTCGTCACCGCCATCACCGGATGCTGCAACTGCCAGGCAACCGACCCGGGAGCCAAGGTAAGCACGCCGCCGACGGCACAGCATCCAAAGAAAGTTACCACGCCGGAAGGACAGGTCATGTGGGTGATCGCCGAATGGGACGCCTGCTGCGCACCGTCGGCAAACTCGAAGAAGCAGCCGTGCAGAAATGCCAAATGCTGGCGGACCAGAGACGGTAAGACGATCTGCGTGAAACCGCTGCACAAATGTCCGAAAAACGGCAAAGGTTGTCCGGCAGCGGAACATTACCACAGCAAAACGCAGAATGCGGTGATGTGTCCGGAGGAAAATGCCGCGGCGCAGGGCTGCTGTTTCGCGGCCAAAGCAGTTCAGAATTGTCCGGCCAACGGCGGGAACGCCTGCAAGGCCAAGGAACACGTGAACATGCCGGGAAACAGGAAAGGTTGTTCGAAAGCCGACTGCAAAAAGACACCGCCGCAGGCCAATATGCCGGTGGAACTGGACAGCAGTTTCGAAACCGATGAAGTCTTCGAGGTCAGCGCGGCGAACTGACGAACCTGATTTTGCCGAACGGGGCCGCCGGAGTCAGATCCGGCGGCTTTTTTTGGTTCCGGCCGCCGGTTTTTCAGGGATATCCGAGGGTAAAAAGGCAACGGACGAAAAAAAATCAAAAAAAAGTCCATTTTTATTAACAGCTTTTGCGAATTTGAACTTTCAAAAATCAGGATTTATGCTATTATACCATAGAAAAACCGGAAAAAAACAGATCAGGAGACCAAGATGCCGGAAGAAACTGCCGTAAAATTCAAAATCAGATATATATTTGCCGGACTGGCTGTATTGCTGTTCGTGCTTTCCATATTCACTTACAACAGCACAGACTTATCCGTGCTGGACGGGGGCATCACCGAACCGATCCGGAACTGGGCGGGTCCGCTGGGCGCACATATTTCGAGGTTCTTTTTTGTGCTGTTCGGCATCTCGACCTATCCGATCGTGCTGCTGCTTCTGCTGTGCGCGATCCGGAGTTTCATTCCGAAACCGGTGAACCGGAAAGGGTATATTCCGAGTCTGCTGATGGTCATCATCGGACTGTCGGTGATTTTTGCGGTATTCCCGACGGAATTTGTCACCGTGACCGCGCAACTGGGGATCGGCCATGCGGGCGAGCCGGAAAAAGCGTTGTCGGGTGGTACATTCGGCGCGCTGCTCGCCGCCCCGGAAACCATCGGCTGTCCCGCCGGTCTGATCCGCCGCTGCATCGGTCCGATCGGCACCAGCATCTGTGCCATCGTCTTCATTCTCTCCGGCCTGTTTTTCATCTTCATGGCGGACTGGATGATCTTTTTCAGGAAGGATCCGGCGGCAGCTCCGGCGAAACCGCAGCAGTCCCCTGCCCCGGCTCCTGCACCTGCCACCGCGCCGATGCAGAACGTGACAAATGGACAGACTGCGCCGCCGACGGAAGAAAAATCCTGGAAAAAATCACTTATGGGAATGTTTTCGAAACCGGAAACACCGGCGTCTGAGGCCGCAGCCAATCCAGGACAAGCAGCAGTTCCGCCGCCCCCTGCCCCGCCGGCCCAGCCGGTTCCGACCCCTGCACCGCAGCCTGCTCCAGCCCCGGCCGCTTCCCCGGTGACGATCACCACGCCGGATCCGCTGCCGGCAGCCGACCCGCAGGAAAAGCCCGTCACTGAATCCCAGGCCGAACCGGAACCGGCACCCGCTCCGGAACCTCCGTCCCAGCCTGCGCCTGAACCTGCTCCCGCCCCGGCTCAACCTGCTCAGGCCGCGGGCGCTGAAAATCCGGACGATCCGTATTCCCATACGCAGAAAACGGCCGTGACCAGAAGCACGCGGCGCGAGGTCATGATCCCCAATAACGACCGTCCTTACGAGCTGCCGCCGGTATCGCTGCTGGACAAGCCCAAGGAAAACCGGGGCGAAGATGAAGGATACCTGGATCTGGCGAAAGTCACGCTCCAGGCCACGCTGGACAGTTTCGACATCAACGGAACCGTGTGCAACACAGTGGTGGGACCGCGCATCACGAGGTTTGAGATCGCGCTGCAGCCGGGCGTCCGGGTGGAAAAAGTCACCCAGATCCAGAACAATATCGCCAAGGACATGCGGGCGGAAAGCATCCGTATCCTGGCGCCGGTCCCGGGCAGCGACACGGTCGGCATCGAACTGCCGAACAAAGTTTCCAACATGGTGTTCCTGCGCGAGCTGATGGAATCGGACACGTGGAGGAACACCAAGGCGAACATTCCGATCATTCTGGGAAAAGACGTGTCGGGACATGTGAAGATCGCCGACCTGGCCAAAGCGCCGCACCTGCTGATCGCCGGTTCGACCGGCAGCGGCAAGAGCGTCTGCATGAACACGCTGATCATGAGCCTGCTTTACCGGTTCTCGCCGTATGAGCTGAAACTGATCCTGGTGGACCCGAAATACGTGGAACTGGAGATCTACCGTCCGCTGCCGCACCTGATCACGCCGCTGGTGAACGATCCGACCAAGGTGCCGTATGCGCTGCGGTGGGGCGTGAACGAGATGGAACACCGCTATCAGCAGATGGCGCGCGTGAAAGCGAAAAACCTGGAAGCATTCAACGGCCGTCCGCCCGATCCGGAACCGGTAATGGACGAGAACGGCGACCCGATCCCGCAGAAACTGCCGCTGCTGATCATCATCGTGGACGAGCTGGCGGACATCATGATGACGGAAGCCAAGAAAGATGTGGAAACCTCGATCTGCCGGATCGCGCAGAAAGGGCGTGCTGCGGGCATCCACCTGGTGATCGCCACGCAGACGCCGCGTAAAGACATCATCACCGGAACGATCAAAGCCAACCTGCCGACCAAGATCTCCTTCAAGGTGTCGACGGGAATGGACAGCCGCGTGATCCTGGATTGCCAGGGTGCGGAAAAACTGCTGGGCAAAGGCGACATGCTGTTCAAGGGTCCGGCCGGCGAAATGGAACGAATCCAGGGGTCCATGGTGTCCGATCCGGAGATCCAGAAGATCTCGGATTTCGTCTCCTCCCAGGTCGAACAGCATTTCGACACGACCGTGGTGCTGGAAAACAAGGAAGGTGAAGGAGAAGAGGACGACGGCGAAAATTCGTTCCCCGACTTCGAACCGGAAGAAGAAGAAAACGGTCAGGCGGATTATCTCAGGAACACGATCAACCGCTACATGCAGCCGGGCGACGACGAGAATATCCGCAAGGCGCTGGAAATCATTCTGCGTGAAAACAAAGCCAGCACCTCGTATCTGCAGCGCCGGATGGGCATCGGCTACAACAAGGCGGCGGAGATCATCGACAAGCTCGAACAGCGGGGCATCGTGTCCGCTCCGCTGGCCGGCGGGCAGAAACGCAACATTCTGATTTTCGATGAACTCAACCGTCCCTCAGAAAACTGACAAATGACAGAATAAATAAGGATTTTGAAAAATGGAACAGGATAACGAAAACCGCCAGCCGGAACAGCCGGCCGAAAATGATCTTTTCAATCTGACGGATACGGAATCGGGACAGCCGAAGGACGGCGGACAGGCTGCCCCTCCTGTCCAAAGTCCCGTCAGCGAGCCGGAATTCAAAGTGAATCAGGAAGAACATCCGGTGCTCATGATCAATCCTGATCCTGCACGTCCGCAGCCGGCGAATGATCCTGCCGCCTCCGGGAAGGAGAAACGTCAGATCGCTCTGCGGGCAGGAACCGGAGCCACGCTGGGAAATCTGCTGTCCGAAGCCAGAACCGCAGCGGGGTATTCGGTCGAGACGGTCAGCCAGGAAAACCGGATCCGCCATGATTTCATCGAAGCGCTGGAAGCCGACCGTGCGGACGACCTGCCGAATTATGTCTTTCTCCGGGCCTATGTGCGTGCCCTGATCGATTTCTACAATCTGGACCGGGCTTCCGCTGCCCGGGTCGAGGAGCAGATGGAAAAATACGAGCCGGTGCAGGATGTTCCTGAAAAACTGGTCGAAGACATCGGACGCGGCGGCCAGATCAGTGAAACCGAGACCCGCCGGATCAAAATGGCCATGATCTACGGCGGCATTATTCTATTGCTGCTGATTTCGCTGGTGGTGACCAGTATAATCGCGATCAATGCTCGCAATAAACGGATCCAGGCGCAGCAGATGCCGCAGAAAGACCAGAAGTTCGATACCGCCAGGCTGGAAACCCTGGTCCCGCCGCAGCTGCCGCAGACCCAGGTCCTTCCGGTGCCGGGAAACGACAAGAACAGCAGCAGCCGGTAAGGCGGCAGACGGGTCGTTTTTCCGATCTTTTTTGAAAATATCGGCGTTTTGTTCTGGACAAATCGCCGATCCAGCTGTATATTACGCGCCTGCATGAAATTGCGGATAAAAATATTCCATAAAAATAAGGAGATATGACAATGGCAAAGCTGATGCTGGGACTCCCGAAAGGCAGTCTGGAAGAATCGACCGTGGCGATGTTCGCCAAAGCAGGCTATAAAATTCAAATCAGTTCGCGTTCCTATTATCCGACGATCGACGATCCGGAGATCGAATGCATGCTGATCCGCGCGCAGGAAATGTCGCGCTACGTGGAAGAAGGCGTGCTGGACTGCGGCCTCACCGGATTCGACTGGATCCAGGAAAACGGTTCGGACGTGTATGAGGCGGCGGAACTGGTTTACGGCAAAGTCGGCCGCAATCCGCTGCGCTGGGTCCTGGCGGTTCCCGAATCCTCCGGGATCGAGTCGGTCAAACAGCTGGAAGGCAAACGGATCTCCACCGAAGCCGTCGGCATGACCAAACGCTATCTGGAAAAGAACGGTGTCCATGCCAAAGTGGAATTCTCCTGGGGCGCCACCGAAGTGAAGCCGCCGCGGTTCGCCGATGCGATCGTGGAGATCACCGAAACCGGTTCCTCGCTCCGCGCCAATCACCTGAAGATCATCGACACGCTCTGCGTGAGCACGACCCGTTTCATCGCCAACAAAAAAGCGATGGAAGATCCGGAAAAGAAACACAAGATCGAAAATATCGCCCTGCTGCTGAAAGCCGTGCTCGCCGCCGAAGGCAAAGTCGGCCTGATGCTCAATGTGAAAAAGGTCGATCTGGACAACATCGTCGGCAAGCTGCCGGCGCTGGAACATCCCACGATCTCCCCGCTGTCCAACGGCGAATGGCTCGCGCTCAATACCATCGTGGACGAACACACCGTCCGCGAACTGATCCCCGAGCTGAAACGCTGCGGCGCCTGCGGCATCGTGGAATATCCGCTCAACAAGATCGTGGAGTAAGTCATCATGCCGGAACGCCAGCAAATTGCCTTCGATGATTTCAATGCGAATCCGTTCCAGCTGTTCAACCGGCAATGGTTTCTGCTGACTGCGGGCGATTTCGCCGCCGGCAAGTTCAACACCATGACCGTCAGCTGGGGCTATATCGGATTCATGTGGGGCTTCCCGTCCGCGATCGTCGCGGTGCGTCCCCAGCGCCATACGCTGGGATTCATCCGCGAAGGTGATTCCTTCACGCTTTCGGCGTTCGGCGAAGAGTATCGTGCGGCGCTGCAGCTGTGCGGCAGCAAATCGGGCCGTGACCTGGACAAGATCGCCGCCGCAGGGCTGACGCCGGAAGCCGCCGCGAAGGTGAAAGCGCCGGTCTTCAAGGAAGCCGAACTGGTGCTGGAATGCCGGAAAGTCTATCAGGACAAATTCCTGCCGGAAGGATTTCTCGATCCGGCGATCGGCACTGAAATCTATCCCGGCAATGACTACCATCAGATCTTTGCCGGCGAGATCGTCCGCATCGCGGGAACCAACAAGTTCGAACGGCCGGTCTGACCTGGATCCATTTCCTGCTGAAGGAGCAAGTTTTTTATGGCGGAACGGGTGCTGTGGACCGGCGACAAGCTGAATTTGCAGATCGGCACGCAGACCCTGTTCCGCGACGCCTTTTTTTCCATTGCGGAAAATGAACGCGTGGCGCTGGTCGGACGCAACGGCTGCGGCAAATCCACCCTCATGAAAGTGATCGCCGGGCAGGACACCGTGTCCGACGGCAGGATCACCATCGCCAGAAACCTGCGGATCGCCTACATGCCCCAGGAATTCACACTCCCTGGCGAAATTCTGGTCCGGCAGGCGGTCCGGGACGGCGCGAAATGGTTCGATGAACTGGCGGAATCCTACCGCACGCTCCCCGCGAATTCGCCCGAACATGTCCGTGCGGAAAATCAGCTTGATCTCCACGACGCCTGGGATATCGGCCATAAGATCGACGTGCTGATGGAAAAACTGCATCTGAATTTTCCGGACAAATATTGCTCGGAACTGTCCGGAGGCGAACTGAGGCGGGTCATGCTGGCGCGTTCACTGGCTGCCGAACCCGACCTGCTGCTGCTCGACGAGCCGACCAACCATCTCGATGTGGAGATGATCGCGTGGATCGAAAAGTTCCTGTCCGAATATACCGGTGCCTGCCTGCTGGTCACCCACGACCGTTTTTTCCTCGACCGCGTGGCGACCCGCATCGTGGAACTCGATCACGGCAGTTTCTATTCCTACGACGGTTCCTATGCCGATTTTCTGGCCGGCAAGGAAGAACGCGAATACAATGAAGATGTGCTGGAGCAGAAACGCAAAAGTTTCCTGCGCCTGGAAATGGAATGGGTGCGGCGTTCCCCGAAAGCCAGACTGCGCCGCAACCTCGGCCGCATCAAACGGTATGAGGAGATCGCCGCGGTCAGAGCCCCGCAGCGGACTGCCGAGATCGAACTGGTGATCCCGAAGGCGAGCCATCTGGGCAACCGCGTGGTGGAGCTCAAAAACGTTTCTCTTTCCATCGGCGGAAAAAAGCTGATCGACGGCCTCGATTATGAATTTGCCAAGGGAATGAAAGTCGGGATCATCGGCGCGAACGGCATCGGCAAGACTTCCCTGCTGAAAATGATCACCGGTTCGCTCCAGCCCGATTCCGGCGAGATCTTCCGGGCGGAAACCGTGGAATTCAATTACGTCGACCAGAACCGCGTGGCGCTGCACGATGAAAACACCGTGCTGGACGAGATCGCCGAAGGACACAGTTACATCAACCTCGGCGATGAACGGGTCACGGTCTGGAGCTATCTGCGCCGGTTCCTGTTCGAGGACGACCGGATCAACACCAAAGTCAAGCGTCTTTCCGGCGGCGAACGGGCGCGGCTGACGCTGGCCAAGATTCTGCGCGGCGGCGGCAATTTCCTGATCCTGGACGAACCGACCAACGACCTCGACCTGTCCACGCTGCGTATCCTGGAGGAGGCGCTGATCCATTACGACGGCTGTCTGGCCGTAGTCAGCCACGACCGTTATTTCCTGAACCGGGTATGCACCCACATCCTGGCGTTCGAACCGGAAGGCACGCTGACGGCGAACGTGGGGGATTACGACACCTATTACGCGAAACGGCAGGAAAGGCTGGCGGCCGCCCGCCCTGCCCCGGCTGCCACACTGCAGGAAAAACCCCCGCCGTCCAAGCCGAAAAACAAACCCAAAAAAGGGTTGACCTTCAGGGAAGAGCGCGAACTGGAAGCCCTGACCGGCCGGATCACGGAACTGGAAACGGAGATCGGCCAGGCGGAAGCCCAGCTTTCCGATCCCGAATTCTACCGCACCCGCGCAGCCGAAGCGGGAAATGTCCAGGACAAAATCGGCGAGCTCAAAAAAGAATACGAACAGGCCCTGATCCGCTGGGAAGAACTCGAAACCAAGCGGGAGTGACAGAAGTTTCAGGTTTCAAGGACCGTTCGCTGCGCTCACTTCAAGTTTCAAGTATTGCCGTCACCTTGCTTTTCTGCGGAAAATTTACAAGTTTTTATAGATTATCAGTTGTAAATTTGCATAGAACTGCTAAGTTATACCCTTTAAGGAAAAACTGCGGGAGATTCATCGAATGAAAAAATACAGATGGCTGCAAACGGCCGGACTGGTCTTTCTGATCCTGGGATCAGGCTGTTCCAAACGCGAAGTGCCGCCGCCGCCGAAAACCCAGCCCGAACTGCTGCTGGAGATCTATGATTCCGCCCGCAAGAATCAATACAATGCAACTTTGCTGAAACTGCAGAAAATGCGTGCGCTGGATCCGACCAGCGTATTCCTGGCGGAACTGGAAAACACGGTCCGGTTCAATCGTCTGACAGCAGTCGTCAACACCTATCTTCAGATGGGACATTTCGAGGCGGCTCTGAATGCCCTGCAGGATTATGAAAAACGCTACGGTTACACTGACTATACTTCCAGAGCCAAGGAAAGACTGTCGCTGATCGTTCAACTGGACCGGCAGCTCCGCCAGGTCAGGCAGGCAAACCGGTCGGATCGTCTGGAACAGGAGATCAAAGCGCTGAGAAATCTGGCAAAAAATATCAAATTATCTCCAAAAATCGAGAACTTTGTCCGGAAAAAGGAGTCTATGATACCGGGACTGCGTAAAGTTGAAGAGGAATTGATGAACCGGGAACTCCTGTGCGAAACCGAAGACTGGTTCCGGACAGGTGATCGCGGGAACGGCGCAGTTCTGGCTGCGATATATGCGATGGCCGTACCGGGCAATGACGAGCGGATCTTAGCTCTTCTGTCCGGCCCGGATCCAATAAAAAAAGCACGTAAACAACCACTTTCCATAGAAAGGAAAAAAGAATGAAAAGACAGAAATTATGGATCGTCATGACCCTGCTGACCGCCGGTGCGGTCTGCATGACCGGAACGCTTGCCGCCGCTGATGCCAAAGCACAGCCGAAGAAAGCCGCCGCCCAGCCTGCGGCCAAACCCGCGGCCCAGACGCCGGCCAAACCCAAAACCCTGAATGAAGCTTTTGCGTTCCTGCCTGATGTCCTGGCGGTCATCGGCAACAGAAAGATCACCAAACAGGAATTTCTGAAACAGCTCGGCAATGTTCCTCCGGAATATATCGCCCAGCTCCAGCCTGAAATGCTCAAAGCCCAGTCCAAACAGATGATCGACATGCTCGTGAAGGCGGAAGTCCTGCTGGCAGTCGCTGAAAAGGCCGGCTACAAGTCTTCCAAGGAAACAGTTCTGGCCGAGTTCGACAAGAAAATCAAAGCCATGCCGAAAGAACAGCTCGACATGATTGAAAAACAGCTGAAACTGCAGGGCAAGACTCTGGATGATATCAAGAAGCAAATGGTCAGCGATCCCAATACCATCCGTTTCTCCGCTATTCAGAAATATGTGGATGAGAAGATCCGTCCGACCATCAAAGTCACCGATGCCGATATCGAAAAATTCTATCGGGAAAACCAGGACAAGTTCAAAACGCCTGAATCGGTCAATGCGGCGCATATCCTGATCTCCACGATGCCGGATCCGAATGCCGCCAAGAAACCCGATGCCGCCGCCCAGGCCAAGGTCGACAAGGAAGCCAAGGCCAAAGCTGAAAAAATCCTCGCTCAGCTCAAGCAGGGCGCCGATTTTGCCAAGATCGCAGCGCAGGAAAGTGCGTGCGACAGCAAGAAAAACGGCGGAAACCTCGGCGAATTCCAGCGAGGTATGATGGTTCCGGAATTTGAGAAGGCTGCCTTCGCGCTCACCAAGCCCGGCGAACTCTCCCCTGTCGTCAAAACCCAATTCGGATATCACATCATCCGTCTGAACAGCAAAAAGACCGCCGGTGTCGCTCCGCTGGCGCAGGTCAAGGAAACCATCCGCGCCACTCTGTTCAACCAGGCTCTCGGCAAAGCGGTTGAAGATGCCGTTGAAAAAGCCAAAAAGGATATGAAGGTCACCGTCGCTCCCATCAAGTGACCGTTTCCGGATCAGTACATTCGAAAGCCGGCTCCGTTCTGCGGACGCCGGCTTTTTTCATCATGCGGTGAAAGACAGGGCAAGACTGAAAATCAATCGGCAGAACCCTTTTTCAGGTTGCGCTCGATCCAGGCGTTTTTCTCGATCAGGGCGGCGGCAATACGGTCCAGCGCGGCGCGGCGGCGCGGTCCCAGATCGCTGCTCTGATATTCTTCCCGGATGCCGCGTTCGACTTTTTCCAGGAAGGAATCGATCTCATCGCGTCCGATGGGCTGCGGATCGGCCGCCCAGCGGCGCATGAAGACCTGTTCCGGCAGTTCGGATTCTCCTTTGGTGGGGATCGTAAGGGGACGGGGATGAGCGCCGAACTGATACCCTTTCAGCGCAATGATGATATTGGAATAATCGGTTTCCTCCGCCCGGAGGCGCATGAATTTGTATTCCATGACATCGGCCGCTTCATCCTGGCTTTGTTCGGGCCGGCTGTAATGAAATTTCCGCGAGGAGAAATTGAGCGAGCCCATCATATTGGTGTCCAGCTCATGGTTGAAAATGCGCCATTCGCGGAGCTGTCCGTTTTCATCCCGGTGCAGATCGCCGCCAAGGAGGAGCAGACAGACCAGGTCGCTTTCCTCATGGCGGTTGAGGGCATCGTAAGGCAGCTTGTGACGCGGCAGCTCCATGGAAATATGCAGGCTGTGCGGCGGGATGCCCAGGAAATGGACCGCTTCGTTGATGAGGCGGGACATGCCCCAGGGACAGTCGAACAACGGCAGGGAGAGGTCGCCGACGATATTGAACCGGCCGAACGCATATTCGAAGAAACCGCGGTGCCGATCCTGTCCGGCAACGATATCCCGGTGGGCGTCCACATGTCCGCCCATGCGCCAGGTGCGCCGCTGCAGATCGAAATCATTGAACCAGTAAAAACCGTCGTAATAGGGGTCTTCGCCGGGTTCGCCTACGACTGCCCTGGCGCCCAGATAGCTGAATTCCAGTTCGGCGCCCAGCGGCGTCGGCGTGGAATACCAGTGCGACTCCACATAATCGCAGATCCCGCGCATTTCGTCGCGGCAGTAGATCTCCTCCACCAGATTGATGCAGAGCACGGCATAATCCCGGTAGAGACGGCCCGGCACGATCCGGTCGAGCGATTTTTCCTTCATCATCGCTTCGATCTGCACGCTGTGGCGGTTGTAATAAAGGAATCCCAACAGCAGG
>Ga0265298_10003672_pt1 | contig 20093 bp, 22 predicted proteins | sample AusTroGonzalo_MG_3_FD_193486 | JGI IMG/M metagenome (GOLD analysis project Ga0265298, IMG submission 193486) | Bovine rumen microbial communities from tropical cattle in Woodstock, Queensland, Australia - Gonzalo_01 | ecosystem: Host-associated > Mammals > Digestive system > Stomach > Rumen ... | reverse complement strand
ATAGACACGCTCCGTTCCGGCCAGCAGTTGATTGCGCAAGAGCCGGAAGGCCAGCGTGCTCTGGCCGGAAACCACGGCATCGACCATCTGAAAGACGGTGCATTCCGCGGAAGGGGTGGCCACCGCGCGGACAGAATCCGGGTGGATCGAAGGAGAATCACCGGCATGGGCGGCAATCTTGGCAATCTCGGTCAGCAGCAGGCCGGTATCGCTGCCGCAGGTGAAGACCAGCAGATCGGCAGTCCGCTCATCACATTCCTTTCCCTGATCCCTGAAAGCAGCAGTGATAAAACCGGTCAGTTCCCGGTCCCGCAGGGGCGCGAAAACCACAACTCCGTTCAGTTTTTTAACAGTGGTGTACAGTTTCTTCCGCCCGTCCGGCTTCTGGGTGCAGTAGAAGACGACCAGGGCAGAGGAAGGGACCGACGGAAGATATTCCGCGAGGCGGTCATCCGCTTCGGCACGGCCGGTAAGGGCCGGATGATTCCGGACAACGATGATCCGGCGGTCCGCCATGAAGGGAAGGGTTTCAGCCGCGGAGATAATTTGATCTGTTTCCGGTGCATCGAGAAGGGTCCGGTTCATTTCCTCCAGGCCTTCCGGCAGGAACTTCCGGTACAGCGCTTCCAGAGCGGTCTGCTTCAGATGCTCCTCATCGCCTTCAAAGAGGAGAACAGACGGAACCTTATCCTGGGCGAGACATTTTTCAAAATCCTTACGATCCATAATCAGTGACCTCCGGGTTCATTATCGGACAGGAAGGGGAGAACCGTGAAAGTGCCGTTATCAAAACGGACGGTCAGAGCACCGTGCACCGCGGTGGACCAGACAGGGATTCCCTCCGCACGCTCCGAGAAGGATTCATGCCTGGTGACTCTTCCGCAGGACAGCAGGATGGCTTTCGGGTTCACGGAGGAGAGGTATTCCGCGCCGGTGGAAGAAGCGGATCCGTGGTGCGCTGCCTTCAGCAGATCTGCCGGGCAGGCGGAATAGGATTCATAGGCGCCGCTGATATCCCCGGTCTGCAGGAAGGAAACGCCCTGCAGGGAAAGAAGGGATACGAGAGAATAGTTGTTTGCATCCTGGCGGGGACGGATCTTTCCTTTTTCCGGCCACAGCGCGGTCAGTGTTCCGGAAGGCAGGGAAAGGATATCTCCCCTGGAAAGCTCCCGGATTTCCGTCCCGGAAGAGCGGAGCAGGTTCAGCAGCGCGAGGACATCGTCATCCACAAGCTGCTCTTCCGCACCGGCAGGCAGGTAAATCACGGGAACCGGGATTTCATCATCGATCAGGGACTGCAGGCCGCCGGCATGATCCGTATGCAGATGCGTCAGGATCACCGCGTCCGGTGTGAGCCGATTGCGGCGGAGGAATCCGCTGAGCACCCCGTCGTCCGTTCCGGTATCCATGGCGATAACGGTATCGTTGTCCCAGAGAACGGCCGAATCGGCATTGTCGACACTGAACTGGATATATTCCGTGCCGTGATGCGGCAGGGGAAGCAGGGAAACGCAGACGAGTGCAAGTCCGCCCGCCAGGCAGCAAAGCCTTCGGCGCAGGGAAGGACGGAAGAGCAGGCACAGGGCATAGTAGACCGGAATCAGCCCCAGCACGGTCCAGACGGTGGAAGCATGGGTCCAGAGCGTGATGCCGGGCAGGCCGGAAAGGGAACGGACCACCTGCACAAAGCCATTGGTGAGGAAGGCGCCGGCGGCTGCCGGAAGGCTGCATAGGAAGGGCAGTGGCAGCAGGAGCAGGATGATCCAGTCCAGACTGAGCAGAACGGAAACGAACAGGCTGACCGGCAGGTTTACCAGCAGGGACAGGAGCGGGAGCTTCTGGTAATGGTAAAGCTCCGGCAGGAGAACACCCAGCTGGGCGGCAATAACAACGGCCGCGGAAGACCAGATTTTTTTCGCGGTTCTCCCGGAAAAAGGATTCAGGGAATCCAGATAAGGCATAATAAGGGTGATACCCAACACGGCGCAGAAGGTGAGCTGGAAGGAGATGCCGGTCAGCTGTACCGGCGAAAGCAACAGCAGAAGAATCGCCGCGGCACACAGCAGATGCAGGCCGACACGCGGCCGGTTCAGCAGCTTTCCGCTGAGGGAAAGGAGAAGAAGGATCGACGCGCGAAGCACCGGCTGGCTCATGCCGCACAGGGCACAGTAACCCAGGAGGACAATCGCGTAAAGCACCAGGCGTACGGGAGGCTTCAGCTTCAGCAGGCGGAACAGCCCGGAAAGAAGAAAGATCAGCACGCCGGTATGGAAACCGCTGACAGCCAATACATGCGCAATGCCCAGCCGGGCAAAGGAGGCCCGGTCCTCCGAGGGGACCATGGAACGGTTGCCCAGCAGGATCGCTGCAGTATAACCGCCGGCTTCTTCGCCCATCATCCGGATCAGGCCCTGGCTCAGGCGGTGACGCAGGGATGCCGCCGCACCGGCGAAAGAGAAGGAAGAAGGCGCGGAAACAGTGAGATCTTCCTTTCCGTAGACGCCGACGGTGATCCCGCGGCGCAGGAGCTCCTCACGGAAATCATACCCGTCCGGGTTGTCCGTTCCACTCGGATGATACAGGGATGCGCGGAAAAACACTTCGCGGCCGGGAACAAAACCTTCCGGCAGGGTTTCCTCCTCATCGGTATAGAAGGTCCAGTAGGCGCCGGAAGAAAGCGGACGCCCGTTCAGCGATACATCGGAGAGGAAGACGCGCACCTGTCCGAAACGGCCTTCCGTAATCTCATCGGAGATCACTCCGCGAACCTCATAATCCCCTTCTGCAGGGAGGTACGGATGCCAGGCCATCTGCCCGGCGGCCGCGCCGAGGGTCAGGCACAGCACCATGCAGGCGGCAAAACGAAACTTCCCGCGCAGCAGTACAATGGCGCCAACCGCCGGCAGGCATGCAAGCCAGGGCCACAGCGGAGACGCCATGCCACGGCCAAGCAGAATGCCGGCAATCAGGAACAGAACGGCCGGCGGCAGCAGCCAGGCCCGCTGGCGGGCGGTCATACGTCAAACACAGAGCCGGGGGATGCCAGGCTCACATGCGGATGGATCGCCTGCGCTTCCCGCAGCAGGCGGCGGGGCTGGAAGACAGGGTTCAGATGCGTCAGGACGAGATGCTCCGCACCGGTGGCAACGGCCAGTTCCGCAGCCAGGGCAGCGGACAGGTGCGGTTTGCTTTCCGCCCAGTTTTCAGAAGGAAAAAGGGCATCTGCCAGCAGCAGGGAAGAACCCCTGTAGAATTCCGGCAGGGAAGGCAGCGTATTCGTGTCCCCTGTAAAACCGAAGGTGCGGCCTTCCCCTTCCACACGGTAACCCACGGCAGGCACGGGATGACGGGCTTCGCCCACATGAACCTTACAGGAGCCGACCGAAACCGTATCGCCGGGCGCCACGTCGGTGAGGCGGAAGCAGGCGGAAGCGGAGACGATCTTCCGGATGGCAGAGGATTCATCCACCGGGGCATATACCTGCAGCACCTGTCCCATAGCTTCCAGGCGGTACAGGAGGACGGTCAGGTCCGCCGTGTGGTCAAAATGCCAGTGGGTCAGGAACAGGGCGGACAGGGATTCCGGCGGCATCAGCGCGGTCAGACGCGCAAGGACACCGCTGCCCAGATCGAACTGCAGGAGCGTGTCTTCCGCCTCCAGCAGATAGCCGGAAGTGGCACCGTTGCTTTCCGGAAAGGGGCCGTTCACCCCAAGAATATGCAGCTTCATCCATCCGGCCTCCTTCTTTATTTTCCGATTTCTTTTACCGTGCCGCCGAGATCCCGGACAACTGCGCAGACCGTGGAAAGGGAATGGGCTACATCCCCTTCGCCGGGGGAAACGATCCGGAGATGAACCGGTTCCGGGAGGTCCGACAGGCAGTCATACAGGGCATCCGCATTCATTCCGTAATAATCCGGCAGGGCCATCATGGATTTCAGGGCTGCGTGCAGGTCACGGGGTGTGGAATAGGCAGAGCCATCCAGGAAAAACGTATGCATGATCAAAATCCTTTCTGCGGTCAGATACCACGGCCTGTACGGATAGAGAAGGCCAGCAGGTAAGCCGCAAAGGCACTCTCAAGCGCAATGATCCAGGAGCCGGAGGACCCGGGATTGACCACCAGCAGCCGGAGTACGGGCAGGTTCTGTCCGGCACCGACGGAGGCCAGGTACTGATACAGGAGTATCAGCAGAATGACCGCGGCCGGAATCCAGAGCAGCCAGGCAAAGGGCTCCCGAAGCCGGGTGGCACCGGCCAGGGGAAGCAGGAGACTGAGCAGGGTGCCCAGCAGCAGGCCGATGAGCAGTCCGCCGAAATACCAGTCCAGCGAGAACAGGAGCGGCATCAGCAGGCACAGCACCAGCAGCATGCACAGGGGAACCATAATAACGGTCAGCTTTCGGAGGAACATTCGTTTTCCAGCTCCTTTATGATTTTGCGATCCTCTTTGGTGAGTTCAGCGGTTTCCAGCAGATCCGGCCGGAAACGCAGCGTGGCGCGGAGACTCTCACGGCGGCGCCAGGCGCGGATTTTCGCGTGGTCACCGTTCAGCAGCACCTCCGGCACGAGGCTCCCGTCCAGATCCCGCGGGCGGGTGTACTGGGGGTATTCGAGCAGCCCGTCGGAGAAGGATTCCTCCTCGGGACTTTCCGCACTGCCAAGAACGCCCGGAATAAAGCGGGCGACGCAGTCGGTCAGCACCATGGCGGCCAGTTCGCCGCCGGTCAGAATATAATCGCCGATGCTGATTTCCTCATCGATACAGGCGTCCAAAGCGCGCTGGTCCACGCCTTCATAATGGCCGCAGAGGAGGATCAGAGAATCCTCCTTTGACAGCTCGCGGGCAACTTCCGTCGTCAGTTTCCGGCCCCGGGGCCCGAGATAGATCCGGCGGGCATCCGGCAGCCTGGCGGAGGCAGCGGCCATGGCATCGAGAATCGGCTGGGCCATCATGACCATGCCGGCACCGCCGCCGAAGGGATAGTCATCCGTATTTTTATGCTTTGCCGCTGAAAAGGGGCGGATATCCGTGCACCGGACATCCAGGAGACCCTGTTCCCGGGCACGGCCCAGGATGCTGGCGGAGAGGACACTGTCAAACATCTCCGGGAAAATGGTCAGGATCTCAATCGTCATAGACGGCAACCTCCCGGAGCTTATCCGCGCAGACGAGAATTTTCCCGGCGGCGGGATCCACCTGCGGAAAAACAGAGAGCAGCGCCGGGGCCATGAGTGTTCCGGAGGCAGTCCGGAAAACCCAGGTATCCACAGAGCCATACTGAAGCACATCGGTCAGCGTGCCGACCGGATTGCCGCTTTCATCCTCCGCAATACAGCCGATCAGATCGGCAATATAGACAGAACCGTCTACCGGCGGGGCGGCATGCGCGCGGTCAATATAAAGATCCCGGTTGCGGAAGGCTTCCACGTCGTTCGCGGACGCGCAGTCCGCCAGGTACGCATAAACAAAGCCCTCGTGAATCCGGGTTGTTTTCAGGGGAATGGGGGTATAGGCACCGTGATCTTCCAGATACAGGGTTTTCCAGGAGGAAAACAGATCCACGTTCGCGGCATAAGGCTTGATTTTGCATTCGCCGCGGACACCCTGTGGTTTCAGGACTGTGCCGATCATCAGGTATTCCTGCATTGAACCGATTCCTTTTCCATTTAATGAACAGTGCGGGATCCGTTTCTGCCCGGATCCCGCACTGCAGCAAATTACTGGATTTCGACAAAAACAGGCTTGCTGTTTTTTGCCGTAGCCGCCTTGACCACGGCGCGGATCGCCTTGGCTATACGGCCCTGCTTTCCGATGACCTTGCCCATATCATCCTCGGCAACATGCAGCTCCAGGATGATGGCTTCGGGGCCTTCGGTCTCAGTGACGCGCACCTCTTCGGGATGTTCCACCAGTGACTGCGCCACGAAGGTAAGAAGTTCCTGCATAGGGGTACATCCTTTCTCGGCGACCATTATTTCTCTTCGATGGCACCGGACTTCTTCAGCAGAATGCGGACGGTGTCGGTGGGCTGGGCGCCTACGCCGAGCCAGTACTTCGCGCGCTCGTTATCAACCTTGATTTCGGCGGGCTTGGTCATGGGATCATAGTAACCGATCTCCTCGATGAAGCGGCCATCGCGGGGGCTGCGGATATCAGCAACAACCACACGATAGAAAGGCTTTTTCTTCATACCCATTCTCTTCAGACGAATTTTGACAGACATTTCGGGATCCTCCTTAAAATATTGATGAAATAGAATGATCTATGGAAAACATATACCTGTCAGTGTATATGAGTCCAACGATTTTACATCCCGGGCATTCCGCCGGGGAAACGCATCCGCATCCGGCCTTTGCCCTTGCTGCCCATCATCTGTTTCATCATCTGCTGGGCCTGCTCGAACTGGCGGATAAGGGTGTTCACATCCTGAACGGTGGTGCCGGAACCGGCAGCGATGCGCTTGCGGCGGGAAGCGTTCAGGATCGAGGGGTCGCGGCGCTCTTTCGGCGTCATGGAACGGATGATGGCTTCAGGCTTCTTCATGGCGTTGTCATCCACATCGATATCCTTGCCGCTCATTCCGGGGAGCATGCCGATCATGCTGCGGAGACCGCCCATTTTCTTCATGCTCTGCATCTGCTCGAGGAAATCTTCCAGGGTGAGCTTGCTGCTCATGCCCTTGCGGGCGAACTTTTCAGCATCCTGCTCGTCAAAGGCTTCGGCAGCCTTGTCGATCAGGGTGAGCACATCACCCATGCCCAGGATCCGGGAAGCCATACGGTCCGGATGGAAGGGTTCGATATCGGTCAGCTTTTCGCCGATACCGCTGAACTTGATCGGCTTGCCGGTGACAGCCTTGATGGACAGGGCTGCGCCGCCGCGGGTGTCGCCGTCGAGCTTGGTGAGAATCACGCCGGTGACGTCCAGCTTCTCGTCGAAGGTTTTGGCGACGGTGACCGCGTCCTGACCGGTCATGGCATCGACGGTCAGCAGGATTTCGGTGGGATGTACGGCGTCCTTGATGCGGGCAAGCTCATCCATCAGCTGTTCGTCAATGTGCAGCCGGCCGGCGGTATCGATGATCAGCACGTCCCGCTGGTAATAGCGGGCGTATTCGATGGCTTCCTTCGCGGTCTTCACCGGATCCTGCGTGCCCTTTTCGAAAACAGGCACATTGACCTGCTGACCAACGACCTGCAGCTGTTTGATGGCGGCGGGACGGTAGATATCGCAGGCGGCCAGCATGGGCTTTTTCCCCTGCTTGGTCAGATACCCGGCCAGCTTGGCGCACATGGTGGTTTTTCCGGCGCCCTGCAGGCCGCAGAGCATGAAGATCGTGGGAACGGAGGAAGACCAGTTGAGCCGGGCATTGGTGCTGCCCATGAGCTCGGTCATTTCCTCGTTGACGATCTTGATGACCTGCTGGGCCGGGGAGAGGGAGGACATCACATCGGAACCGATGCAGCGATCGGTTACCTTTCTGATGAAATCCTTGGCAACGGCGTAGTTAACGTCAGCCTCGAGCAGGGCCATGCGCACTTCGCGCATGCCTTCCTTTACGGTCTGCTCATTCAGTTTGCCGCGGCCGGTCATTTTCCGCAGCGCTCCCTGCAGCTTTTCACTCAAGCCTTCAAAGGCCATTGTTCTCCTCCTGATCAAGGGCGAGCAGATCTGTAAGCAGCTGCTCCGCCCGGGCGTAATCTTTTTGCTTCAGCGCACCGAGGGCTTCCTCCAGCCCGGATTCCATCTGCCGGAAACGGGAGGCAACACCGAGGGAGGCTTCCATCTCGTTGAGCCGGGTGGCGGCGCGCGTAATGGTTTCATGTACGGCCTGGCGGGAAATGCCGACATCTGCGGCAATTTCACCCAGCGAAAGATCCTCTTCACAATGAAGGGAGAGGACGCGGCGCTGCTTCTCTGTCAGCAGTCCGCCGTAGAAAGCGGAAAGGAAGGCGAGATCCACCTTTTTCCGAAGATCTTCCTGCGCCATGCTGCGAAACCTCCAAACGGTCAGGTGTCAATGCCGGAGCATTGACAGAAGCATTATACAGAAAATAAAAAGATTGTCAAGGGTTTTTCCTTGACAATCTTAATCGCTTTGTAATATTGGGGTTTCAGTTCTCCAGGGTCTCGCCGGTAAGGGATTTCCAGAGGGCCCGGATGGTTTCCTGGTTGGCGACGCCGTAGGACGGATCATTCTGCTTGGCTTCCGCCATATCCCGGAGGAAGTGGACGCAGAGATGGCCGTCAAAACCGTTATCCTTAATATTCCCGCTCATGTGCGGCATATCGTGTGTGGAGCCGATGGTCCAGACGCCGGAGGGGAGTTTCACATAGACGCCTTTCTGATTCCAGGTGTTCTCACCGCCAAAGGCTTTCAGCATCTTTTCGGTATCTTCCTTTGTCAGCGGCTCGGAATCGCAGTGACGGCCGCGGGAAAGCACCCGGAGATTCCAGGAGATGCCGGTGGACGGATCGTATATCAGCAGGGTCTGGCCGTTTTTCAGGGAGGGCTTGATATCGTTGAACCAGTGCAGCAGCTGGATGGAACTGCCGTCCGGCGCCTTGCCGGTTTTATTGGAGGAAGGGGAGACCGTGGTTTCCGTTGCAGACTCCGCCGGAACGGTTGCTGCTGTGGTTTCCTCCTGCTGCGCGGCGGAGGCGGAGCTTCCATTCTGTACGGCCTTTTCCAGCGCGGTCAGGGTTTTCTTTCCGGCCAGTCCGTCAGCGGAGAGACCCTGTGCTTTCTGGAACTTCACAACAGCATCCAGGGTTTTATTGCCGAAAACGCCGTCCGCTTTTCCGGAAAGGTATTTCAGGGTGATCAGTGCCTGCTGGAGGATTTTCACCCGATTTCCCTGATCCTTCATGCGGATGGTGGCGTAATTGCCGGAAAAGAGACTTCCGGAAGAGGCGGAAGAGGATGCAGATGACGCAGACGAAGCGGAAGAGGAGGACGCGGAGGCTGAAGAAGCAGCAGAGGATGCCGTCTCAGACGCGGCGGAGGAATTGCTCTGGGGGGCTGCAGCATTGTTCGCGGCGGCAGCAGCTTCCTGCAGGAGCGCCTGGGTCTTCGTGCCGGCCAGCCCGTCAACGGTCAGCTTCCGTGCGGACTGGAAGGCGCGCACAGCCTGCTCGGTTTTGTTGCCGAAAACCCCGTCGGCAGTCCCTTTCAGGTAGCCCAGGGTAATCAGCGCCTGCTGGAGGGAACGGACGCTTTCACCGCGGGATCCGTTATGCAGGGTGGAAGCCTGCAGTGCCGCGGCGGAAGACCAGCAGCATACTGCCAGGACAAGTACAGTCAGTAAACAGATCAGACGACGCATGGGAGACCTCCCTTCAGTTTGGCATCGGTAACCGGCGGCTGGCGGCCAGTGGCCGGTGAAGTGACTCTTTTTACCCTCATATATGGTATAAGGGGATATTAAAACTATACCACAGGAAGTGGAAAATGTAAACAAAATGTTACACAAGCATTACAGAATCTAGTTCTTTCCTCTGTCGGACGGATATGGTATACTGTTCACGTGTGAAGAAGCCTGCTTTTCCGACAGGCGGCTCAAAGGAGCGTTCAAAAATGAGAAAAATCGGTGTTCTGACCAGTGGCGGAGACAGCCCCGGAATGAACGCAGCGGTGATGTCTGTTGCCCGCAGTGCAGCACTGTACGGCATTCCGCTGATCGGGATTAAGCGCGGATACAACGGCCTGCTGCGCAAGAGCATGAATATCAAGGACGATCTGCAGGAACTGACACTGGAAACGGTGCTGGACATTGCGGATGAACCAGGCACCTATCTGCGGACCGCCCGGTGTGACGAATTCCGCCAGCTGAAATACCGTGAGTTTGCGATGCAGACACTGCGGGATATGGAGATTGACGGCCTGGTGGTCATTGGCGGCGACGGCAGCTTCAGCGGTGCCCTGGAACTGTGCAAGATGGGCATGCCATGTATCGGCATTCCCGGCACTATTGACAATGACCTGGCTTACTCCGAAATGTCCCTTGGCTTTGACACGGCTGTGAACGTCTGCGTGGACGCAATCCGCAGGATCCGCGCCACCTCCAGGAGCCATGACCGCCCTGCTGTGGTTGAGGTTATGGGACGCCACTGCGGCGATATCGCCCTGACGGCAGCCGTATCCACCGGCAGTGAGATCTGCGTGGTGCCGGAAGTTCCGTGGACGGTGGAAGGCGTCGCGCTGCAGCTGCAGCGGCAGCTGAACCGGGGAAACTACCGGGCAACAATTGTGATGGCGGAAGGCTGCTATGAAGCGATGGCACCCTTCAACCTGTACAAGTTCCTGACGAGCCATGGAAAGGCCTGTTATCCGGAAGAACCCATGAGTGCTGTGCGCTTCGCCTCCGTCATGAAGCGGATGTGCGGCGGCGCGGAAGCCCGGGCCAACGTCATCGGCTATGTACAGCGCGGCGCGAACCCGACGGCCCGCGACAGCGCATTTGCCTTTGAAGCCGGCAACCTGGCCGTGCGCCTGCTGCGGGATGGCATCAGCAACCAGGTAATCGGCATGCAGAAGGGCCGGGTGTTCTACATGCCCATTGAACTGGCGTTAAAGAGGAAGAAACAGTTCAATGAATCCATGTTTGAACTGGTGAATTCACTCTGATGCAGTGATCTTCAGAGAAAAGGTAAAAAGGATGCTTGACAGGCACCGGGTTCCTGTGATATCATCCCCATGTTTGAAGCAGAGGCTTGCCCGTCTCTCACCTGGGCGGTACAGATCGCCGGGTCACGAAGCATCCTGAAAAAGTTTTTTCTGTGTGCACATGAGCGACGGGTCAGACCCGCCGCTCATTTATTATGGAGGTGCATGGACATCGCAACCGAACTGATGATCAATGAAGAAATCCGCGACCGGGAAGTTCGACTGATCGACGAGAACGGCGAACAGCTCGGCGTCATGACCACGCAGCAGGCGCTCGCGCTGGCAGAGGAGAGAGGATACGATCTGGCCAAGATCCAGCCTTCCGCCGTACCGCCCGTATGCAAGCTGCTGGACTATGACAAGTACCGCTACGAGCAATCCAAGCGCGAGCGGGAAAACCGGAAGAATCAGCGCGTTGTCGATATCAAGGAAGTGCAGCTGTCTGCCACCATCGAAGAAAACGATGTGAACACCAAGGCAAAGATGGCGATCCGCTTCCTGGAAAACGGCGACAAGGTTAAGGTATCCATCCGCTTCCGCGGCCGGCAGATCACCCACAGCGAGATCGGCATGAAGGTCATGCTCGACTTCGCAGAGCGGTGCAAGGACGTCAGTATGGTGGAACGCCGCCCGCTGCTGGATGGCCGCAACATGATCATGATCCTGGCTCCCAAGGCCGTCAAGGCCTCCTTCGCCGAAAAGAAGGCGAAGAGGGAGAACGCTGCCTCGAAAGAGACGCAGGAATAACCGTACTGGAAGGAGGACCACACACTATGCCTAAACAGAAATCCCACCGCGGTGCTGCCAAGCGCTTTTCCTTTACCAAATCCGGTATTGTAAAGCATAAGCAGATGAACGCAAACCATCAGGTGCATCTGAAGACCACCAAGCGTACCCGTCACCTGCGGAACGCCGGTATTGTTGACAATGCCGCCGAGGCCCGCACGATTCATAAGCTGCTGCCTTACAAATAAGCCCATTAACCGGCAAGGAGGAAAACAATCATGGCACGTATCAAGAGGGCTGTGAACGCCCATAAAAGCCGCCGTAAGGTGATGAAGCTGGCGAAGGGCTACTTCGGAGCGAAATCCAAGCAGTACCGCGCCGCGAAAGAACAGGTTGCCCGCAGCCTGCGCTATGCATTCATCGGAAGAAAGCTCCGCAAGCGTGAATTCCGCCGCCTGTGGATCACCCGTATCAATGCGGCCGCCCGCCTGAACGGAATCAGCTATTCCCGGTTTATCGCGGGTCTGAAGAAGCAGAACATCGAAGTCAACCGCAAGATGCTGGCCGACCTGGCTGTCAATGACGCCGCCGGTTTTGCGAAGCTGGTTGAAATCGCGAAGAAGTAATGCTGATAACCGTGTGAGTTTTCACACGGTTTTTTCTTATCTGAAATCCGGAAGCAATTCCGGATTTTTTTGTTGTCCGGTTTTTAAGTACGATTTAGGTTAATCCGGCATGATAGGCACGTCAAATAACGGCGATGAACCGGAGAAAGCGGGGTTTACGGCAAAATGAGTGAAAAGCAGCCGGAGACGAACAACCAGGAGAAGAAAAAGAAGAAACGCAAACACAGAGTGCGCAGATGGATCATTCTGATTCTCGTGCTGGCACTGGTGGGCGGCGGCGTATTCCTGGTTGTGCGCAAACTGCAGCGGGACTATACCGTGACCTATGATGCCTATACAACGACCACAGGCAATATATCCAACAGCCTAAGCTACAGCGGCAGCATGCAGCTGATCAATAACAAGACCTACGCGGCGGAATCGGCCGCCAAGGTGCGTGAAGTTTACGTCAAAGCCGGCGACAAAGTGAAGGAAGGCGATAAGCTGATGCGCCTTTCGGACGGAACAACGCTGAAGGCTGAATTTGACGGGACAGTCAACAAGGTCGAAGTGGAAGCCGGGGACGAAGTGGAGAAGGATGCCACGCTGGTACAGGTGGCGGATTTCAGCAAAATGTCGATTTCCTTCCGTGTGGGTGAGAGCGACATTTCCCAGGTAACGGTGGGACAGGATATCAAAGTGACAGTCGCTTCCGCAGGCGCAGCCTTCAATTCCACTGTGAAGAGCATCGACTATGCTTCCTACAGCGGCAACAACGTGGCGTACTATACCGCGACAGCGGAGGTTGACACATCCTCCACGAAGGATATTTATCCGGGTATGCAGGCGACAGTCAGCATCACAAAAGAAGCGGTCGACAATGTTGTGATCCTGAAAATGGACGCGATTTCCACGGCCCGGGACAATTCCGCCTATGTATATATCCAGGGCGAGGACGGCAAGATGACGACGCAGCCGATTACGGTGGGCGTTTCCAACGGCAACTACGCAGAGGTGAAGGAAGGCCTGGAGGCTGGCCAGACCGTTTACGTGGCCGTCAAGGTGGAAGAGGAGAGCGGAGGCCTGCTGTCCGGACTGTTCGGCACACAGCAAGTGAATATGCCCTCCGGCGGAATGCCCAATTTCAGCGGCGGCGACATGCCCAACTTCGGTGGCGGCGGCAGCGGCGGAAGCGGCAACCGTCCTTCCGGCTTCGGAGGCGGCGGAAGCGGCGGCCGGGGAGGAAACTGAGATGGACGGCACATTCTTTGAGATGCGGGAGATTGACAAGGATTACATCATGGGCGGCGAGCCGATGCATGTTCTGAAGAAGATCAACCTCTCCATCCAGGAAGGGGAGTATCTTTCCGTGCTGGGACCCTCCGGCAGCGGGAAATCCACCCTGATGAACATTATCGGATGCCTGGATACTCCCACGGCCGGACAGTACACGCTGCAGGGCCGTGAAGTGGAGGACATGGACGAGGAAGACCTGGCCATGCTCCGGAACCGTGAGATCGGTTTTATCTTCCAGAATTCCCAGCTGCTGAACCGGCTGACTGCGCTGAAAAACGTGGAACTGCCGCTGATCTATGCGGGCGTGCTTCCGAAAGAACGGCGGCGTCGGGCAGCTGCCATGCTGGAGCGGGTCGGCCTGTCGGACCGGATGGACCACCTGCCCACACAGCTCTCCGGCGGACAGCAGCAGCGTGTCGCCATTGCGCGGGCGCTGGTGGGGAATCCCTCCCTGCTGCTGGCGGACGAGCCGACCGGTGCGCTGGACCAGAAGACCGGCGCGCAGATTATGGAACTGTTCAAAGAACTGAATGAGGAACACCGTACCATTATCATGATTACCCATGACATGAACATCGCGGCCCACGCCAAGCGGATCATCCGGATTATTGACGGAGAGATCACAGAAGGAGGTTCTGCAAAGGATGCGTAACAAAATCCGGGGAACCTTCGTTATGGTCCGGGAATGTATCGTAATGTCGCTGGACAATATCCGCGGCAATAAAGTCCGGTCTTTCCTGACCCTGCTGGGCATCATGATCGGTGTTACAGCGGTGATTGCGCTGATCTCCACGGTTTCCGGCGTTTCCGGCTCCCTGCAGGATTCGTTCTCAGGGATGGGTGCCGGCCGTCTGTCGGTTTCCGTGACGGGCAGCGACGACAAAACAGGAATGCTGCCGGAGGATTTTTCTGAGATTTCGGCGCTGGACAGCGTGGACGGCATCGTGCCCAGCATCAGCCTGAACGGACGAGTCTCCTACGGAAAGACCGTGGAAACCAATGTCAGCGTATCCGGCCGAAATGCCTACTACTTCCAGAGCAATCCGGACCTGATTCTGCAGGGACGCGCCCTGAACTTTATCGATGACGACAACAGCACCTACGCCTGCGTCATCAGCCAGGAAATGATCGACACCTTCTTCTTCGGCGTCAATCCACTGGGCGAAACGATCTATATTTCCGGGATTCCCTTTACGGTGGTCGGCCGGTACGAAGAGGATTCCGGCGGCGGCGTGGCATCCATGTTCAGCGGGAATCCGGACATCCTGATTCCGTATACGACCGCCATGAAGATCAACAATTCCCGGGATATCACGAGCTTTACCATCTACCTGAAGGAAGGAACGGATTCCGAGGCTGCCGCAGCTGAAATCGAGGAACTGATGGATGCACTCTTCGATTATGAGGACGACTGCTTTACCGTCACCACCATGAGCAGCATTGAAGACACAATGGAAACCATGATGGAGATGATGAGCACGCTGCTGGCAGGCATCGCTTCCATCGCACTGATCGTCGGCGGCATCGGCATTATGAACATGATGCTGACAACCGTAACGGAGCGCACGGTGGAGATCGGCCTGAAGAAAGCCCTGGGAGCGATCCCGTGGCAGATCCAGACACAGTTCCTGATTGAATCCTTCCTGCTGTCCATGATCGGCGGACTACTGGGTGTGGTAGCAGGTGTCGGACTGAGCTTCATATTGTGTAACGTGCTGAAAACGACCTTTGTATTCCATACAGGAGCAATCATCCTTGGAGTCGGCTTCTCCGCTGCAGTTGGTATCATCTTCGGATGGGCCCCGGCACGGAAGGCCAGTAAACTGAACCCGATAGACGCCCTGAGGGCGGCATAACAGAAAGGAAAGAGGGAAAAACATGAAGAAAAGAATGCTGATTTGCCTGGCAGTCGTACTGTGCGCAATGCTGTCCTTTACGGGCGCCTTTGCGGAATCCCTGACCCTGAGCGGAACTGTCGCTCCGGCAGCAACCGTTCCGGTTTACGCCCCGATCGGCGGCACGGTGGAATCCGTGGCCGTACAGGCTGGCCAGAAGGTTCAGGCGGGCGACACCCTGTACACCCTGAAGACCACAAAGGTGTATGCGGACAAAGACGGTACCGTTACCGGCATCTTCGGAAAGCCCGGGGATGACGCGGAAAGCGTTGCCACCGAATACGGTGCGGTACTGTACATCGAAGAGACGCAGATGTATTCCGTCAGCGCCTCCACGAACAACGCCTACAACTCCGCGGAAACGAAGTTTGTCCATCCCGGCGAAAACGTCTGGATGGTGGTCCGGAACAATGCCTCAAGGAAAGGGACGGGGACAATTACCTCCGTCAGCGATAACAGCTACACGATCCAGGTGACGGAATGCAATTTCATCACCGGGGATTCCGTGGACGTATACCGGGATGAAACGCTGACTTCCACCCTGAAGATCGGCCGCGGTTCCGTAAGCCGCATCTCTCCTGTTGCCGTGACCGCCACCGGCGCGATCGTGCGGATTGCGGTGGAAAACGGCCAGCAGGTAAAAAAAGGCGATCTGTTGCTGGAAACACTGGACGGCAAATATGATGGATATGTGATGACCGGGACCACGGTCAGCGCTGCGCAGGCCGGTGTGATCGGCAGCATCAGCGCCCAGGCCGGTACCGCGGTGAACAAAGGCGACGCCACGGTCAGCATCTATCCGGTGGATCAGATGCTGGTGGAGGCAACTGTGACCGAAGACGATATCAACCGGATTCATGAAGGGGATGCGGTAACGGTCGAAATGCAGAACGACGAGAGCAAAGTGTTTGAGGGAACAGTCGTCATGATTTCCTCCGTCGCAGTCGAAGACGCAGAAGAAGTCAGCTATAAACTGGTGGCCTCCTTCGTGCCGGATGAATCGATCCGCTTTGGCATGAGCGCGGTGGTTACAATCGGCAAGGACGACGAACCGGAAGAGAAAGCGGAAGAACCCGCGGAGGAAGAAACGGCCACGGAAACCGCGGAAACAGCGGAAGAAACGGAAAAGACCGGAAAACGAGAACGTCCGGAAGGCGCGCCGGAATGGCCGACTGACGGCAGCATGCCGGAGCTTCCGGACGGCATGGAATGGCCGACGGACGGCAGTATGCCGCAGCCGCCGCAGGGAACCACGGATAATACCGGCAATTAACCGGATAACTGTTCCAAAAGATCTATTTCTCCGAATCCGGAGGAATAGATCCTTTTTATATCTCTTTTTTCCCTGTTCAGGAAAGGGAGTTGTGTGATAGAATAATTCCATTCTCGATGGAATGGAGCCTGGACAGATGTTTGTACCGATTTTGCTGTTTGTTGTGGGGCTTGCGCTGCTGATCAAGGGCGGCGACTGGTTTGTGGACGGATCCGTGGAGCTGGCGCACCGGCTGCATATCCCGGAACTGGTGATCGGCGCTACGGTCGTTTCCATTGGGACAACGCTGCCGGAAGTACTGGTTTCCGCCACCGGCGCGATTGAAGGGCACGGAGGCATTGCCTACGGAAACGCCATCGGCAGCGTGATCTGCAATACGGCGCTGATATCCGCCCTGACATTCGCAATCCGCCCCTGCAAGGTGGACGCCGGAACGTTCAGGGTGCCGGTGATCTTCTTTTTTGTGGCGGCCGCCATCTATGCGGCAACCGCTTACTCCACCGGCTATTTCTCCCGCTGGATCGGTATCCTGCTGCTGGCTGTTTTCGCTGCCTATATTTTCTTTACGATCTGGACCGGAAAGAAAAAAGGCCTGATCGGCGGAAATGCCGAAGAGGCCGTGGAAGGAGCGGACGACGCGGAAAGCGACAAGGACGTTCCGCTTTGGCTGTCCATTGTGAAGCTGGTGCTTGGTGCGGCCTGTATCGCAGTAGGTGCGAAGCTGCTGGTGGACAACGGAACCAAGATTGCGGAAATGCTCGGCGTGCCGGAATCCGTAATCGCACTGACGTTTGTCGCGCTGGGTACGAGCCTGCCGGAACTGGTTACGGCCATTACGGCTCTGGCCAAGGGCCACAGCGCCCTCAGCCTGGGCAATATCGTGGGCGCCAACCTGTTCAACCTGGTGCTGGTCAGCGGCCTGGCTACGGCTATCCGGCCCTTCTCTATTTACGAGCTGGGCAGCAAAACCATCGGAAATACGCCGGTGTCCCTGTTCGTGGACCTGCCGGTGATGCTGCTTGTGATGGCCTTTATGACGATACCAGCGCTGAAACGGGGAAAGCTGACAAGACCGCAGGGAATTATCCTGCTGTGCGTGTACGCAGCGTTCTGTGTATTCCAGTTTGTGTTCTGATCAGTAAACCGGCTCGGTGCCGGAAGTCCCGTTGACAGCGGGATCCGTTGAATCGATCCCTGTGAAGCACTCCGGAAACAATCCGGCAGTGCTTCTTTTTTCACCTGCGGTTTCCAGATGTGTGATATCCCCCAGGCGAGTAACACGAAAGGAAACTTCCCCGCGGGTACGCTCCTCCGTCACCACTTCCGTGAGGGAAGAGGGAAGCGTCAGCGTATGATGCCAGAGAACAAGGGGAGAACAGTCTGTCAGATAGGCGAGGAAGGCCATGGAGATACCGAAATGGCAGAAGAGGCAGATGGTATCCCGCGTGTTTTCCGCGCAGCGCCAGACTGCTCCGTCCTTCCGGAAACCGTAACGGGCAAGCAGTGCATCCGCTCCGTCCATGGTTTCCTGCCAGATGGCCTTCACATCAGAACCGTCAAAAAACGGCGCGTCTGCCCAGGTGCGGACATCACCGGCGCCGGGAAGATCCGGCCAGAAACGGGGTGGAAAATCCCAGGGGATATGTTTGCGGCCGGTGACGGGATCGGCGACACGAGCGCGGAATTCCGCCAGCCAGGGCAGTTCCTCTGCGGTGCGCTGCAACTTCTCCAGTGTGTACGCAGCGGTATCCTTTGCCCGGCCCAGGGGCGAAACATAGAAATCACGGATATCATACTGAATGAGACGCCGGCTGAGAAGTTCGGCTTCCACACAGCCTTTCGGAGTCAGGGAATCAACCGCATAATCCGGTTCCGCGTGACGAATGAGCAGGATGCGCATATGTACCTCCGGAGGGTTTTTTCATGTGAATATTATATCCGGCATGAAACGGAAAGACAAGCTTGACAGAAAGGGTTTGCATCCTTTACAATACAGTAAAAGTCCGTACAAATATGGAAGAATATGGACAAAAAATGCGAATATCGGGATTTGTCGGAGGAAGTATGAGCGACGGAGCGATCAGAACCGGAAACTATCCCAACTACCTTGCTGAAATCGGAATCGGGGAGGAAGAAGCGCGCGCACGGGTGGAGGCGGCGTTTGCAACCATCTTCTTTGATCCGGAGGAAAACTTCTGCCACCATACGGACGAAGATGCCTGGTGCATGGTGGATACCGGCAATACAGATGCTCGGACAGAAGGCATGAGCTACGGCATGATGATGTGTGTCCAGATGGACCGGAAAGACATCTTTGACCGTCTGTGGACCTTCTCGGACCGTTATATGCGGATGCATGAAGGACCGAATGCCGGATACTTTGCCTGGTCCGTGCAGCTGGACGGAAAACACAACGCGGAGGGACCGGCACCGGACGGAGAGGAATACTTCGCCATGGCGCTGCTGATGGCTTCCGCCCGGTGGGGAGACGGGGAAGGCCTCTTTGACTACAGCAGCCAGGCAAGGGAGATCCTGCGCCACGGAGTGCACCAGAAGGAAATGGTACCCGGCGGCGAACCCATGTGGGAACCGGAAAACCACTATATTCGCTTTGTACCCGGAATGAAAATTTCGGATCCGAGCTATCACCTGCCGCATTTCTATGACCTTTTCGCCCTGAAGGCAGATGAGGAAGACCGGGAATTCTGGCAGAAAGCAGCGGAAGCGAGCCGGGAATACCTGGTGAAATCTGCACATCCCGTAACAGGCCTGAGCCCTGAATATGCGGACTATGACGGCAAGACCGTACTGCTGTTCCGGAAACCCTGGGTGTACTATTCAGACGCGTACCGTGTGGCTGAAAACATCGCTCTGGACCATGTATGGTTCGGCGATCATCCGGAGGAGGACGACGTGCTCACCCGGCTGCAGGATTTCTTCGCGCAGCAGGACCTGGATGATCTTCGGGCCTATGAACTGGACGGGACACTCCAGATGGAAAAGGCCATGCATCCCACCGCAATCCTCGCTGTGCTGGGGGCGGCATCCATCGCCAGCCGCAGCGAACACCGGGAGAAATTTCTGCGGATTTTTGCGGACACTCCGCTGCGCAAGGGTGTGCGGCGTTACTATGACAACTGCCTCTATTTCTTCTGTCTGCTGATGCTGACAGGGAATTACAGGATCTATATCTGACAGGACACAATTGCATTAAAAATATTAAAAAACGGAGGAGAAAACACATGATCTACTATGTGGACATCCAGGCAGGACGCGAAGGAAACGGCAGCAAGGAAACGCCTTTCCGGCGGATCAATGACGCAGCAAGGATTGCGATGCCGGGGGATGAGATCCTGGTGGCACCAGGAATCTATCGCGAGTATGTGAACCCCATTCACGCGGGAACAGAAGAACAGCGGATTACCTATCGCTCCATCATTCCCCGGGGCGCCATCATCACCGGCGCGGAAGAAGTGACCGGATGGAAAAAAGTCCGGGGCACCGTGTGGACCGCGCGGGTGAACAACAGTGTTTTCGGCGCATGGAATCCCTACAGGGAACTGGTCTGCGGCGACTGGTATTTTGCTGAGAATGTGCGGCATACCGGCTCGGTCTATCTGAATGACC
>Ga0265298_10003670_pt1 | contig 20096 bp, 14 predicted proteins | sample AusTroGonzalo_MG_3_FD_193486 | JGI IMG/M metagenome (GOLD analysis project Ga0265298, IMG submission 193486) | Bovine rumen microbial communities from tropical cattle in Woodstock, Queensland, Australia - Gonzalo_01 | ecosystem: Host-associated > Mammals > Digestive system > Stomach > Rumen ... | reverse complement strand
AACCATGATTTTTTGAAACCGCAAAACACCATTTTTTGATTCGACCACTTTTTTCTTGCATATATCAAAAAAAAGCAGTACCTTTGCAGCCGAAAGTCGTTTGGAATATGCAACGAATTAGTACGATATTGGTTTTGCTGTCGCTTTTTTGGATAAGTAGTCAGGCGGCAGAAAAAGTGGTTTATTATCCATCCGTGGATCAGTTCGGGTCACCTCTGACTTTGTCCGGTAAGATGACTATACCGGAAGACAAGATGCCGAAAGGTATGCTGTTGATTCCGCACGGCACATACACCGACAATAACGAGGTGCCGTCCAACCATCCAATGTATGAACAGAAGTTGTACGGTGAGGATTACGTCTTGGTGATGCCGGATTATATGGGGTACGGCAGTACGCGGGATAGTATTCACCCGTATCTCTGCGGTGAGCTGACGGCACAACATTGTGTGGATATGCTATTGGCTGTAAAAGATATACTCGATAGCATGCACGTGACGCTGGAGAGCGACAGTATCACTATTGTAGGGTACTCACAAGGCGGGGCTGTTGCGCTTTGGACCTTGAAAATGCTGGAGGAACACTACGCAGACCGGTTACCGGTGAAAGCCTGTTATGCAGGCAGCGGACCCTATGACGTGGCATCCGAGTTCGATGTATGTGTGCGAAAGAACCGGACCGGCATGCCGATAACGGTACCTATGTTAGTGCTGGGTACGAGCTTGGGCTATGACATGCACTTGAATCCAGAGGATTATTTCACACGTGCTTCCGAGCGTATGGTTCAGCGGTTTATGGTGAAAAAGGATGTGGGCTTTGTAGATGTGTGGTTCCGCACTCCCAATCACCGCTTGAGTCACTGGTTGACCCCACAAGGACGGGACAAGTCCCAGCCTGCCACGGAACGTGTGTACATAGGTTTGTTGCGATCCAGTTTGGTGCATTATCCTATAGACGAACATCCGATCAGCCAAGACGTCATATGCCCGGAATGGCGTCCAAAAGCCAAGACCTATATCTTTCATTCGACGAATGACAATGTGGTGGATTTTCAAAACTCGGAACATTTGAGACGCTGTTGGGGTGAACTGGAAAACGTAACGTACGACTTCGGCAAGTTCGGCGGACACCTGAAATCATATAGGCTGTTTGCAAAAAATATATACTACCAGTTGAAGACAAAATAAGATTTTGTGTATCTTTGCACCCGATGCACGGGAGAAAGAAAGATATACAAAAATAAGATTGTACTAATCAAAAAGTATATATATACTATGTATATATATATAGATTATGTGCAATATTTGCATTTTTGGGTTTTTATCCTATGGGAATCTTATGGGTATCATATGGGTATCCTATGGTAGAAGTTGCGAATTGGACTGAAAAATGAAGTGCGAAGGATCGAACTCTCGTACCTACACCCTCACCGGGCAAGAGGTAAAATAATCCCTAATTCCCTAATCCCTAATCGTTTTTTTTACAAAAAACTTGCATATATGCAATTTTTTGTGTACCTTTGCGGCAAATTTGACGCAAAGATGAAAAAATCGTTCGAGATGGAAAATCGAGATAAGAAAGTACTATTGATTAATGGTTCGCCGCGGAAGAGCGGGAACACGTATCTGGCGCTGAAAGAAGCGGCGCAGGAGTTGGAAAAGAACGGCATCGAGACCGAGATCGTAGGTATCGGAACGAAGCCGGTAAGAGGCTGTATCGCCTGCTCGACCTGCAAGACGAAGGGGAATGGAAAGTGCGTGTTCGACGACGATATCTGCAACGAAGTAAGTGCCAAGATGGCTCAGAGCGACGCGCTCATCGTAGGTTCGCCGGTTTATTACGGGCAACCGAACGGGACAATCATATCCCTGGTACAGCGAATGCTGTACTCGAACGGCGCGGCATTTAACGGCAAGCCGGTAGCAGGTGTGGCTGTATGTCGCCGAGGCGGAGCAACAGCAGCGCTCCAGACGCTCAATATGCCATTTCAGTTACTGAATATGCCGATTGTGACGAGCCAGTACTGGAATATCGTTTACGGTCGGTTGGAAGGCGAAGCGGCGCTGGATGCCGAAGGCATGCAGACGATGCGGTCGCTCGCCAAGAACATGGCGTACTTATTGAAAGCGACGGAAGGTCAGCCGAAACCCGAATACGAGGAGCGGCAGGCTATGCATTTTATTCGATAACACAAATAAAACGAGATATGAAAAATGAACTGAATGCCTTGATCATGGAGGCAATGAAAAGCCATGACAGCGTGCGCACGGAGAGTTTGCGCGCGATTAAGAGTGCGTTTTTGAACTGGCAGACCAGTAAAGAGAATGCCGGCAAAGAGTTGACCGAAGCGGACGAGATCCAGATCATCAAAAAGATGGTCAAACAGCGTCAGGAATCCGTCGAACAGTATTTGTTAGCAGGTCGTCAGGAGTTGGCAGACGCTGAGAATGCACAGATCGCCGTGCTGGAGACGTTCTTGCCGAAAGCAGCGAGCGAAGAGGATATCGTGCGTGCGTTCAATGCGGCGAAGGAAGCCAACGGTTGGGAAGCCGAGAAGAAGAACATGGGTCTGTTCGTGAAGGCCATCAAAGCGGCGCTGCCCAACGCTGACGGCAAGATGGTTGCGCAAGTGGTGCAAAGCCAATTGGCTTAATGGTCCGGCAAGTTGTACGATACAAATGAATACTATATATGAAAGTAAACTACCTTGAGTCGCGACATATCGGGCTCACACAAGAAGATGAAAAACACATGTTGAACGCGATCGGAGCGGACTCGTTGGAGTCGCTGGTGCGTGAGACGATGCCGGCGGATATACTCTTGCCGGAGCCTATCGAAGTAGAAGAAGCCGTGACCGAGCAGCAGCAGCTGGAGATAGCGGATACGGTGTTGAGTCAGAATGATTTGTTTTCCCATTCGCTTATCGGTCGCGGTTGGTACGGGACGAACACGCCGGCTGTGATTCGTCGGAACATGTTGGAGAATCCCGTTTGGTACACGAGTTATACGCCGTATCAGGCCGAGGTGAGTCAGGGTCGTTTGGAGGCGCTATTTGTGTTCCAGACGATGATCAGCGATTTGACCGGTCTGCCGTTGGCTAACTGTTCGTTGCTTGACGAGGCTACTTCTGCGGCGGAAGCGGTGACCATGATGCGGAATATAATGGCGAAAGGACGAAAGGCCGAAAGGACGAAGGTGTTCGTAGATGAGAAGATATGGCCGAACACGTTGTCGGTATTGCGTACCCGTGCCGCGGGGCAGGATATAGAGATCGTGACCGGCAGTTATGCGGATTTCGAGCCGAGCGAGGCGTTCTTCGGAGCGTTGGTACAATGGCCGAACAGCGATGGTTCGATCGAAGACTACGAGGCGTTCATCGAGGACTGTCATGCAGCGGGACTCAAAGTGACGGTCATAGCCGACTTAATGGCGCTGGCGTTGCTCAAACCGCTGGACGCGGATATTATGTGCGGCACGGCGCAACGCTTCGGTTTGCCGATGGGCTTCGGTGGTCCGACGGCAGGTTATATGGCCACGCGCGACGAGTACAAACGCGAGATGCCGGGACGTATTATCGGTTTGAGCAAGGACAAATATGACCATCCTGCGTACCGTTTGGCTCTGCAGACGCGCGAGCAGCATATCAAACGCGAGCGCGCTACGTCGAACATATGTACCGCCGAGGCCTTGTCGGCTATGATGGCCGGCATGTACGGCGTCTATCACGGCGCGGAAGGAATCCGCGAGATAGCAGAAGGTATTCACGGCAAGGCGGTGTATCTGAGCGAGATGCTGCAGGCTTACGGGTACGAGCAGGAGAACGTGGAGTTCTTTGATACGCTGAAAATAAGGGTTCAGGAGTCAGAAGTCAGTATTCAGGATGTAAAGGAGATTGCGGAGGAAGATGGGTATAACTTCTACTATGATCCGGAAGGTTGGATAGGATTGTCGATCGACGAGACCGTGGGATTGGATGATATGAATGACCTGATTCGGATCTTTGCTCAAGCAAGCGGCAACCTGCCTCAGTACGAGGACAGCGAAGAGGCGTTTGAGGGCCTGTGGTCGATTGAGGAGAGTAGGGTTCGCGAGTTGGATTACCTGCAGGCGCCGGTGTTCAAGCTCTACCATACCGAGACGGAGTTAATGCGTTATTTGAAGCGTTTGGACCGCAAGGATATCTCGTTGGCGACGTCGATGATACCGCTGGGCAGTTGCACGATGAAGTTGAATCCGGCGGCGGCGATGATTCCGATCACGTACAACGCGGCGTTGGCGGTTCATCCGTTGGCACCGGAAGGGCAGATAGTCGGATACATGGATGTCATGGACGATCTGCAGCGTCAGTTATGCGCTATTACGGGTTTTGCTGCTTGTACACTGCAGCCGACGTCCGGTGCGGCGGGCGAGTACACGGGTCTGGTAGTCATCCGCGAGTGGTTGCATCGACAAGGTCAAGCGCAACGTAAGGTGTTGCTCATTCCTGCTTCGGCGCACGGCACGAACCCGGCTTCGTGTGTGCAGGCGGGCTTTGAGCCTTGTGTGGTGAAATGCGACGAGCAGGGCAATACGGACTTGGCAGATTGGAAGCAGAAATGCGAGGAGCACAAAGAGACTTTGGCGGGTTGTATGATCACGTATCCGTCCACGCACGGTATCTTCGAGCAGGCTATACGCGCGATGATCGACAGCGTTCACGCCAACGGCGGTCTGGTGTATATGGACGGGGCAAACATGAACGCGCAGATAGGTTGGACTAATCCTGCTTTCATTGGTGCGGATGTGTGCCATCTCAACCTGCATAAGTCCTTTGCTTCGCCTCACGGCGGAGGTGGTCCGGGCGCCGGTGCGGTATGTTGTACCGCGGCCTTGGCGGATTGTCTGCCGACAGATGACAAGAACCGCGTGTCGGCTGCGTTGTACGGCAATGCGAACATGGCGCTTATCTCGTGGGGCTATATCGCCATGATGGGTGCGGAAGGACTACGTCACGCTACGGCAGCGGCGATCCTGAGCGCGAACTACATGGCTAAGCGTCTGAAAGATGCGTACGGCATTGTCTATACCGGCGCTACGGGTCGGGTAGGGCACGAGCTGATTCTCGACTGCCGCCAGTTCCACGCGATCGGTATCACGGAGGCGGATATAGCAAAGCGTCTGATGGACTACGGATACCATGCTCCGACACTCTCTTTCCCCGTTCACGGCACGCTGATGGTAGAGCCGACGGAGTCGGAGTCGTTGGTGGAGATAGACCGTTTCTGCGACGTGCTGCTGCAGATACGTCAGGAGATAGCGGATATCGAGTCCGGCAGAGCCGATAAGGCGGATAATGTGTTAGTGAATGCGCCGCACCCGGAATATGAAGTCGTTTCCGACGAATGGAGTCATCCCTATACGCGTCGTCAGGCGGCGTATCCGACCGAGTGGGTAGCACAAACGAAGATATGGTGTCCGGTAGCGCGTGTGGATAACGGCTTCGGAGATCGCAATCTGGTAGCAAGGTTCTGATATGGAAATAATGCAACGTCATAAACTCCGCGAGCAGCTTAAGTCGTACTATAAGATCCTGCCGTGGATTACGCTCAAGGAGTTGCTGCTGATTATCATCTGCACGATCCCTTACGCGCTGACGGTGAACCAGCTGTTGGTGCCTCACGCGATTGTAGGTGGCGGTGTGACCGGTCTATGCGAGATCATCTACTTCGCCACGGACACGTACGTGCCCATCTGGCTGTCGAGTGCCTTGATCAATGTGTTGCTGCTCGTGCTGGCCACTATCACGGTGGGGTGGCGCTATGCGTTGCGCACGGTCTGGGGCGTTATGTGGCTGACGATATGGTTCAAGATCATCCCTATCGCGAGCGTACCGCTGCTGACTGATCCGTTCATGGCGGTGGTGATCGGCGGTCTGTTCACCGGTTGTTTTCTGGGTATCTGTTTCTTGAACAACGGCTCCACCGGAGGCACTGACATCGTGGCGATGATCGTCAATAAGTACCACCATTTGCCGATGGGGCGCGTGCTGATGTTTGCCGACATGACGATTATTGCGTCGGCGTTCTTCCTGCCCACCATTCAAGCCGCGGGTACACAAGGCGCGATAGAGAAGATTCTGTTCGGTTTGACCTATACATTCATGTGCTCGACGGCCGTCGATTGGGTAATGAACCGAATGCGGCAGTCCGTGCAGTTTATGATTTTCACGCAGAAACCGGAAGAGATCGCGCAGGCGATTATCACGCAGGCGCATCGCGGATGTACGTTTTTGGAAGCCGAAGGCGGGTTCAATAAGAAACCCATGAAGGTGGTCACGACGATTGCGCGATCCTATGAATCGGCCACTATCTTCCGTCTTGTGCGGGCCATCGACCCTAATGCGTTTGTGAGCCAAAGCCAAGTTCGAGGCGTTTTCGGGCAAGGCTTTGACCCTATGGCTTATGGAAAATAGTTGAAAGTTGAAAGTTGGTATGTTACGCTATAGTTCCTTTGTTAATCCTCATAATGCGCCGCACCAGTCCAAGATACGTACGGTGTTTGAGTATCTGGTTATCATCATTGGCATTGCTCCTATGGCGCTGATGGTGAACTGGGTGTTGCTGCCTCACGCGTTTGTAGGCGGTGGTCTGACGGGTATCTGTTCCGCCATCTATTACGTCACCGGCGGTTTGTTTCCGAGCTTGTTTCCCGAGTACGGAGGCGCCATTCCCGTGTGGCTGACCACATTTACGTTTAATACCATTCTGCTGCTTATCGCCGGTTTCACGGTAGGCTGGAAGTTCTGTATCCGCACGATGGTAGGCGTAGCGGCTATCACGGTTTGGTATCGTGTGATTCCCATCTTGCCGGAACCTATCATTGCCGATCCGTGGGTAGGGGCTATTATCGGAGGATTCGTGTTCGGTCTCAGTCTGGGCTGTGTGCTGGCGGCTAACGGCTCGTCCGGCGGAACCGATATCGTGGCCATGATCGTGAATCACTATCGGAATATATCCCTCGGAAACATCATGTTAGCGTGCGATGTGTTGATTATCGCGTCTGCTTTCTTCCTGCCTTTGCCGGCATCGATGCAGGCGGAAGGGACGAATCCGGTCTATCTGCAAATCAAACGCGTACTCTACGGTGTGGCGATGACTATTTCCTATACCGTGGCGGTGGATTGGATTATGTCCCGTATCCACCGTTCGGTGCATTTCCTGATCTATTCCTCGAAATACGATCAGATAGCGACGGCCATCAACACGACGGTCAATCGCGGCGTCACGGTGCTCGATGGAACAGGCTGGTATTCGCAGAAACCCGTCAAGGTCATTTCCGTGCTGGCACGTAAGCCGGAGAGTTCGTTGATCTTCAAGCTGATTAACGAGATTGACCCCGAAGCATTGGTCTCGATCGCAGATGTTGGCGGTGTTTTTGGCTCCGGATTTGATAAAATCAAAGGAAAATAGGTCTGTTTTGCAAAAAAAATACGCAAACACTTGCGTATATGAAAAAAAAGCAGTACCTTTGTCGTCGTTTTCGGAGATTAATGACTTCGTTGCTATGCAACTCGTGTAATTGTCTCGAAAACTCCTCTATGATTAAAACGCACTTCGTTAGCATTTTAATCATTTGGGGTCCCCAGAGTAAAACTTGTTTTGCTATGGGGAGAGCGTAGAACAAAACGTAGCGTAATTGAGCGGCTTTGCTGCGAGTCACGCGAGTTTTAGTTCAAGCGATGGAGAGTTGACTGAGTGGTCGAAAGTGCCGCACTCGAAATGCGGTGTACGCATTACGTCGTACCGGGGGTTCGAATCCCTCACTCTCCGCTTATTTCTTGAAGAGGGATGAGAACGAAGGGGCGTTGTTGATACAGAGGATGGGGTATAGTGAGTAACGGTGAGTTGCTCACTATTTCTTTTTGTTCGTCGTCAAAAGCACGAATGATGTCGATATCAATCGGGCGGTCGGAATACTGTCCTTCGACGGACTTATGATTTCGCCCTAAAGCACGTTCGATGGCTTGTGTGGCGTTGAGGACGTCCATGGGTTGCATCGTTGTTTCTACGGCGCAGCAGAGGTTACAGAAGGAATTAGGCGATTCAAATCCCCAGGGTTCGGAATAGAAAAAAGAGGAGCAGCGGGTGACGTGACCTATCTGCTGCTCGATCTGTTGCAAGGCTTTGCGGAGCGTTGTCTCGCGGTCGCCGAGGTTACTTCCCAGAGAAAGATAATAGTGCATTGGTAGCTTTGACCATTTGCGGATAGACGACAGAGGTCTTTACAACCGGCGCTTCATCAAGCCAATGAAACGATTGATTGGTGCGGTCCATGACAAAGACTGCGATAAGGACCAATAGACCGAATTTGGCGATACCGAATAGTCCTCCGCAGATCCGGTTGGCCCATCCGAGATGGATAGCTCGCAGGAACTTGGACAGCAGTCGTGCAAAGATAGAGAGGATAATCGCAATCGCCAAGAAGAGTAGGGTATAGGCCACCACGTCGCACACACCTTGCGGCCAAGCGAATTGTGCCAGCAGCCAAGCGGAACACGTGGGAGCCCATAGTTTGGCGCCGAGCACTCCGAGAATCACTACCACGATGGCAATGATCTCGGAGATAAGCCCGCGCATCAAGCCTCTGACGAGGCCTACAACCAGCGGCAGGACTAATAAGACGTCCAGCCAATTCATTCTCCCGGTTCTTCAGTCACGTAGTCCTTCGGATCGTACTCCTGGGGTACCCACTCCTGCTCAAGCAGGTCGTTGTACATCTTGATATCCGCGATACCGATTCCCGGAATACCACGCGGAGTGACAGACCACTCGTAGCCATCCAGTTTATTGGACGCCAAGTCGCTGCCCTTATCCAGATACCAACCGAGAACACCGGTAACGGTTCCTTCCCAGTTCTTGCAGTCCGAGACGCCGTTCTTGTCGGCTCCGGGCAGATAGAAATACGCAAACTTGGAGTATTCGGAACTGGAGCACATCATTTTCCGGGAACCATCGGAGATAACGCGGCTCTGCGGGTAACCAATATTGTTCGTCGTAGGAGCGAAGACGTTTGCGCCTCCGGACGAATCCGGGTGTTGCGTATCGCAATCCTTGAGCGTACCGTTGTCGTCGTATTGACCGGTGAAATGAACATTCTTGATGACTACCAAACGACCGTCTGCCTTACGAACAATGTCCATTCCGGCAGCGTCAGCAGTCGGTTTCTGTGGCAGTTCCGAGAACAACTCAGCCAGCGTCAGCGTGTCATAGACCAGTTTGCTTGGGTCCGGCGTGCCCAACATGCGGGTAACACGACGGAAGACAGATCCCTGGATACGTCCCGCAGCCCATCCTACTTTCTGGTTCGCGTTCATAGCGTAGATATTGTTGTTGTAGGACGGTGTACATAATTGCGGTTGGTTCGCATAACGACCTACAGCCAGACCGTTGCAACGGATCAGGATCTCTTGTCCGGTAAGGAACATACCGTGGCTGGAGCCCAGATCGACGGAGATACGGAGATTCTGTTGCTTGCCGTCTGCGCCTATTTGCTGGATAACCATCGATTTGTAGAAGTTGCCCGAGTAGTCATCCGTCGAGATGCGTCCGCGGATATAGATACCCAGCGTATCGGTCTTGATGGTATCTATGGAATACATGTACAAGTCATGTGTCGCATCGTAGGAACGCTCACGGTAAGGAGTCGAGTCGTTATGGAAATTACCCTCTTCGTGCATAAAAGCATCCAGAAATTCATTGAGTTCGTAGATCTTATAGCCGTGTACCGGGTTTTCCTCCTGAAGTATCTTATCCAATTCTGCGGGATCATTCGCAGAGAATACATCCTCTTCGGTCAGGGCACGTGGTTCGCACGATGCCAGTGCTATAAGTACAAATGTACCAAGTAACAAGTACAAAGGATATTTAATTGCTTTCATGGTTGTTAGAATTTATAAGTTACAGAAAGGAAGAAGTTGATACCCCACGCATAGTAGTACTTAGACGGGTATTTCCAAGCATTGGCCGTGATCACCGAGTTCTGGTAGTCTTTCTCGCCCTGACGTACCGAGCGCGGCAGACGAGCCTGTTGGTAACCACCGGTCTTGAAATGCGTGTTATTGGTAAGGTTGCTCACACTCAAGTTGATAGAGAGCGACTGGCGTTTAGGCAAGTACAGCAGTTTACCCACCGAAGCATCAATCAGGAAGCGGTTGAGCGGGTTGGTAGCTGTGAGGCTCTCTTGCTCGTTCATTAAGTTGAACGGATACTTGAGTTGTGGCACACCGTTGGCGTCGAACACAGCGTTCTCGTACGATGCTTGTCCGAAGGTAGCGCTGGTCGGGTCGGTATCCACATTGGCGCGCAGCGTCTGGTTATCCGTAGTCTGGATAGCATTGGTGTTCTCGTCTCCGAACCATCCGTTGACAGCTGTACCATCGATACGTGTACCGGTGTAGAGGCCTTGCATTCTGCGGCTCGGGGCAACGGACATAAAGTTCCAGTCATGGTAACTAACCGTAATGTCGGCAAACCACATCTTGGAGTGGAAGAACGACAACTTGAGGCTGGCGTTGACTTGCGGACCGGTGGACAGACGAAGACCTTTGAGCAGCACTTTATCCGTGGTCTCAAATACCAGCATTTTGCTCGATTGGTCTTGGGTCATAGGCATTCCGTTTTCAGCGGACTGAACGGCGATAGCATCGCTGGTGTAGCGATAGTCGCCCACAGCAGCAGTACCGGTCAAGGTGAAGTACGTGCCGAGTTTGACAGCAGCCGCTGCTTCGAGACCCATATAACGTTTGTCGATACCGGACATAGCCTGATTGACGAACGTACGTGCCTCGTCGTCGTAGTAGCCGTTGAGCTCGGTACCATCCCAGCTTTGGGTGAAGTAACCGGTAACACGACCACGGATGATCGGGTAGTTAAACTCGTAAGTCAGATCGCCGGAAACCACTTTCTCGTTGGGGCGGAAGAACTCACTGAGGTTCTTGGCATTGTCGTGTACATAGATGCCTTCTACTACGCGATCGTGTACGCGTTGCGAGATATAAGCATCGCGGGCATAAGGCGCGCGCGTCTCTGCCAAGGCGTTTACTTTCAAATGGTTACGACCGTTGATCTTATACGTCAAACCGAACTTGAATGCCGGATCGAAGAAATGGTGCGAATCACCGACATAAGTTGTTCCGGCTTTCAGTGCACCGGCTGCTTCGGCTGCTTCAATCTCTGCAAACGAACGGCTGCCGTAGTATTTCCATGTATTGTCAACACCGGTCGGATCTTTGGCCAATGCCTCTTTGGCGATCTTGGTCAGATACCAAGCACGACCGTTGAGCATGCTGGTGGTACGTTGCATCGAGCTGTAGTCCAGCGCCAGAGCATAGTACAGATCCACCTCGTTGAACGTCCATTCGTTCTGGAACCACGCTTTGAGGTTACCCATGTTGATGCGGTAGTTATAACCGAAACGGCGTCCATCATCCTTCACTACCTCGTCGTAATCGGCAGCAATCTCATTCTTGCGGACATTGGCGATATCTTCCTGCGTAAAGCCGCTGTTGGAAGCCAACTCCTTGATATCACGGTCTGCGAAAGCATCGACATCGATCCATTGGTTACCGCCGAGCAGGTCGTCGATCGTCTTGTAATGGATACCCTGCGAGAACTTACCTTCCACGCCGAGGGTCATTCTCAGATGATCGAATTGGGTATTGACGTAGTTGAACGAAGCGTTGGCTTCCTGGATGTCATTGTGGCGGCGCTCCAGGAAATAACGTGCAGAGCCGGTCGGGTTGACATAGTTGTTAGCGTAGTTACCCGCATAGATCTTATCCCAGTTGATTTGGGTCGTCGCGTCGTCGCGGTTCTTCCAAAGGCGAACGAGGTCGTTGTATTGTTTCTCATTCACCGAAGGACCAACGAGATGGCCGTCTTCCGCCCAGAAACCGGAACCCAGCGAGTTGCCTTTCATATCTTCGCCAATGAACAAGCCCCACGGATAGTGGTCGCCGTTGTCGTCGAAGAGCTGCTTGGAAGCGGTCTCGCTGTTCGGGTTAGCAATCTGACCATCCCAATAGAAAGAGGGCAGGTTGCGGTAGTAGTCCGGACGAGGATCCGGAGCGTTGAAGTAGTTAAGCGCCGAGTTCGAATACCATGAATAGTGATATCCGACAGCTGCTTTGAGCCTCTGCTGCTCATCGATCTTATATTCGTACGCCGCAATAACGGTCGGGTCGAAAGACTTGACAATACGCGAGTTACGGACATGTCCGTTCTGATAGCCCCAATACGGGTTATAATTATTCGTACCGGTCAAGTCATAAACCTCTTGCGTAACGGCTGCATTCTGACCGCGCTCGGTAGGAGCACCGAAGGTAATGAGTTTGAGACGTGCGTTGTCCCAGATCTTTTCAACGGTCAGGAAATAGCCCAGCGAATAGTATTTGATACCTTCACCGATAATGCCTTTATTGTCGATATAAGGCGAGAAGCGGTACGCGAGTTGTGCGGTAACTGCCCATCCGTTCGACATGATACCGCTGGAGTAGGTAGCGTTCACACGTGCTTTGTAGTTACGGTTCGTACCCGCTGCACCGACTTTCCATCCCTGTGCATAACGGCTGGCACCCATAAGGTAGTTGGTCGATTGACCCAGACCACCGAAGGTGAAGTTCGTAGCCTCGATCGGGTTCAGTACCTCTTTGTAACGGCTTGCATCGTTCAGACCGCCCATGGCGGAGTAATTGAACTGGCCGCGTTCCATGGAGTTGAAATGCAGACCTTCGATGTAGTAATTCTCCACGTTGGACTGGTAACCACGATTACGATATCGGGCTGAGGACCAAGCGAACGAGGTGTTCGAATTGAATACATCGATCGACGCGGACGAAGAGGAAGCCTGCGATTGCGAACGACCCTCATCGTCGGTCATCTCTTCTTCCGTCAGGTTCAGCAAGATCTCATTATGTGCCTCCGTAACGATGTCACGTTGCATCATAATGTCGCCCAGGTTCGTGGTTTGTTTGTCGGCAATCTGAACCAACTCGACTCCGGAGATGAAACCGTCTGCGTCGATAATCAGTTCCTCGTCGCCCGGCTCCACGAAATAGAACGTAAACTCACCGTTTGCATTGGAGAGGGTAGAGATGTTCTGGTTAGCCAACGTGACACGTGCACCGGCAACGGCTTCGTTGTCGTTGTCGCGTATCAAACGACCTTTGAGCACGATAGGCTCTTGTTTGGGCAACTCCTCTTTGGATTGCGCTGCCACTTTGTCTCCCGCTTGTAACTGAGGAGGCTGCTGCTCTTGTGCAAATACGACACTAAAGGTCAAGCATAGCATCACGAGCAAAAGCAATGATTTTTTCTTTGCCATAGCGATTGTTTGTTAGTGTTTTTATGGTGTTAATTAATTAAAACTCAGCTGTTTTCGGTGTTCTCGGGAACGGGATCACGTCGCGGATGTTCTGCATGCCGGTCACGAACAACATCAAGCGCTCGAAGCCCAGACCGAAGCCTGCGTGCGGCGCGCTGCCGAAACGACGGGTATCAAGGTACCACCACATGTCTTTCATCGGGATATGACGACGCTCGATCTCCTCATTGAGCAGGTCGAGGCTCTCCTCACGCACGCTACCGCCGATAATCTCACCGATCTGCGGGAAGAGCACATCCGTACCTTGAACGGTCTTGCCGTCCTCGTTAATCTTCATGTAGAACGCCTTGATATCCTTTGGATAATCGGTCATAATAACCGGTTTGCGGAAGTGCTCTTCTACCAAGTAGCGCTCGTGCTCCGAACTCAAATCGTCGCCCCAGTTGCAGGGGAACTCAAACTTCTTACCGTTCTTAATGGCGTCTTGCAGAATGCGAATACCCTCTGTATAAGGCAAACGAACGAATTCGGTATCCACAACGGACTTCAACCGTTCAATCAGGCCTTTGTCCACAAATTGGTTCAGGAACTCCAGATCGTCCATGCAGTGCTCCAGTGCCCAGCGAACGCAGTACTTGATAAAGTCCTCTTCGAGGTCCATGAGTTCATCTTTTTGGATGAACGCCACTTCGGGTTCAATCATCCAGAACTCCGCCAAGTGTCGCGGCGTGTTGCTGTTCTCAGCGCGGAAGGTCGGACCGAAGGTGTATATCTTACCGAGTGCCATCGCGCCCAACTCGCCTTCCAACTGCCCGCTGACGGTCAACGCAGCTTGTTTGCCGAAGAAATCGTCGGAGTAGTCAATCTGGCCGTTGTCGTCGAACTTGAGGTTGTACAGGTTCTTGGTCGTCACTTGGAACATCTGTCCTGCGCCCTCGCAGTCACTGGCAGTGATCAGCGGCGTGTGGAAATAGAAATATCCGTGCTCGTGGAAATAGGTATGGATCGCCATCGCCATGTTGTGACGGATACGGAAGACCGCCCCGAAGGTGTTCGTACGCGGGCGCAAGTGCGCTATGGTGCGCAGGAACTCCATACTCAGTCCCTTTTTCTGCAGCGGGTATTTCTCCGGGTCTGCTGTGCCGTACACTTCCAAATCGGTCAACTGGATCTCTACGGCTTGACCGGCTCCCTGACTTTCCACCAAGGTACCCGTAGCCGATATACACGCGCCCGTCGTAACGGGTTTGAGGCGCTCCTCGTCGAATTTCTCCAAGTCCACGACGATCTGGATGTTCTTGATCGTAGAGCCGTCATTGAGGGCGATAAATGACACCTGTTTATTGCCTCGACGGCTACGGACCCAGCCTCTGACGTTGATCTCAGATCCGAAATCTCTGCGTTGTAACGCATCTATTATTACTGTTCTTTGCATTTTTATAATTGATATTGACTTAAATCTTCTCCTAAATTATTCATACTGGACTGGATGGACATCCCTGCGTTATCGGGGATAGGGGAGGGATTGAACTCATCCGGATCGACGGCTTCGTCCTCGTTCTGGAACTTGGCGTATTTGCCGCGGAATCGAAGCCATATACTGTCGGTAGCGCCGTTACGGTGCTTGGCCACGATGATCTGTGCCAATCCGCGCAGGTCTTTTCCGGTCTTGTCGTCATTGTACAGATGGTAGTACTCCGGGCGGTGGATAAAACAAACCATATCGGCATCTTGCTCAATCGCACCCGACTCACGGAGGTCACTCAACTGCGGCGTCTTACCTTCAACGCCCTGACGCGCCTCTACACCACGGTTCAACTGCGAGAGCGCGATGATTGGTATATCCAGTTCTTTGGCGAGCGCTTTCAAGTTACGCGAGATGATACTGACCTCTTGCTCACGGCTGCCGAACGACGAACCCTGCGCGTTCATAAGCTGCAGGTAGTCAATGATGATCATTCTCACTTGGTGCTCGCGAACCAGTTTACGTGCTTTGGAGCGCAGTTCGAAGATCGACAGAGAAGGCGTATCGTCCAGATAGAGCGGCTTGCCCTTCATAATGTTGATCTTCGTATTGAGCCGTTTCGTCTCGTCGTTACTCATCTTACCCGTCTTGATGCGGTCACCTTCCAGCTCGCACACGTTCATTATCAGACGGTTGACCAGCTGCACGTTACTCATCTCGAGCGAGAAGATAGCCACCGGTATATTGCGGTCGATCGCTATGTTCTTCGCCATCGAGAGCACGAAAGCGGTCTTACCCATGGCAGGGCGGGCTGCTATGATGATCAGGTCAGGCGTTTGCCAACCGGATGTGATCTTATCCAGCGCCGTGAAACCGGAAGGAATACCGGAGATAGAACCCGTGTTCTTCGCCGCTTTTTCCATTCGCTTGAATGCTTCCTCAATGACCGGGTCGATCTGCGTGACGTCACGTTTCTGGCTCCGTTGGCTGATCTCGAAGATACCGGCTTCGGCTTCCTGCATTAATTCATCTACGTCCTGCGTCTCGTCAAAACCTTTCTCTTCTATCTGTGCCGCCATCGCAATCAGGTCGCGTGCTGTCGCTTTGTTGGCGATGATCTGTGCGTGGTAACGCAAGTGGGCAGTAGAGGCCACACGACGTGTGAGGTCTGCCAGATAAACGGCTCCGCCGGCTTTGTCCAGCGTACCCAGACTCTTCAATTTCTCGCCTACCGTCATAATGTCGATAGGTTGGTCTTTGGCCGCCAGTTCACGGATCGCCTCATAGACCATCCGGTTCTGGTCCTTGTAGAACACCTCCGGACGCAGTAAATCCGCTACCGTTCCGTAGGCATCTTTCTCGATCATCAGCGCACCGAGCACAGAGTCTTCCAACTCCTGTGCCTGAGGGGGCAACTTGCCCGCTTCGTTGGCGCCTACCTTGATGATAGTGGTCTGCGGCGTGCGTTTACTGTTTCTATTTGTTCCTGCCATATTCTGCCAATAAGTTGTGTGCAGCGATGAAACTGCTTATCTCGTTGTTGAGCACCTGGCGTTCCGCCACTTCAATCTGGTGCTCCATCTTTTCGTTCTTATAGAATCCGTCCAATAGGGCCTGGTTAATCGTCTCGTACATCCAGTATTTGGCCTGTTCGGTTCGGTGGGCCTCGAAATAACCGTTCTGTTTGACGAACGCGATATATTCCTCTATGTTCTGCCACACGTCCTGCACACCGCTATGGTCGATGGACGAGCAGCATATCGCGTCCGGTTTCCATCCCGAATCGGGAGGCGGGAAGAGCGCCAAAGCGTTCTTGAAGCTCACACGCGCGGCGCGTGCGCGTTCAATATTATTTCCGTCGCATTTATTGATCGCGATGCCGTCTGCCATCTCCATGATACCGCGTTTGATGCCCTGCAGTTCGTCGCCTGTGCCGGTCACTTGCAGCAGCAGGAAATAGTCCACCATGGAGTGTGCCGCCGTCTCCGACTGGCCCACGCCGACCGTCTCCAGCAGTATCGTGTCAAACCCTGCCGCCTCGCATAGCACGATGGTCTCGCGTGTCTTGCGCGCCACGCCGCCTAACGATCCCGCACTTGGGCTGGGGCGGATGAAAGCGTTTGACTTGACGGACAGCTCATTCATGCGGGTCTTGTCGCCCAGTATCGAACCTTTGCTGCGTTCGGACGAAGGGTCGATGGCCAGTACCGCCAGTTTCTTGCCCTTATCGCATAACTCGCTGCCTAAGGCCTCGATGAACGTCGATTTGCCGGCTCCCGGAACACCTGTGATACCAACGCGAATTGAGTTGCCGGCGTAGGGTAGGCATAGTTCAATCACTTTCTGCGCGATCGCCTGATCCGCCAGCAGATTACTCTCCACCAGCGTCACCGCCTGGCTCAACACGGTCATGTCACCGCTGCGGATGCCCTCGAAATAGGCTTCGGGGCTAAGCACCGTCTTCTTGCGGCGAAACGTAGCGTACGGATTGACGGAAGGCAGGTTTTCTACCCCTGCATTCACCGTCAGTCCTTTGTATTCAGCACTATTTTCCGGATGGTCAATCACTCTACCGTGAAGTTGATTCTAACTCGTTTGATCGGATTCGCGTAGTCGTTGGTGATAATGGTCATTTCGCGGCTGTACGTACCGGCATCCAGACCCTTGGCGTTGATCTCTACGTTCACTGCACCTTTCTTACCCGACTTGATCGCTTTCGGAGCTTTCGGGCTCAAGTGCTCGTCGATAGCAAATACGCGGCGAACCTCCAGCGGGTTGATACCGATATTCTTGATCGGGAACGCAAACTTAAGCACCTTGCCGGCAGCTACTTTGCCTGCATTGAACTCAGCGGGAACTTCCATGATCGGAGCTTGCTGTTTGTCTTCAACGCTCATGTTGCTGAAATCTTCCACTACGTTGGCTTTGATGGTCAGACGGAATTCGTCTTTGAGCACTTTCTTGCCGTCAATAACTACATACGCAAACGCCTCAACCGGACCGTACAATTTCGGGTTCTTGCTGTCCAATGCGAAAATGAACTTACCGGTCTCGTTGGGTTTCACTTCTTCCAGCGATACCTGGCTGACCAGATATGCATCCGCTGCACTCGTAGCCAACTCTACATGATGGTTAGCGCCGGTCAGGTTAGCGTACTCCAGTTCACCGCTGGCGTTAGCGCCTTTGGTAACGGTACCCAAATCCAGAACGTTGCTCTTCATGCTCAGTTCACCGACAGCCAAGGTATATTTATTCACCGGCTTAGCTTGTTTGGGCAATACCTCGCCCTTGATATACACACGTGTGGTGGCTTCTGTCGCGTTCGAAGTGATCGTTACGGTCTTTTGGAAACGACCCGGACGGCCGTTCGGGTTATAGGTCACGGTGATACTACCGGTCTGTCCCGGCTCTACCGGTTCTTTGGTCCAAGTAGGAGTAGTGCAACCGCAACTGGCGCGAACGTTACTCAATACCAACGGACTCATTCCTTCGTTCTTGAAATTGAACACTACCGATACACGACCGTCTTCCTCGTGAATCTTACCGAAGTCATGTTCGGTCTTCTCAAATGTAATTACAGGACTTTGTGCCATCATGGCTACTGCTGCGAGAGCCATGCAGAGAGTACTAAAAATCTTTTTCATTATCTATAAACTTTAAACTTTATAAACTTTCAACTTTCAAGATTTGACTTTGTCAAATAATCGTGCCCTTTAGGGCTAAGAACTATCAACTATCAACTTTCCACCACTCGTCTCACCTCTTGGATGTTTTCCACTTTGCGGAGGGCTTTGAGCAGATCGTCCAACTCACTTACGTTATAAACGTACACCTCCATCGTTCCTTGGAAGATACCGTCGTCGCTGGACACATTGATGGACCGCATATTGATGTGAAAATCCTTGGTAATCGTTTGGAGTATTTGGATAAACACACCGAATTTGTCGATACCCTTCAACTCGATTGTCTCCACGAACGACTGCACGCGGTGGGTGTTCCAACTGGCAGCGTACAGACGCTTGCCGTAACTGGTCTTGAGCAGCTTGGCCTCCGGGCAATCCACTTTGTGGATATGCATCTTCCCTTTCTCGTCCAGATAGCCCAACACTTCGTCACCCGGGATAGGATGGCAGCAGTTACTCAGCAGATATTCCGTGCCTAAGTTCTCGTCCGTCAGCACGATCGAATGCGGGCCTTTTTGGGGCTTGACAATCTCCTCCTGCCGGCTTTCGCCATTCACTGTTCGCTTTTCGCCTCCCTGATCCTTCTTACCGATAAACGGTATATAGGCGCGCCAACCGCGTTTGGGAACCACGATATCGCGGAGGTTGTCCAACCGGATCGCTCCTTGTCCTACCTCCAGATAAAACTCCGCCGGTGTGGACATACCGTAATACGTCAATAACTGTGCCAAAACGACATCGTGCTTGGCCAGTAACTGCTCGTCCATGCCGATGGCATCTTCCACCAACCGTTCGCCGTGCTTGATATACTTGCGTTCCTCGCGGCGGAAATACTGGTTTAGGCAGTTGCGCGCCTTGGCGGTCGTTACCATCTGCAACCATTCTTTCTGCGGATGTTGGCTGTTGGAGGTCAACACCTCTATCTGGTCTCCGCCCTTGAGTTGGTAGGACAGGGGCACCAGCGCGTGGTTCACTTTGGCGCCGATACAATGCTCGCCGATCTCCGAGTGAAGCAGGAAGGCAAAGTCCAAGGCGGTCGAACCGAGCGGCATCGTCTTGATCTCCCCTTTCGGCGTGAAGACAAACACCTCTTGCGCAAACAGATTGAGTTTGAACGTTCCCAAGAACTCCATAGCGTCCTTGTCCGGGTGCGCCAGGATCTCCTTGATCTCCTGAATCCATTTGTCCAACTCGCTATCGTCCGATTCGCCGGTCTTGTATTTCCAATGCGCGGCATAACCGTGCTCCGCTATCTCGTGCATGCGGTCCGTGCGGATCTGCACTTCCACCCATTCGCCGTTCTTGCCCATGACCGTCACGTGCAAGGCCTCGTAGCCGTTGGCTTTCGGCGTGGATATCCAGTCGCGGATACGCTCCGGATGAGGACGATAAATCTCCGTAATGGCGGAGTAGATCATCCAGCACTGGTCTTTCTCGCTCATGGACTCGTTCGGCGTGAAGATGATACGCACCGCCATGATGTCGTACACGTCTTCGAACGAACACTGCTGCCGCATCATTTTCTTCCATATCGAATAGACCGACTTGATACGCGCCTTGAGCGTGAACTTGTAGCCCATCGTCTCCAA
>Ga0265298_10003668_pt1 | contig 20108 bp, 17 predicted proteins | sample AusTroGonzalo_MG_3_FD_193486 | JGI IMG/M metagenome (GOLD analysis project Ga0265298, IMG submission 193486) | Bovine rumen microbial communities from tropical cattle in Woodstock, Queensland, Australia - Gonzalo_01 | ecosystem: Host-associated > Mammals > Digestive system > Stomach > Rumen ... | reverse complement strand
CAAGGGACGCTCCGTTATATCTTCGAATACCAGAGCATGGTGTGCGAGCTCACCGGCATGGACGTGGCCAACGCTTCCATGTATGACGGCCCCACCGCCGCGGCCGAGGCCATGATGATGTGCACGGCCAGCGTGCGCAAGAAAAACCGTGTGCTCCTTTCCGGCGCCCTCCTTCCGCATGTGATCAAGGTTATCGAGACCTATGCCAAGTTCCATGGCGTTGACATCACCGTTATCCCTTCCGAAGGCGGCGTAACGCCCCTGAAGGCTATCGAGGCTGCCCTGGAGCAGGGAGATGTGGCCGGAGTCATTGTCCCGTCCGTGAACCGCTACGGCATTGTGGAGGACCTGACGGGCTTTGCCGATGCCATCCACGCCACCAAGGCGCTGCTGGTGCAATACTGCGATCCGTCGGCCCTGGCCGTGGTGAAGACGCCCGGCGAATGGGATGCCGACATTGCCGTGGGAGACGGCCAGCCCCTGGGCCTTCCGCTCAGCTACGGCGGCCCGTATGTGGGCTTCATGGCCGTGAAGAAGGAACATATGCGCAAGATGCCCGGCCGCATCGTGGGTCAGACCACGGACAAGCAGGGCCGCCGCGCCTTTGTCCTTACCCTCCAGGCCCGCGAACAGCACATCAAGCGCGAGAAAGCTACTTCCAATATATGCTCCAACGAGAGCCTGATGGCCCTCTGGGTCACCATTTACCTGTCCCTGATGGGCCCCGAAGGCCTCAAGGAGGTGAACCGGATCAGTAGCGACGGCGCCCATTACCTGAAGGCCGAACTCCTGAAGACCGGGAAGTTCGAGGATGTGTTCCCCGACAAGCCTTTCCTCAAGGAATTTGTCCTGAAACCCCTGTGCGACGCTGCCGCCCTGCAGGAGCGCCTGGAAAAGGCAGGCTTTTTCGCCGCCCTTCCCACCGAGGAAGGCTACGTGAGTTTCTGCGTCACGGAGAAGCGCACCAAGGAAGAAACCGACCAATTGGTCAAAGTGGTAAAGGAGGGCTAGGCTATGAAGTATTACGATAAACTTGTATTCGAACTTTCCAAGGAAGGCCGTTGTGGTTATTCCTTGCCTGTCAATAAGTTCCCTTCTGCACCGGAACTTCCGCTTCAAGTAAGGCGCAGTGCTGCGCCCCGGCTTCCGGAGGTAAGTGAACCGGAGGTGGTCCGCCATTACAACAACCTTTCCCAGATGAACTTCGGCGTGGATACCGGCTTTTATCCGCTGGGCTCCTGCACCATGAAATACAATCCTAAGATTAACGAGGAAGTGTGCGCCCTGCCCGGTTTTGCCGGTCTGCATCCGCTGATGCCCAAGCATCTCACGGAAGGTGCCAACCGCGTGTATGAGGCCATGAACCGGTCCCTTGCCGAGATTACCGGCATGCATACCTTCACCTTCGATCCCTGCGCCGGTGCCCATGGAGAGCTCACAGGCCTGATGCTCATGCGCACCTACCACTGGAACCGCGGAGATTACGCCCGTACCAAGGTGATTGTCCCCGACAGCGCCCACGGTACCAATCCCGCTTCGGCAGCGGTGTGCGGCCTGGAGGTGGTGGAAGTGAAGTCCCTGGAGAACGGCCGCATTGACGTAGAGGCCCTGAAACCCCTGCTGGACAACACCGTGGCCGGTATCATGATGACCAATCCCAATACCCTGGGCCTGTTTGAAACCCAGATCCTGGAGATTGCTAAACTTGTTCACGAGGCCGGCGGCCTGCTGTATTATGACGGAGCCAATATGAATCCCATGCTGGGCGTCGTGCGTCCCGGTGACATGGGCTTCGACATCATGCACCTGAACCTGCACAAGACCTTTTCCACGCCGCACGGCGGAGGCGGTCCCGGCAGCGGTCCCGTGGGTGTGGCCGAGCGCGTGGCCGCATGCATCCCCCAGATCAAGGTGTCCGGTTTCCATGGCAACTTCGGCGTCATCCTGCGTGCCTATGCGTATATCCTTTCCATCGGCAAGGAGCACCTGCGCGAGGTGGGACAGTATGCCGTCCTGGGCGCCAACTATATTAAGGAGTGCCTTAAGGACAAGTACAAACTGCCTATCGGAGGCGTGTGCAAGCACGAATTCGTGTTTGACGGCCTCATCAACGACGGTGCAAACGACGATGTCCCCGGCGCCACCACGCTGGACGTGGCCAAGCGCCTGCTGGACTACGGCTTCCATGCTCCCACCATCTATTTCCCGCTCCTGTTCCACCAGGCGCTGATGATAGAGCCCACCGAAACCGAGTCCAAGGAGACCATCGATGCTTTCATCGAGGTAATGCGCAAGATTGCTGACGAGGCGGCGCAGGATCCCATGCTCCTGCACGATGCCCCGCATAACACGGTCATCTCCCGACCCGACGAAACCACCGCGGCCCGCAACCCTATCCTTAAATACTGGGATACGCTGTAGCATTCATGAAAGAACGCACGTTACATACCATCCTGGACGGCTTCCAGAAGCCGGAGCTGGAGGACCTGGCCAGCCTGTTAGGCCAGGACTTGAGCCCCAGCCTGCGCAAGAGCCAGCTGGTAGAACAGATGGACAACTACCTGCGGGGGGAACCTCGCAGGTGGATGTCGCATCTGATGGAACGTGACGTGAAGCTGCTCAGGGACCTGGTGCATGCCGGTCCCGACAAGGTGCAGTACCTGGATTTTGCCGATTACCCTTCGCTGCTGGAGGTGACAGGCCTGGTGGAGTACGACGATTCGGACGAGAATTACCACAAAGTTTGGATCAGCCGGGAAGTGTACGACATCGTGGCCTCGGAAGTGGACAAGGTGGTGCATGTGGGGGAGCGAAACGGGCAGTTTGCCGTGGAGCGCATCGGCCTGGGATACCTGAATCTGTACGGAATCTTGCCTACGGAACGTTTCATCGATCTGGTGATGAACTGGTTCGAGGCCCGGTATGGCAGTAATTTCAACCGGCTTTCCAAGATGCTTCACCAGAGCCCGCTGGTAAAGATGTACCGCTATACAGACCGTTGGGGAGACTATGTCTGCAGCCCCTGCGTGGAGAATGTGGACGAAATCTTTACCCTGCGGGAACAACTGAAACAGAAGAAGTTGGCCGAATTTGTCGCATCGGACGCCCATGAAGCCGGCGCAGGTGCGCCCTATTTTACCGTGGGCTTGAGGACCCTGGAGGGAATGCGGCTGGAGCAGATGTACCGGAAGCTGGGCTACGAGGGGTTCGACCTGGTTAAGGCCGAGCACGATACCTGGATTGAGGCTCAGTACACCGAGGGCCTTAACGATGCCCTGTTCCAGCCCCTCATCGACAGTCCCGCCTATCCGGAACTGGACGACGACAGCTGGGCGGCCTGCTGTGAGATAGTGGCCGATTATGCCGACAGCGTCCCCAAGTGGATCCTTTGCGGCCGCAGCGCCAAGGAGGCCGGCCTGTGCAAGGTGGATGTGGAATCCTATAAGAAACACATGCTGGAAACTCCCGCACCGGCCGAAAACAGCGGGGAAGACTATCCCCACTGGACCATGCCCGAACCCACCATCACCGACGGCTATGCCGGAGAACTGAATTCGGACTTCCTGCCGCTGGGCTTCGCCATTCCGCATGTAGCCCCGGACGATCCCTGTCCCTGCGGAAGCGGCCTTCGCTATTGCCGCTGCCACGGTAAATACCTGTCATGACAGACGACATCCATATCAAGCCTGTCGCATACTACAAGGGGCCTTTCGGCTCCAAATTCGGTATTCCCCGGCAAAGCGCCCTGGCTGCCGTCGAAGGCCGTGTCGTGTTCACGGAACCCTACAGGGTGCAGGAAGCGCTCAGGGGCATTGAAGGTTTTGAGCGCCTGTGGCTGGTGTGGGGTTTCCATGCCAACAAACCGGCCAAAGGGGAGTGGCAGCCCACGGTGCGGCCTCCCCGGCTGGGTGGCAATACCGCCATGGGCGTGTGGGCCACCCGGTCGCCTTTCCGCCCCAATCCGCTGGGCCTTTCCTGCGTGGAACTGCTGAAGGTGGATGGCATGGACCTGGTGATCAAAGGCGCCGACCTCATGGACGGGACGCCCATCTACGATATCAAACCCTACATTCCCTATGCCGATGCCTGGCCGCAGGCCCGCTCCGGCTTTGTGGGAGGAGCCCCGGAGCCTGTTCTGCAGGTGGTCATCCCGGAGGATCTGCCCCTGGATGGGAGACAGCGGGAGGCGCTGGCGCAAATCCTTTCCCTGGACCCCAGGCCCGCCTATCAGGATAACCCGGACAAGGTTTATGGCATGATTTTCGAAAAAAGGGATGTACGTTTCACCGTGAAAGAAGGTATATTAACGATAATTAGCGTAGAATCATGAAGAAGTATCTCTTTTTAGTGGCCATCGGTCTGCTTTTCCCCCTGGCAGGCTTTGCGCAGGACAATCCCAAGATGGACAAGAAAAACCTGGTGATCAAGGAGTGGAATACCGATCCCAAAGGCGGACACAAGGCCCTGGATCATGTGACCACCTTCAATCCGGAGGGGCAGAAGATAGAGGAGATAGAGTACAACACCGACGGCCAGAAGTGGCGCAAACGCTTCGAGCGGGACGCTGCCGGCAAGGTGGCTACCGAATATGTGTATGACGGCCGCAACCGGCTGCAGACCTATAAGAAATTCGAATACAACGAATTTGGCCGCAAAAAGGTACAATACACCTATAACGCCAAAGGGAAGCTCCTGTCCGTGAAGAACTACGAATATATTTCGCAGCCCACCAACTAATTGCCGTTACGGTATTCGGACGGGGTCTGCCCCGTCTTTTTCTTGAAGAAACGAGAGAAGTAAGACTGGTCCACAAGGCCGGTCTTTTCTGCTATCTCGGCGATGGAAAGGGTGCGGTCCCGCAACAGGTTCTTGGCCATGTTGAGCCGGGCAATCTCTATCCAGTCGATGGCCGTGCGGTGCGTATGGTTCTTTACAGTCTTGTTTAGGTAGTTAGGTGTAACGTGCAATTGCTCAGCGTAATCAGCCACGTTCATGGGGGCCTTTCCCCGCTCAAAGACCAGTTGGAGGAACTTCTCCGGAATGGCCGCTACATGCCCGCCGCCTCGCATCTGGCCCAGGACCAGGTCCATCGCGCTCTGGAGAAAAGCCTTGTCCTTGTCTTCAGAGGCGGCCAGCATCCGTTTGAACAGGGCAGCCATGAATACGGCATCGTCGAACCAGAACTCTGCAGGACGGGTTTTTCGGAACGCAGGACGGGATAGGAAGCGTCCTTGAGCGAGTCGATGGTGAACCGGCCGTCAAAGCCCTGGCAACCGTTGAAATGCCGGACGACGATGTGCTTGTTCTCGGGAACGATGAGCAGCTGCCCGGGGCCGATGAGGATGTTCTGTCCTTCTATATCCACCAGCGCTTCCCCCTCTACCAGGAAGGCAAAGGTGTAGGCCGGGAGATAATACGGCGATGTCTGTTGGGGCTCGGTGTAGCCCTCTACGTTGAGCGGTAGTACGACGATACCAGGTTTCATACGCTAAAAGTCTATGTCAACACCAATATTGACGGTGAAATTCTTCTTGGCTTCCGGGCGCCGGTTCGTAAGACGCCAGAAGCAGTCTACGCGCAGGAGGCGGAAGATATTGGATATACCTACACCCACTTCTACATAAGGGGTCTTTTCGAGCGTTTTGATGGTCCCCTGCGGAAACTGGAAAGGTGCTTGTCCGGGCTGGTTTTGCGGGGAAATGGTGCCCCAGGCAAAGCGTACGGTGGCTACTTCCCGCAGGTCCAGTCTCTTGATGAGCGGAATCTTGCCCAGGAAGAAACCGTTGAAGTTGTGCTCATAATAGCCTGAAATCCAGCGGTCCGACGCAAATTCATAATAGTCCATGCAGGAGAAGGCCGTGCGGTCCAGGAAGTAGGTCTGGTTGCCCTCGTGCAGTTTGAGGAGGGTATAGGGGACACTGCCCCAGATGGCGCCGCCTTCCAGGGCGAAACGTCCGAAACCGATGGCCGTGGCGGGAACCCTCCAGTTGACGATGAGTTCCGTTCTCAGGTATTTGACGTCCTCCGGTGAAATACCGGGGAAGCCGCCGATGACATTCAGGGTAACCACCGGATACTTGGTGAAGAGGTAGCGTTTCTTGAAATAGTTGCGGGTGACGCGTTCATCCCAGGAAAAACGCAGCTGCGCCTGCACCTCATTGGTGGTATAACTGGGCTGCAGGAGGCCGTCCGATGCGCGTCTGAGCGGTACGTGATCATTGCCCCAGATGCGGGAACGGGTGAACGCAAGGTAAGAGTTTACGTTGGGACTGAACTCATGGTCGTAGGCAATCCGGAAGGAGTGCACCATACTTTGCATATTGCCGTGGTTGCGGGCAAAGATGGAGGAGAACAGGTTCTGTGCCGTGAAAACGCCCGTTCCGCTACCCAGCTGGGTGAAGTCCTTCTTATAATCCAGCGTAAGCATCCGCTGGCGTTCCCGGTTGAAATTGAACTCCGTGGTCAATTCCCATTTGGGCGTGCGGTCCTTGAAGCCGTAGGCGATGTAACCACCCAGGCGGATGAATTGGGAGAAGTATTTGGTGGTTCGGCCACCGACGGACAGGCGGAAACCCTCGGTGTCGTTGACGACGATGGTACGGGCCCATCGGCCATATTCGAATTTCCAGTCCTCCAGGCGGATGTATTGCTGCGTGAGGGCGGTGGTGATGGCAAAAGCCCAGTCGTAAGCGGGCAGCGACTTGATCTCATCTACCATCTTGTAGATGCCCTTCTCGCGTTCCGAAAGCGGATACGGGCGGGCCTGGTCCCAGTAATCGGCATCTCTGTGCTCTACATTCCGGGCCACCACGGGATCTGAGGAGGTGAGGGCGTCATGGTCTGTAACCGGTTCGTAGACAGGAGGTGTGTAGTGGATGTTGCGGTTGACCAGGACCGAAATCATCTTGGACTTGTCGTTGAGCGTGACGGAGAAGTCGATGAACAGGCGTTCTTCTGCGTAGAACCATCGGCCCTCCGGGGTGCGCGTATTCTGGATGTCCAGGTTGATGTGACGGATCCAGTTCACGTTGGAAGCCGTGGAAAGGGCCGCGTGCACGCTTCTGATGCCGAAGTCCTGGGCGTCTATCTGCATTTCTCCGTCCAGCGTGGGGGAGGTGACCAGTTTCTTGGGATGGAAGCGCAGCACATAGGTCTTGCGGCCTTCCACCTGAAGGCTGTCCACCAGGAAGTAGTTATAGAAAAGATGGGAACTGGCGGCTGCGGGGTTGGGAATATCCAGGTTGAAGACGCCGATGCTGGGCCGGTAGAAATTGGTCTTGAGGAGGTAGGAGCCTGTATACGTGCGGATGATGTTGTCTTCCGGCAGGCCGGATATGCGGGTGGCGCGCATGACCTCCCGGATAAATTCCGGCTTTTGGGAATGGTAGATGTCCGACACGTTTTCCGAGATCATGGCCGGAATGTAGGATTTGCCGGTGATGGCCGATGTGTCGGCGTACTGCCGGATGAAGCCCAAGTTGCTCTCCATGGCTCCCAGAGCCAGTAAATCCTCCATATTGGTGACGTCCATCTCTATCTTGGAATAGATGCGCGAGTTCCAGTCGGGGCCGCGGTCGGGGTCGTTTACCTTGAGACTCTGGTCCAGTTTGCGCAGGATGGACTTGATGTAGCGGTCGTCGGGCCTGACCACGGCGGCATCCAGCTGGCGGGGGTCCGGTACCAGGCGGAAGTCAATCTCCGAGAAGGCGTTGCGGTTCACGGAAACGGACTGGGGCAGGTAGCCGATCATCTGGGCGGTGAGTACCTTGGCCTCCGGGGAGCGGGTCTCCAGGCTATAGGCGCCGTGCAGGTCTGTAGATATGCCGATGGTGGTGCCGTCGAAGTATACGCCCACGAAGGGGAGCGGTTCTCCGGTTTCGGCGTCACGCACAACGCCGCGCACACGCGTACTCTGTCCGGCTGCCGGAAGGACAGCCAGGATCAGTGCTAAAAAGAGTCCCCATCGTTTGAACATAAATTCAAAGATAGGGAAAAATTGTTAATTATACAATAAATTTATTAACTTCAGACGCCATTTGACAGGACAAATGCGGACAACGAATCCAACCAGTCCGTAATCCAGCCGGGGAATAACCCTTGCGCGCATGTTTTTTCTCTGAAGTTGGCGTAGAATACTCTTGCCGATGACATCCGGAGACATCCCTCCCTGTTCGTCTTTCTCAATCTTCGCCAAGTTCTTGTCCATCTTCTCTTTATAGGGAGAATCGGCATCCTGGGCGGCTGTATTCAGTTTCCTGGCCTGGGTGAAGCCGGTGGCTACGTCTCCGGGAAGGACGCAGCAGCACTGGATGCCGGTGCCGTCCAGCTCCATGGCAAGGCCTTCCGTGAGGAACAGCAGGGCCGACTTGGCGCAGGAATAGAACACCTGGTAGGGAAGGGGGAGGATCCCCATGACGGAAGAGACCGTCACGATACGGCCGAAGCCCTGCTTGCGGAATACCGGCAGGCAGGCCTCAATGGTTTTGAGGGAGCCGAAGAAAGTGGTTTGGAACTGGCTGCGGGCTTCTTCCTCCGTGGTGCCCTCCACCGGGCCGTAGATGCCGTTGCCGGCATTGCAGACCACGGCGTCCAGCCGGCCTTCGCGGGAGAGGATATCGGCCACGACGGCTTCTGTGCCGGCGGCGTCGTTCACATCCAGTTTAACGGGTACGATGCCTTCCTGGGGCGTGTCGATAGTGCCGCGGCGGCTGCCGGCATACACTTTCATGCCGGCCTTGGCCAGCAGGTGGGCGGTGGCGGCGCCGATGCCGCTGCTTCCGCCGGTGAGAAGGACCACTTTTACTTCCATAACTCAGAGCGTAAGGTAAATGATTCGGGGAGGGGCATGTCGTAGACGCTGCTGCGGAGGAAGGCTTTGAAATCCTCCTCCGGAATGGCGTCCTGCTGTTCTACGGTAATGGTTTCGCCTATACCCAGACGCGGCTGCGTGCCCTTTTTGTTGACCAGTTCGTGGAACAGCCGGGCAAAACGGATGCGGTAATCCAACAGGCCCAGGGCATAGTAAAAACGGGAATTCCGGTCGAAGAAACGGATGGGTACGATGGGCACGCGGGCCTTCCGGATGAGCCGGATGGCGGCGTCCTGCCATTCCCGTTCTTCCAGGATCCATCCTTTCCAGGGTTTCACATCGGCCACCGCACCGGACGGGAAGATGCCGAGGGGTTCCCCGCTGCGCAGCTGGAGGAGGGCGCTTTTGACCCCGTTGATGCTGGTGGCGGTGGTGCCGCCGCCGGCTGCGGTGACGGGATTCACTGAGATAAAATTGGGAGCCAGGCCCCAGATCCACATGAGGAATTCATTCACCATGACCTTGGTCTTGGGCCTTACGTGGCCCAGGATATCTACCAGGCAAATGCCGTCCAGATGCCCGTAGGCATGGTTGGCGATGGCGATGAACGGCCCCTGGGGCAGCGCTTCCAGCCTTTCGGGATGGCCGATACGGAAATCTACCTTCACCTGGTCCAGGATGCCCTTGGCGAAGTCGGGCCCCGGTTCGATGCCCATGTCCTCCACCCCCTGGTGGACTTCGTTTACATGGTCGATGCCGGTAATTTTGAGGCCCAGCTTCAGCAAAAGCTTTCCCAGTTTTCCTTTGAAAATAGGGGAAAGCTCCGTGGCATTATCCGGGGTGATGACCATTGGTTACTCCTGGTTTTTGGGCGGATCTATCTTGGCGAAGTACTTGGCGTCACGGAAGAAACCGCGCAGGTAGAAGAAGATGATAAGCAGGGCCGCTGTGACGGCGATGTAGTCCATCACGCCCACCATGAAGTGGTTGTGGAACAGCCAGATTTCCTTTTTCCATTCCGTGAGCCAGGGGATATAGATGAAGCAGATGTTCACGATGAACAGGGCGATGCGGAACTCGGTGGGTCCCAGGCCGCCGTAGGTCAGACGCATCTCTCCCTTGAGATGGCAGTCGATATACACGTAGATGCTGAGCATCAGGTACGCGATAAGGGCGAACATGGCAAAGCTCATGTTGACCAGCGGGCTCACGCCCACGCCGATGAACATGATGGTCTCGTTGATGACGTCTACGTTATGGTCGATAAAGAACCCGTAGGTTTTTCTCTGGGTATTGCGCACGCGGGCCAGGCTGCCGTCCAGGGAATCTCCGAACCAGTTGACAAACAAGCCGAAGCAGGACAGCCACAGCCAATGAAGGTTCAGGTTGGACAGGGAATATCCGGTGGCCATGATGATGGCCCCCAGGAAGCCGATGAAAGTGAGCATGTCCGAGGTGACCCAGGAGGGCATCCTTTCGGCCAGCCAGACCAGAACTTTCTTCTCGTAAGGGTTCAGGATGGAAGTTTGAATCCTTTGGGCTTGTTTCTTTTCTTCGCTCATAGTTCTCGTTTAAAAGCCTGCAAAGATACTAATTATTTCTTAGAAAACTGCCGGAGCAGTTTCCTCATATGCCTCCATCCCTGTTTGAGGAAGCTGTCCGAGTGGCGCTGGCGTTTCTCCGGATACATTTCCATGAAGGTGATGAGGATGCCGGAGTCGTATACGTCGCCGAATTCGTCGTTGATGCCGGTGCCGAAGTAAATCATGGTGGGCGACAGGTTCATGTAGGTATTCACCAGCGGGGGAATGGAGACGCCCTGTTTCTGGACTTCGGCCTTGAGTATGCGGTAACCCTCCTTGAAATCCAGGCCCTTGAACAGTTTATAGTAACGCCGGCGCGCCGATTTTTCCACTTTTACCTCCTGGCGGATTTTCAACAGCCGGTGGCCTTTGCCGAAGTAATGGCGGAGGAAGCACATGATCGTCTCCCGGACCTCGGTGGGGTATTCCCGGTAGATGGTGGCCTTGCCGAAGAAATACTTGATACGTTTTTTATACAGGACGCCCAGGGCGCCGATGCCGTCGAAGAGGTTGTCCAGGGCATACAGGCTTTTAGACCCCGCCTTGGAACTCTGGTAATCTACGGAAACGAAGCTGCGGCCCAGTTCCAGGGTGTAGGGAAGGTACTGTTTGATGAACTTCTTGGAGAAATGGAACATGTGCGAGGAGGTAAGCATGGGCTGGCCTTCCCGGTTGAAAAGCGCCTGGTCGCAGATGCAGAAGCGGTATCCACCGATGATTTCCCGGGCTTCGGGGTCCCACAGCACCAGCTGTTTGTATCCGAAGGCGGGGTCTGTGTCAAACTCATCGATGTCCAGTTCCTTTCCCGTCCCTCCACCGCCAGCCCGGAAGGCGATTTCCCTCAGGCGCCCAATCTCCCGGATGACATTAACGGCCTCCGGCCCCACCACATACAGTTCGTTGGCGGCACGATTGGTGGTGCGGAGCAGGGTTTGCGGTGTAAGTTCGGCCATCAGCGCTTCACGGCTGACGGGCTCAATGACAGGTTCCATGGTTTTAGTTCACTAATTTCAAGTGCTAAATTAGCCCAATTTTGTGACAAAAGCAAAAATTAGTATCTTTGTAAACTTAAATCTAACTATGCGCAGAAGCTGGAAAGAATTACTGAGCAAGTTTGTGATGTTCGTCGTCACAAGCAGTGTGGGAACCATTATCGATCTGGGACTTCACTGGGTGCTGGCGACGTACGCTTTCCGGGGAAATTACTGGGGCACTTTCTGGATCGCTCCCACCATTTCCTTCGAGGTGGCCGCCATCGCCAATTTCTGCATCGCCTATTTCTTTGTCTGGACAGAGCGCATCAGCCAGCACAATACCCGCAGTTTCTTCCGGCACCTGGCTGCCTACAATGCCGCCTGTATCGGCGCCTATATCCTTAAACTGATTGCCATGCAGGGATTCCATTTCCTGTTCGTGTCCCTGCACTGGCTGCAGGAAAGCACGCTGGAACCCGTCCTGTGTAACCTGCTGGGCCTGTGCTTCAGCGGCGGCTTCAACTTCGTGATGAGCGAATTCGTCATCTTCAACAAGACCAATAAAAACAGCAAAACAATTATAAACGATTGACAAACATTATGAAAGATTCCATCATCATCCTTTGTGGCGGCGGCCCGGCTCCGGGTATGAACACCGTCGTCATGTCTGTGGCCAAGACATTCCTGTCTAACGGTTACCGCGTAATCGGCCTTCACGGCGGTTACAGCGGCCTGTTCTCCAAGACTCCCCGTACGGAGGACATCGATTTCTTCAAGGCCGACGCCTACTTCAACCGTGGCGGCAGCTACCTGCAGATGAGCCGCTTCAAGCCCACCGACAAGGATTTTGAAGAAAACTTCAACCTGGGCCTGTTCCAGGACAACAACATCAAGCTGCTGGTCACCGTGGGTGGTGACGATACCGCCTCTACGGCCAACCGTATCGCCAAGTTCCTGGAAGCCAAGCAGTATCCCATCCACAACATCCACGTGCCCAAGACCATCGACAACGACCTCCCGCTGCCGCAGAATACCCCCACCTTCGGCTTTAATAGCGCCAAGGACGAGGGCGCCCATCTGGCCCGCACCGTGTATGAGGATGCCCGCACCAGCGGCAACTGGCTCATCATCAGCGCCATGGGCCGCAGCGCCGGCCACCTGGCCCTGGGTATCGGCGAGGCCACTCATTGCCCCATGACCATCATCCCCGAGATGTTCAACAAGACCACCATCACCCTGGACAAGATTGTGAACCTGGCCCTCTCCGCCATTCTCAAGCGCAACATCCTGGGCATCCCTTACGGCACCGTGGTAGTGGCCGAAGGTGTGTTCCATGACCTGGATCCCCAGGAAATCAAGGATGCCGGCGTTTCCATGACCTACGACGAGCACGGCCATCCGGAACTGGGCAAGATTTCCAAGGCTGTCCTGTTCAACGACATCTTGGAGAAGAAGTTCAAGGCTATCGGCCTCAAGGTGAAGACCCGTCCCGTGGAAATCGGCTACGATGTCCGCTGCCAGGATCCCATCGCCTTCGACCTCACTTACTGCACAGAGCTGGCCATGGGTGCCTACGAGCTCTTTGCCAAGGGTGAGACCGGCTGCATGGTGTACGTAGACGCTTTCGGCACCGCCCACCCGCTGTACCTGAAGGACCTGCAGAACGCCGAGGGTAAGATTCCTCCGCGCCGCGTGGCCATCGAAGGCGGTACCGCCCAGAACTACTTCAACCATATCTGCCATTTCATCACGCCGGCCGATTACGAAGCCGCCAAGAAGTACGTCTCCAAGCCCGAAGACTACGACTTCAAGAAGATCCTGAACTGGTAAGATGCGCCCCTTGAGGACGGTATGTTATTTTCTGCTGGCAAGTCTCCTCTGGACGGCTTGCCAGCGGAAAAGTATTATACCGGACTCGGTGACGCCCGTGGAGCGGCCCTCCATCATCCCTTCCCGCGTCGATTCCCTCCCGTGCGTGTATATCCGTACGCCGGAAGAAATCCGGAGCCGGGATGATTGGACAGAGCTGGCCGATATCCGGATCGAGGTCCGGATTGACGGGAAGGACACCACGGTGTACCAGGCCGACAGCCTCAAGATCAAAGGCCGCGGCAACACCACCTGGACGTCCTATCCCAAAAAGCCTTATGCGCTGAAACTCAACCACAAGGCCAACCTCATCGGCACCGGGAAAACCTCCCGCTGGGTGTTGCTGGCCAATTGGATGGACCGAACTCTCCTGCGCAACCAGGTGGCCTTCGAGGCAGCCCGCCGCACGTCCATCGAGTGGACGCCTTCCGGCATTTTCGTGAAACTGTACATGGAATCGCCGGACACGGAAGGGGAGATGCGTTACCAGGGCATTTACTGGCTGGGAGAAAAAATCCGGGTAGAGGGCTCTCACTTCGACGCCGACTACCTGTATTCCTATGATACCTCCGACCGTGGCTCGGAGGATTTCTCGGCCTATTGCCATTATATGAAGGCGGGAGAATGGTTCGAGGGAGAAGTCCCCGTTACCGTCAAATACCCGGACCGGGACGACTATACCGAGGTGTACTGGATCAGTTCCCTCAAGGACCAGTGCCTGGAGGCCCTGCAGAATATCGAGGACGCCATTTACCATGTCCCCACAGGGAATTGGACCAGCTGTGTAGACCTGAACTCCTTCTGTGACTGGTATCTGGTGAATGAGCTGTGCTACAACACTGAGGTCCGCCATCCCAAGAGCTGCTTTTTCTACATCCGGCAAGGGGTGATGTATGCCGGTCCCGTGTGGGACTTTGACTTCGGCACCTTCCATGTCCCTTCCGAATTTCCCCAGCTGCGCCTGAAAAGTGCGCTCTATTATTTCCAGCTGTTCCCGCAGCCGGAATTCCGCCAGCGCCTGAAAGCCCGCTGGAAAACGCTGCGTCCCCAGTTTGAGAGCCTGACGGACTATATTGACCAGCAGGCCGATTGGATCCGTTCCAGTGAGAAGGAAAACCACAATATGTGGCCCTGCTATCCCAATCCGCAGGGAACGGCCGACACCAACTGGATGGTGAACATGGACGAAGACCTCACGTTCCAGGAAGCCGTGGACAAGATGAAACGGGCCCTGTTGCTGCGCATAGACTTGCTGGACGAACAGATTGCCCTACTGCAATGAAACAATTGATTTACCAGCTGTTACCCCGGTTGTGGGGGAACGGCCGTTTTTCCGGGATAGACCAGGCCTCCCTGGCCTATATGAAGGATACCCTGGGTATGGACTGGCTGTGGTGCACCGGTGTCATCCGGCACGCCACCCGCAGCGGAGACCATCCCCAGAAAGTGGTGAAAGGGGATGCCGGGTCTCCCTATGCCATCATCGATTACTATGACGTGAACCCTTACCTGGCCGACGACCCTGCCGCCCGGATGCAGGAGTTCGGGGCCCTGGTGCGTCGCGTGCACAGGGCGGGGCTCAAGCTGATCATCGACTTCGTGCCCAACCATGTGGCCCGGGAAAACGTGAACTTCGGCACCGAAGATGATACTTCCGTCCATTGGGCCCCGGAGAACGACTTCTACTATTATCCCGGCGAGCCCCTGCGGCTTCCCGTGGATGCCGATGGTTATGAGGAATATCCTGCCAGAGCTTCCGGAAACGTGTTTTCTCCCGCTCCCGGCATCAACGACTGGTATGAGACCGTGAAGCTGAATTACTGCGACACCCATACCAAAACCTGGGACAAGATGCTGGACATCGTGATGTTCTGGGCGGGCCTGGGCGTGGACGGTTTCCGCTGCGACATGGTGGAACTGGTACCCCCGTCTTTCATGGGCTGGCTCATCGCCTCCGTGAAGAAGAAATACAAGGATGTCAAGTTTATCGCCGAGGTCTATGAAAAGGACAAATACCGGATGTATGTAGAGGAAGTGGGGTTTGACTGGCTGTACGATAAATCCGGATTATACGATACGTTACGTGCTGTCACCTGCAGTAATGCTTCGGCACGTGGCATCACCGGATGCTGGCAGTTTCTGGGCAATTTGCAGCCCAGGATGCTCAACTTCCTGGAGAACCATGACGAGCAGCGTCTGGCCTCCGATTTCTTCTGCCGCAGGCCGGAAGCGGGCTATGCCGCCCTGGCGGTATCCCTGCTGCTGAACGACGCTCCGTTCATGCTGTACTTTGGTCAGGAAAGCGGAGAGCGGGGCATGCAGGCCGAAGGCTTCAGCGGCCGCGACGGCCGCACTTCCATCTTTGACTGGTGCAAGGTGCCGGCCCTGGAGAAGCCGGACCAAAACGTGCAGGCACGCTATTCAGACATCCTTTTCTGGTCCAAGAATCCCGCCTTTTCCAATGGGAAAACTTATGATCTGTGCTATTGCCAGGACGGGAACTTCAACCCGGACCGCCACTTCGCCTTCCTGCGGTCGGACGGCATGATGACTTACCTGGTGGTGGCCAACTTCGGCCGTACTCAGGATATCACGCTGCGTATTCCGCCCCAGGCCCTGGATTTTCTGGGCATCAAGGCGGTGAGGACCGTTTATACGGCTGTGGTCCCGGAACAGGATTATATTATCCTGCGGGTTCAGTAGCTGCCCTGGCGGCGGAATTCGGCCATGGTTACGGCTGTGGCCACCGCTGCATTCAGGGATTCCGACCCGGGGTCGTCGGCCGGGAAGGGAGGAATGTAGAGACGATGACTTACGCACGCGCCCGTTTCCGGGGAAATCCCGTTGGCCTCGTTACCTATTACTATGACAGAAGGAGCGTCGGACCCGCAGTCCAGCGCTTTTTTGTACAGGTTCTCTCCGTCCAGGAAGGTGCCGTATACCTTGCCGCCTTTCTGGATGGCGGCCCGGCACAGGGCCGGGATGGGCGTATAGTGGAAGCGTACGCGGAAGATGGCGCCCATGGTAGCCTGGACCACTTTGGGATTGAATACATCCACTGTGTCCGGAGAAGCGAAGACGGCGTCGGCCCCAAACCAGTCTGCAATGCGCAGGATGGTGCCTAGGTTGCCGGGGTCCCGGATGCCGTCCAGGGCCAGGAAAAGGCCTTTCCCCGGGATTTCTCCCTGCTCCAGGTCTAGGGGCCGATGCACCAGTGCAAGGGCCGGAGAAGGGGAGGAAAGGCCCGATATGCGCGCCATGGCGGCCTCTCCGATGTCGGCCTTCCTATACACCTTTTCCACCTGGAAACGCGAGGCCAGGGCTTCGGCCACCATCTTTTCCCCCTCTACCACAAAGAGGCCGCTGCTGTCCCGGAACTTCTTCTGGCTCAAGGACTTGATGAACTTTATTTCGTTACTTGTCATACTTTCAATCGAAGGTATAAAGCGCCCGTAGGGCGCCGGGGGGATTTAGAATGGATAACCGACGCCGAAATGTACAGCGATATTATTGCCCTTGAACCATTCGCGGGGCTGGACCCAACGGTCTCCCTCGGCGCGGCCGGGATCGTGTACGCGTATGCCCGCATCCAGGCGCAGCAGGATGAAATCCATGTTCAGGCGCAGTCCCAGTCCCCAGTCCAGGCCGATCCCATCCAGGGAGAATGTGTTTTTTTCTCCCGTGGCGGCCAGGGACAAATCCCAGATATTACCGGCATCGGCAAAAACGGCTCCTTCAAACTTCCACACGATGGGGAAGCGGTATTCGATGTTGAACTCCGTCTTGGCGTCGCCGATCTGGGCGGGGATGACGAAGTAGTCGGCCAGGATGGTATTGTTGCCGGGGCCCAGCGTACGGGCCTGCCAGCCGCGCATGGAGGTGGAACCGCCGCAGTAGAACAGCTTTTCCAGCGGGGCCGACGATGAGTTGCCGTAGCCATAGGCCACACCCACCAGGAGCCGCATGGCCAGGCTCTGCTTGTCCTGGTAGCCGAAGCGGAAGGTCTGTCCCAGCTGGAGCTCCCCGCGCACGTATTGGGCGTAAGGCGTGTCCCAGATGATGTGCTGGTTGTACTCATCCGTGGGAATGAGCTTGTTGAACAGGCTGAATACGTTGCCGGAAACGTCCACGCTGAGGCGGGCATAGTGGAAGGTACGGGTGGGGATGGCCGATGCGTCCGTGGTGTAATACAGCATGCCGCTCACGCCCATGTCGAAGTTGTCCATGTACACCTGCAGCAGGTACAGGTTGGAGGAGATGGACTCCAGGAAATCCGGATCTATGTCAAAGATGCGTGCGATGTTGGCGCGGATGGGCGTGAACTGGTAAAACAGGCGGTCCGAGAAGCGTCCGCTATAGGTGAAGGCCGACGAGATGACGCTGCGGCGGTATTCCGGCCGGTTCTGGTAATTGAAGGCCAGGGAAATCTCTGTCCGGGGGATGTACGGGCCCTTGAAAAAGCGGTTGGGCAGGCCGATGAACTTGGGGAAGCGCAGCGACGAGGAGACGCTCACCTCCGTGGAGGAGGCGGTATCCTTGGGTTTGAACTGGAAGTTTCCCTTCAGGGACAGGTTCAGGACTTCTCCTCCGTGGAAGAGGTTCTTGTGGTAATAACTGAGCTGGGGGGAGATGCCGATGAGCCCGGTGGAGTTCACGGATGCCTCCAGGTTGGTCTTGAAGCCCTGCAGGCCGGAATTGCGCAGGGAGATGTTGCAGTCTACTTTGTCTTCGGCGGAAGGGGTGACGTTCACGTTGAGGCCGGAGAGCATGCTCACGGAGGAAAAACGCGTGTAGGTGTCGTTGATGGCCTGTTCGCTGTAGGGCTGCCCGGGACGCAGCATGTTCAAGTTCTCCAGCACGCTGTGGCGGATTTTGAGGTCTTCCGGGTAGTCGATGCTTACCCGGCCGATGGTATACTTCCGGTGCTCCCGGGCCGATGAAGGGTCGTCTCCCAGGGCATAATCCCGGATAGACATCTTCAGCCTGGCCGTACCGTCGGAGGCCAGGGTATCGGCCTCGAAGGCATAGTAACTCTTGGTGAAACCGTAGTATCCCTTGTTGCGGAAAAAGCGCGCGCCGCGGTCGGCTTCTTCGGACAGGGCCGATTCGGCCAGATACTGGCCCGGAGCCAGGGTGCTGTTGGGCAAGTCTTCTTGAAAATCCTGCCGGAAAGTACCGTAAGAGGGGATTTCGTAGTCGACGGCGCTAATCTGGTAGCGGTGTCCGGGCGTAACGTAATAGGTGACATAGACCTTGCGGCCCTTAACCTGGACGTCGCTTTCTACCGTCGACCCGTAGTATCCGGTATAGCGCAGGTGGTTCTGGATACTGGAAACGCTCTCGTCCACTTTGGCAGCGTTGTACACCACGGGGGCGGTGCCTAATTTGCGCAGGAAACGCTGGAATCCGCCATCTCCGGTGCCGGCCCAGTTATAGATGGAAAGCATGGGGTTGAGGCCCAGGAGGTAGGAGTTGGGTTTCTGGACGATGTAGGAACTTAAGGAACCGGCATTGAAGGACTTGTCCTTTACCTTGATATCGGCCTTCCTTAACAGGTACTCGCCTTCCTGGAGGGATCGGGTGGTACTGCAGGCCAGCACGGCCATGGCAGTCAGTAAGCAGAATATGCGATTTCCCCGTTTCATTCTTACAAAAATAATACTTTTTAGTTATATTTGTACGATTTAACACCAAACAAAAGGATGAAAAACAAGTACATCGACCTGATTGACCAAACCTTCGATTTCCCTCAGGACGAATTCATGGTGGCCGACGGCAATCTGCTGTTCAACGACATCGATCTCATGGAGATTATAGAGAAGTACGGAACCCCCCTTAAGTTAACCTATCTTCCCAAGATTTCCTCCCAGATCCAGCGTGCCAAGCGCCTGTTCAAGGTGGCTATGGCCAAGGCCGATTATCAGGGCGAATACCATTACAGCTACTGCACCAAGAGCTCCCAGTTCGCTTTCGTGGTGCATGAGGCCCTTAAGAACGACATCCACCTGGAGACTTCATCGGCCTACGACCTGGACCTCATCCAGGCTCTGGAACGGGACGGCTCCGTGAATAAGGAGGACCTGTACATCATCTGCAACGGCTTCAAGCGGCCCCAGTACATCCAGAATATCGCCAAGCTGCGCAAGGACGGCTGGAAGAACATCATACCCGTCCTGGACAACAAGAACGAGTTCGAGGACCTGGCCAGCCTCATTGAAGAGGACACCATGATGGGTATCCGCATCGCTTCCGAGGAAGAGCCCAACTTCGATTTCTATACCTCCCGCCTGGGCATCCGTTACTCGGATATCGTCAAGTTCTACAAGGACACGGTGGCCAAGTATCCTAACTTCCACCTCAAAATGCTGCACTTCTTCATCAATACGGGTATCCGGGATACCGCCTATTATTGGAACGAACTGTCCAAGTGCGTGCGCGTGTACTGCGAGCTCAAGGCTATCTGCCCGGAACTGGACAGCCTGAACATCGGCGGCGGCCTGCCCAACAAGACCTCCCTGGCCCAGGACTTCGACTATGAATATATGGTAGAGGAAATCATCAACCAAATCAAGGTCACCTGCAATTCCTATGGCGTTCCGGAACCGGATATCTTCACCGAATTCGGCAGCTTCACCGTGGGAGAGAGCGGCGCCACCATCTTCAAGATCCTGGATATCAAGCAGCAGAACGACCGCGAGAAGTGGTACATGATAGACAATTCCTTCATGACCTGCCTGCCCGATACGTGGGGCCTGAACCAGCGCTTCATCCTGCTGCCCATCAACAAGTGGAACGACGAATACCAGCGCGTGTTCCTGGGCGGCCTCACCTGCGACAGCCAGGACTTCTACAACGCCGACTATCACGCCAACG
>Ga0265298_10003667_pt1 | contig 20109 bp, 11 predicted proteins | sample AusTroGonzalo_MG_3_FD_193486 | JGI IMG/M metagenome (GOLD analysis project Ga0265298, IMG submission 193486) | Bovine rumen microbial communities from tropical cattle in Woodstock, Queensland, Australia - Gonzalo_01 | ecosystem: Host-associated > Mammals > Digestive system > Stomach > Rumen ... | reverse complement strand
CTTTTGCTGCAAATAACTGACAATAGGACGTGCCAAATCAGGATAATAAAGATAGAACTGCCTATAATTTTTCAAACTAGCCAACCCCAAACTCTTATCATCAAGCCGTTCTGCCAAACGTTTCAGTAGCCCTTCACCATACTTTGCTCGGTCGTTGCCGTGCTGTTCATACTCCACAATATAAAAACCTGTCAACCATGCTCTTGCTGTAACATTGCGGTTGATGACAAGTCGGGCATCCTCTTGTAATGCACTGCTCGTTGACTGAATCTTTCCAACGAGTGACTCAAAGTCTCCCTTATTTTTATCAAATTCGTTCATTTGGTCTCTCGTTTATACTGTGTTTTGCGCGTGCAAAGATACTTAAAAATCTAACAGTTATATCTCTACAATAAAATAGGAATAATTTTGCACGATATTTGCTATTTTTGCGTTATTATCCAAAACGATTTGAATCATGAAACGCACCACCATTATCATCGCGACCGTCGCCCTAGTGGCCATCGGTTTGTTCGCTTTTGCAACGCCGAACAATACTCCGAAAAACGACCCGAAACCAACCAACAACTACGAAACCATGTGGAAAAAAGTAAAGGAAAACCTTGAAAAGAACCTGCCGGAATCGGCTGAAAAAGAGCTTGATGCCATCGAGCAACAGGCCTCGAAGGACAAAAACAACATCCAACTATTGAAGACCTGGCTCTATCGGCAGCACATCTTCCAATTCACAGTCGAAGAAGACCCCGACCAGCATTTCATCCAATACGCTGAGTCGAAAATCGGGCAGTTGGACGAGGTTTGCGACGCACTTTTGCATGAGGAAATCGCCAAAGCCTACGCGGATTACCTGTCGTCCAACGAATGGCGCATCAATGAGAATTTGGCCATTGACGGCGACCTCTCGAAAGTGGAGATGAAATATTGGGACAAGGAGAGTTTCAAAACCCGCATCAACCAACACTATACCGAGGCCCTGAAACCCGTTGAGGCTCTAAAAAAGGCTAGCACTGAGGATTTTATGGCTTTGTACGAGAACAAGAACAACAACCAGGAATACATTGAATATGAGGCCTCACTGTTCGAGTTCATGTTCCACCGCGTGGCGAACTATTATCAGGAGCAGGCCAATTTGGACGATGTGGAGGCTGGTTGGGATACGGAATCGTGGTGGCTGCCCGCCGAGCAGTTTGTGAAAGCCGATTTGGGCACCGACGATAATCCTCTCATCAAGTGCCTCAAAATTTATCAAGACTTGATTGCCCACAACCTGAAGCAAAAGAACGAGGATGTGCTGATTTACAACGACTTCAAGCGTTTCGGTTTTGTCAATTCGCTGCTGGGGAAGGATGAGAAATACCAGTCAGCGATGGAGAACCTGAGAACACAACACCCAGACAACGAGATATTTGCAGAAATCACTTCTCTCATCGCCCGAAACATGGTCAACCAATACGAAAACCACCGCGACGACAGCCTCTATTTCGACCACCTCCAGAAAGCCAAGACCTTGTGCCAGCAGGCCATCGCCAAATTCCCGAAGTCGAAGGGCGCAAAGAACTGCCAAAACATCATCAAGCGCATCGAAGAGCCACAAATCAACATAAGGTTGAACTCGGTGCAATTGCCCAACGAGGCCATCCCCGTCGTTTTGGAGTACAAAAACACGATTGCACCTTATTATAGAATTGTGAAGGTTGAAGAGAAGGAGTTGGGCAAACTGAACGGCATGCAAAAGGAAGACCTGCTCAAAAAATTGAACAAGAAGATGTCCGTGGCCGAGCAAGAACTTACTTTGCCCGCCGAGACAGACTACCGTCAACACAGCACATTGATTGCCTTGCCCGCTTTGGAAAAAGGCATTTATTACTTGACTGCCACTACGAAAAGAGACATCAAGAGCGAAGATAAAACGCTGGTTCTCAACTTCCAAGTTTCAAGTTTGGGCTTCATCACCGACCAGAAGGACGACAAGATGACCGTGGTGACTATGGACAGAAAAACGGGGAAAACCGTGGAAGGCGTCACCGTGGAGCTGTACCGCCGCGAGTGGGACTACAAGAGCCGCGAGTACAAGACCATCATCATTGCCACAGAGAAGTCGGACCGCAATGGCAAGGTGAAATTGGAAAATCAAATCGACAATTCGTTTAGCATCAACCTCCGCAGAGGCGATGACAACTTACTATCTTCCAATTATTTCCGCCTCTACCAACCCTACAAGAACAACAGCGAAACCTATAGCACAACGCTCTTCACCGACCGCGCCATCTACCGCCCTGGACAGACCGTCTATTTCCAAGGCATTGTGGTCCGCAAGCAAGGCGACGACCAAACTTTGGTGAACGGATATAGCGAGAATGTGTCCTTCCGCGATGCCAACTGGCAGGAAATCAGCTCGGCGAAGTTCACGACCGACGAATACGGTGCGTTCAGCGGCTCCTTCGTCATTCCCACCGACCGACTGAACGGCGTGTTCCACCTCAACGCCAAGCAAGGTAGCACGACTATCCGTGTGGAAGAATATAAGCGCCCGACCTTTGAGGTGACTTTTGAGCGTCCGAAAGAGCAATACAAACTGAACCAAGAAGTTACGGTGCACGGCGACGTGAAAGCTTACGCCGGTTTCGGTTTGGACGATGTGGAATACACCTATCGCGTCATTCGCAAGACTTCGTTCCCATGGCGTTGCTGGTGGTGGTGGTACCCGACCGTCGAGGACGAGCAAATCACCTACGGCAAGGCCTGCACCGACGAGAACGGCAAGTTCGCCGTCACCTTCAACCTGAAACCCTCGTTGAGTGTCGCGCCCGAGAAGCAGCCCGTGTTCACCTACGAAATTGAGGTAACTGCCACGAGCAAGCAAGGCGAAACCCATGCCGACGCTTACAGCATTCGCGCGGGTTACAACGAGGTGAGTATCAGTACCAACCTGCCTTCGCTGATTGAAAAGTCGGAGATAAGCAACTGCGAAATCTCGGTGCAAAACATGAGCTGGCAGCCCGCCAAGAGCCGTGTCAAGCGCACGATTTATCGCTATGACGACCTCGCTAAAATCGACTATTTTGAGGCAATGGCGGAAATAAAAAATCTTGACACACCGGTAGAGATTTTTGACAGACAAATTCTTAGTGATGAAGAGCTGGCAAGACTGTTCCCCAACTTCTGTTTCTATGACAAAAAAACCAAGACTTTAGTCAACGAGGCTGAAATCATGGTGGACGACAAGGCCAAGTTCTACGAAGGCAAGGATTTGGAACCTGGGAAATACATGGTAGAATTGACGAGCCTCGACGACTCCTTGGCGAAGGTTTCGCAGCAGTTCTCTGTGTTTGAAAACGGCTCCAAAAAGCTACCTTTCACCACGATGGAATGGGCGCATCAAGACAAGTCGACCGCCAAACCTGGTGAGGAAATCCAGCTCAGCATCGGTAGCGCGGCCAAGAACGTGGAAATCTGGGTGCAGTTGCTCCACGGCGACGAAATCCGCATGGAGAAATGGATGACGTTGGACAACGAGGTCCAGACTTTGAAATACAAAGTGACTGAGCAAGACCGTGGTGGCCTACGCTGGAAATACGCCTTTGTGAAAGAGAATGTCTTATGTGCTGATTTCCAAACTGTCTCCGTGCCTTTTGACAATTACGACCTGAACGTGAAGCTCGCCACGATGCGCGACAAGCTCAGTCCTGGTGCTGAGGAGACTTGGGAAGTGACCGTCAGCGACTACAAGGACAAGCCCTTGGAAGCCGCCTTGCTTGCTGGCATGTACGATGCTTCATTGGATGAGTTTGCAAGGAACTACTGGCACTTCAATATGCATCCTTCAAGCGTGTACGGCAACAGCTTCGGCACCGACGGACATGGTTTTGTTTCGTCCAACACGGGTTTGGAATACTTCTATTTTGCCGAACTTTTCAATTTCAGCCTGCCCTCCGATGCGCCGTTCTTCGATTTCGGCTATGGTTTCGGGGTGCGCCGCTTTGGTAATAGAAAAAGAGGCCACGTTCTCTATGACATGGTAGAAGAAGCCGCCATGCCGGAGCCTATGTTAGTAGGAGCAACGATGGAAAAAGACGCTGCCTCAACAAACGGTATTGTTGAAATCGCCAAAGCAGAAGAAGAAAGCGGTGTTGTTCCCACTTCACAGCAACCCGAAGAGCCCGCCGAGCCTACCCTCCGCGAGAACTTCAACGAGACGGCCTTCTTCTTCCCGCAAATGCGCACCAACGCTGACGGCAGCGCCACATTCAGCTTCACCATGCCCGAAGCCCTCACGCGCTGGCGCCTGATGCTGTTGGCCTACTCGAAAGACCGCAAGACGGGCCGCAACGAATACACCTTCACCTCCTCCAAACCGGTGATGATTATGGCCGACATGCCGCGTTATATGTACGACAACGACGAGCTGTGGTTTGTGGCCAACGTCATCAACACGGGCGACGAGGCTGTCACTCTGAAGGCGAAACTCGAAATCTTCGATGCCGCCACGATGAAACCTGTTAACATCTTGGCATCTAACGCTTTGATACCGATAGAACAAATCCTGCCAGGTCGCAGCAAAGAAGTGCGCTGGAAGGTGAAAGCCCAGTACGGCTTGGAACTGTTGGCCTTCCGCTTCACGGCCTACGCAGGTGAATTCAGCGATGCCGAGCAACACTTGCTTCCTGTTTTGAGCAGCGAAATCTTCATGACCCAGACCCTGCCCATCACCGTGAAGGCCGAAACCGAGCAGACCTTCGACTTTGAGGCTATCGCCAACCCCGACAGCCACGAACGTGACTACAGCCTGACACTCAACTTCAGTACCAACCCCGTGTGGTATGCCGTGCAAGCCCTGCCTTATTTGGCCAACGTCAGCACCGACCGCGCCGAGACCGCCTTCTACGTGTTCTACGCCAATACGCTCTCGTCCTACATCGCCGACAACATCCCCAACCTCTTGAATTACATCAAGAAATGGCAGATTGAGACGCCCGATGCCCTGCTCTCGCAACTTGAGAAAGACCAAGACCTGAAGGCCATCATGCTGCAAGAAACACCTTGGGTGCTTGAGGCAAAGAGTGAGACCGAGCAACGTAGTCGCATCGCCACTCTGTTTGAGGTGAACACCATGCGCGGCCAGCAGACACGCGCCTTGCAACTGATTTCGCAGAAGCAGAAGTACAACGGCGGCTGGCCTTGGATGGACGGAATGCCCGAGAGCGCCTACATCACCACCTACATCCTCAGCGGTTTCGGTAAACTGCAAAAGATGGGTGCCTGGAGTTCGCTGAGCAAGGCCGACCAAAACACGGCACAAAGAATCTGCGACAAGGCCGTGCGCTATCTTGAATACGACGTGGCCGAGACTTATCGCTACATGAAGAAATACAGCAAAGGCAAGGACTGGCCCATTGGCTCCAGCACGCTGAATGAGCTTTATGCCTTGAGTTTCTTCAAGGAGCAGAACTCCGACAAGGACTTCGCCACGGCCAAGAAATATTACCTCGGTAGCCTCGACAAGGAGTGGACTTCGTTCAACTTCAATCAACGTTCGAAAGGTGCCTTGGTGCTTTACCGTACGGGCAACGAGAAGACCGCTAAGTTGATGATACAGTCGTTCAAAGAATGCGCCCAAAAGAACGAGCAAATCGGCATGTATTGGCCGAAGAAATACTTTAGCTTTGAGTCGCACATTGCCACCCATGCCAACATCATGGCAGCCTTCGCTGAAATCGACCAAGACGAGGAGATGATTGACCAACTGCGCGTGTGGTTGCTCACCCAGAAACAGACCAACAGTTGGGAAAATTCCGCCTCCACCGCCGATGCCATCTACGCCCTGCTGATGCGCGGCAGCGACTGGTTCGCCAAGGGTAAGGAAGTCACCTTGCGCTTTGGCAATACGCCCATCAGCACCGAGGGCGGCGTAGCTGGCACCGGCTTCATCCAACGCCGCTGGAACGCCAACGAAGTGACACAAGAGATGCAACAACTCACCGTCAACAACCCGACCAACCATTTGGTTTGGGGCGGCCTGTTCCGCCAATACTTCGTCCCAATTGACGAGGTCAAGAGCGACGAGTCGGGCTTCACCATCCAGCGCGAGCTGTTTGTGGAGACGGTCACCGACAAGGGCAAGGTGTTGGTTCCAGCAGAGAAGCGGACGTTGAAGGTCGGCGACAAACTCACCGTGAAGATTACTTTCACGAGCCAGCAGGACATGAGTTACGTCTTCGTCAAGGATCTCCGCGCCGCTGGTTTCGAGCCGATTGAACAGATTTCACGCTACGAATACAACGACCGCATGAGTTACTACCAGTCCAACACCGACACCGACATGGAGTTCTTCATCGAGCGTCTACCCAAGGGCACGCATCAGCTGGAATACAGCATGTTCGTCACCAAGGAAGGCTACCTCAATAACGGTTATGCCTTAATCCAATGCCAGTATGCGCCTGAGTTCAGTGCCTATTCAGATGGAATGAAGGTGAAAGTTGGAGAATGATTGGCTTATAGTTTTATTCCCATGAACGCCATAAAGGCGATGCCCATTAATCCAGTGATAATGAAGGCGATGCCAACGCCTTGGAGACCTTTTGGGATGTGCGAATAGCGGATTTTCTCGCGGATGGCGGCGATACCGACGATGGCCAAGAGCCAGCCGAGACCCGAGCCAAGACCAAAAACCGCCGCCTGGCCCACATTGCTGAAACCGCGCTCTTGCATGAACAGCGAGCAGCCCAATATGGCGCAGTTGACGGCAATAAGCGGGAGGAAAATGCCCAAGGCAGAATAGAGCGCGGGACTGAACTTTTCAATCACCATCTCCAAAATCTGAACGATGGCCGCGATGATGGCAATGAAAAGGATATAGGTGAGGAAACTCAAATCGACTGTGGCGAAATTCGGACTGAGCCATGCCAAGGTGCCTGGTGCAAGCAAGTATTTGTTGACCAAGAAGTTAATCGGCACCGTGACGACCAACACAAAAGTAACCGCCACACCCAAGCCGAAGCTCGTCTTGACAGTCTTCGACACGGCCAAATACGAACACATGCCCAAGAAATAGGCGAAGATCATGTTGTCGACGAAGACCGATTTGATGAAAAGATTGAACAAGCTCATTTCGACTCGGTTTTGCTGTTGTTAATCCAAATGATGACGCCGACCACAACCAATGCCATCGGCGGGAGAATCATCAAGCCATTATTCTGATAACCAGCTTCGTAGAACGACTGAGGCACGACTTGATAGCCGAACAAGGTTCCTGAGCCAAACAATTCGCGGAAAAAGGCCACGATGACCAGTATCAAGCTGTAACCCAATCCGTTGCCTAACCCATCCAAAAAGGATTCCCAAGGCTTGTGCGACATGGCGAAGGCCTCCAAACGTCCCATGACAATGCAGTTGGTGATAATGAGGCCAACGAAAACCGAAAGTTGCTTACTCACATCGTAGACGAAAGCCTTCAGGAATTGATCCACCAAAATGACCAATGTGGCCACAACCACCAACTGAACAATGATGCGGATGCGAGACGGGATGCCCTTGCGCAACAGGGAGATAATGAGGTTGGAGAGTGCCGTCACCACCGTCACGGAAGCACCCATGACCAAGGCGGGCTTCAGTTGGGCAGTCACGGCGAGGCAAGAGCAGATGCCCAACACCAAAACAGTGATGGGGTTCGCTTTTCGCAAAGGTTCTATGAGGAGTTTCTTGATGGCCGACATAGGGTGTTTTAAAATGTAATAAAATTATATGATATAAAATTGTATGATATAAAAATATTTCATCTGCTTGTGGCTTTCATTTTGTTCAAAAACGGAGCATACGCCTCCAAAGTCTTGTCAATCATTTCCTTAACGCCATTTGAAGTCTTGGTGGCACCCGTGATGGCATCGATCTCGATGGGAACCAACTGGCCACTTTTCATAATTTGTTTTCCGCTGAATTGGCTCTGGAATTTCTCGGTGGTGATTTCGCCACCCAAGCCTGGCGTCTCCGATTTATGGTCGAAATTGGCCCCAACGATGGTACTTCCATCGCCATCGATGGCGAGATAGCCGCTAATCGGTCCCCACAGACCACTTCCTTGCATGGGAATGACGCTAATTCGCCTATCAATGACAAACAGCGGCAGCGTTCCGTCCTCAGTCGCGTCGCCGTTCTCGTCAAGCAAGAAAGAGGCCGTGCAATGTTGCTCGAAAAGCTTTGCGGCATTGTCCTTGTTTACATCGGGAATGCCCGCCGCCCGAAGGATGTTGATGCGTTTCTCGTTCTTTTCGTTGCGCTCCTGATAGGGATGGAACCACAATACCGCTCCCGTAAGCAAAGCAGCCACCACGACCACCAAAACCGTGGCATACAGGAAGATGTAACCGTTGCTATTGATGTCCTTTTTCATTTTGCAGGGGCTTTTGAGGTGACGACGGCGCGTTTTTGCCGCATTCTAATGTTTCGGGCAATCACGCAATGGTCAATAAGTGGTGCAAAGCAGTTCATTAACAAAATGGCGAGCATCATACCTTCGGCGTAGGCGGAGTTGAGCACACGCAACAGCACAGCGAAAATGCCGATGAGCAGGCCGTAAATCCATTTTCCGGTGTTGGTCTGCGGAGCCGTCACGGGGTCGGTGGCCATAAAGACCGCACCGAAAGCAAAACCGCCCATGATGAGGTGATAATAGAACGGCAATTGCATATAAGGTGTTGCTCCGATAGCGTTGAAAACCAAACCCATACCAATTCCGCCCGTGAAGACCGACAAAATGATACGCCAATTGGCGATACCCGTAATCAGCAGCAAAACTGCACCGAGTGCGACCGCAATTACCGATGTTTCACCCATAGAACCCGGGATGCCGCCCCAGACCATTGTCCAAACAGAGGGTAACTCCGTGCCGCCGTTGGCGAGAATGCCGAGCGGCGTGGCACCTGTGAAAGCATCGGGTTGGTCGGCAATCCAGACCTTGTCGCCCGACATGACCGAAGGATAAGCGAAAAACAGGAAAGCGCGAGCCAATAGTGCCGGATTGACGAGGTTCATGCCTGTGCCGCCAAAGGCTTCCTTGCCGATGAGAACGGCGAAGGCAGTGGCCACCGCGACCATCCACAAAGGGATATCGGGCGGCAACACCATCGGAATTAGCATACCCGTGACCAAAAAGCCCTCGTTGACCTGATGGTGGCGGATTTGTGCAAAAGTAAACTCGATGGCCAGCCCCGTGATGTAGGAAACCACGATAACAGGCAATGCCTTGGCCAAACCGAATCCAATCATATACCAAAAACTAACCGTCTCGGCCAAAGCCAAATAATGCTGGTAGCCAATGTTCCAAATGCCAAACAGCAGAGCAGGCATCAACGCAATGACCACTGTAATCATCGTGCGCTTCAAGTCCACCGCATCGCGGATTTGGCAGCCTTGTTTGGTTGTCTCGTCGGGCACAAAAAGGAAGCTCTCGAAAGCCTCAAAAGTGCTTTGCAGCCAAGCAAAACGACCGCCTTCCACAAAATTCGGCTTGATTTTGCTGACATACCTCCTCAACCCGACGATGCGGTCGTTCAAGGTGCCGTCCTGTTCCTCTTTCGAGGCAACGAAGAAATCGCGAAGGGCGCGGCGGAGTTTCGAAGGCTGTTTGGACTCGGTCATAGTGCTGCAAAAATAGGGATTATTCTTATATTGTCCATAAAGGTTCGCTACTCCAGTTTTTTGGGAATCCCATAGCCGCGACATCTACAGTCGGAAATTGCTTGATAAGACAAAGGAGATTGCTTTTGAACTCCTTTCCTCTACCCATCGAATCTAACCAATAAGCTATGCAACACAGAATTGCATAGAGTTTATTGGCATCAATCTGACGATTGTTTATCCATTTTCCACGCATACTCACATTCAATTGCGGTGTAGCATTGAAGTACCTATTCCAAAGCCGCGCATGATGGGCACAATAGTTTCGTAGTGCTGATAAGCTTCGCATCCAACTTTCCAAAACTTCATGTTGTGGGAGGTTGAATTCGCGGGCAACACGCTTTTTCACCTTGTTGTCGGCAAAATTGTAATAGAGTTTGGAGAGCGTTCCAAAAGAGGCCAATTCAAGGGTTTTCCACGAAGGAGGGAATTCGGGCTTGTCGTAGTTATTGAAATGCTCCTTGATAAATTCTTCTTTTGAACGCTGGACTTCACGATCAAGGGCATTGAGATTGTCAAGAAAACGGTGTTCGCTCTCATGAAGATTCATTTGCATAAACCAAAAAGCACCATAACTCATTGAGAAATGTTGAATGATTTTGGCCCGTAATGCGACTTCTATGCGCTGAATGGCAGTAAAAAGCAATTGGCGCAGATTGCAGTCAAATTCATATAAAGCCACAGCGCTTTCGAATGTAGAGTTAGGCTTGAATTGATGAGTCGATTTGTTTGCTTCCATCGGGCGGAAATAGGCAGCAAAGCGGAAATAGCTGATTTCACCCAGTGTTTTTTCAGCAAGGGTTTGGTCTGAAATCAACAGGCCAAGGTTTTTCAAGTTTGCTATTTGCTCGACAATGCTTAGAGGCTGCTTGGAATAAGTCTTGCTCATGGTCAATAAAATAAAAGACCCGCCCTGGTTCGCTGGTCTTTCGACGAGAAGCGTGGCGGATTCTGTCGCTGCAAAAATACAACTTTTTCCCTATCCGTTCGCTTTTTTCAACAAAATTATTCCTTTTTCCTTGCGGTTTTGCTCATACACGTCCAATCAGTTGTCCTTTTGAACTTAGACAAAACCAACTATAGCCCATTCTCTTTCCTCAACAATTCCAGCCCTTTTCTGATAATCGTCTGAATATCAGTCTTTGAAGTGTCAATAAATTCGCAGAGGGCAAAGTCTTCAGGCTCTACTTCGTAGATGCCAAGGTTTTCCATCACGTCGAGGTCGCCGATGAGGCAGGCTTTGATGAGTTGCAGGGGATAGATGTCGAAGGGAAAAACCTTCTCAAACTCGCCCGTCATCACGTAGGCACGCTCTTCACCGTGGAGGTTGGTGTCCAGTTCATAATCGGGCTGCAATGCATTGGGAATGAACGCCGAAGGGAATGTGTGCGACACGCTGAACTTCTTGAACCCAGGCCAAATCCAGCCTAACAGTTCTTGTCGGTGATCGCCTTCAGGGATAGCAGTCAGCATGTTGTGATAAAAGCCGATGAAGTCATTTTGCGTGACGGCTTGGCCTGTCAACACGTTGCCACTGATGAGACGCTGGTGACCGTCTTTCAGATTGCCTTCTACAAGGGCATTGATGGACGCACCCAATTGTGTCCTACAGTAATGCGGATGCAGCATACCTGTTCCAGCGGTAGCATAGAGACGGCTGAAATCGAGCCGTCCCGTGAGGAAGAAATGCCCGATGTTGATGACCTCAGGCAAGCCGCAATGCCAAATGATGTCGCCCTTGTTGATGGGACAAATTTTGTTGATTTGCGTGCCCACATTGCCTGAAGGATGTGGTCCACTGAAGGTGTGCAAAATGACGTTTTTGGCCTTGAGCAGCACTTCCGATTTCGTCTTTTCGGCGTGGACGCAAAAGTGTAACTTTCCGTCACAGAGAACATTAAGCATGTCTAATCCTTTCTGTAACGACTCGGGGAAATGCTCGGCAAGAAAATCCATGTCGGGAGCCAATGGCGAGGAGTCGAAAGCACTGACAAAGAAGGCTTTGGGTGAATCATCGGGGCGGGCAGCGATAGAATAAGGGCGTTGGCGAATCATGGGCCAAAGTCCGGTCTCCAAAAGGGTTTGAGTGATGTCTTCCTTGTTCAATTCACCGACCTTGAAATCCAATGTTTCAAATTGTTTATCGGACTGGATAACAACGGCTTGCAACAATCGTTTTGCGCCTCGGCAGATTTCGCTCACAATACCACTAACGGGTGCGGTGAAGCGGATGCGCTCATCGTGCTTGTCGCAAAACAAGGGTGTCCCAACCTTCACGCTGTCGCCTTCCTTGACGAGCAATCTCGGTGTAAGTCCAACGAAATCAGTGGGCTGCAAGGCAAAAAACTCAGGCTCGATGCAACTCACTGCGCGTTCCGCCTTTCCTTTCAACTTGATGTCGAGACCTTGTTTTATCTTGATGACTTGGGTCATGTTCGGGTTTTGCGGCAAAAGTAGGGAAAAATCCGCCATGTTTTTGTACTTTTGCATCCAAAATTCCGTTTTGGAGAAAATTGTTCCTATGAAGAAGCTTACCTTATTGATATGGGCACTTTGCGCGAGCATGGGTCTCTTTGCCCAAAACTTCGATTTGCCCTGCGGAAACCTCAACTACAAGCCTGAGGTTCAGACGGTTTTGCTCTATGCCGATGACAATCAGCTCATCGACCCCATCATTCCCTTGGAAAACATGGTGGAACGGCTCACGCTTTCGTTCGACATCATCGACGGACAAGGCGAGGTGCTCAACTACACCTTCATCCATTGCTCGCACGATTGGCAACCCACTGAAATTCAGCGCATCCAATATGCTTCGGGGTTTGAGTCCGACCGCATCGATGATTATGCTTTTTCGCGCAACACCTTGATTGAATATGTCAATTATCAGCTCAAGTTCCCGAAGGACGACATGATGCCGCTCATTTCGGGCAATTATCTCCTTGTCGTTTTCGGCGACGACTTCAGCGACCTTTACCTCACGCGCCGTTTCATGGTGGTGGACGAAAAAGCCCACGTGGGCGCCACCGTGCCGCGCTATCCCGATGATTTGTCGCTCGCCGACACGCACCAGCAATTGAACGTGAAGGTCAACATGACCAACTATTTGTCTGGTAACACGCAGCAATTCAGCTCCTTGACCATCCGCCAAAACGGGCGTTGGGATAATGCCGCCGAGGGTTTGAAACCTACTTACGTCTATCCTGATTACATCTCTTTCGAACATCATCCTCAGACCGTTTTTGAGGGCACAAACCAATATAGACGCTTCAATACCAGCAACTTCTATTTCCAATCGGAGAATTTGGCCCACATCCGGCAGACGGACTATTCTTTTGAAATCGACATTGCCACGTGCGAGTCGCGGGCACGGAAGGCTTATGCCAGCTACGAGGACATCCATGGCGAGAAATTTGTCTACGTGGAGAACGAGAATCTGGATAATTTCACCGAAGCCGACTATTGCGTGGTGAACTTTTTCTACAAAAGCGAGGCACCGCTGACACACGAAGACCTGTACATCATGGGCGCGCTCAACGACTGGCGCTTCGATGAGAGCAACAAGATGAGCTACGACTACCGCTTGCACGGCTACACTTGCTCGATGGTGCTCAAGCAGGGCTATTACAACTTCATGTTTGCCACCGTCGACCGCACGACGGGCGAAGTAATGACCGACCTGACGGCAGGCAACCATTGGGAAACCAACAACGTGTACAAGCTCTATTTCTATTACTACAATTCCCTCAAAGGCTACGACGAGCTGATTGGCTATTCCACGGTCAACTCACATTGATATGGATGACAGAATCACACTTTTCGCTGAAATCCTGCTGCCGATACCGGTGCCAGGCACCTTCACCTATCGCGTGCCGTATGCGCTGAACGACGCGGTACGTGTGGGTCAAAGGGCGGTGGTGCAATTCGGCAAGACCAAAATCATGTCAGGGCTGATTGTCGGGCTGACCGAGAAAGTACCTTCCGTTGAGGTGAAATTTCTGATGGATTTGCTTGACGACCAGCCCATTGTGAATGAAAAGCAATTGAAATTCTGGGATTGGGTGAAAACCTATTACATGTGCCATCCCGGCGAGGTGATGCAGGCAGCCTTGCCTTCCGCTTTGAAGCTGAGCAGCGAGACGACGGTCGCCCTTTCGCCCGATTATGTGCTTGATTCCGTGTCGCTTAACGATTTCGAGTACATGATTGTGGAAGCTTTGCAAATCAAGCCGAAAATCGCCATTAGCGAGGTGAGCAAGATTATCGGTTTCAAGAAGGTGATGCCGCTCGTCCATTCGATGATGGAGAAAGGCATTTTGGTGATGGAGGAAGAGTTGAACGAGAAGTACAAGGCTAAATATGAGCGTTTTGCGCGGCTTTCAGGAGAGTTTCGCGACGAGGCCAAACTGCAAGAGCTGATGAGCCGTTTGGAGAAGCGCGCTTACAAACAATTGGAGGTTTTGCTGGCCTTTTTCACCCTCGGCGGCGACTGCGACAACGAAGTCTTGGTGAAAAGCCTATTGGAAAAGGCCAACGCGACTTCAACGATACTGAAAAACATGGCCGAAAAGGGCATTTTCGAGGTGTACGAAAAGAAAGTCAGCCGACTGAAGGAATTCAAGGTGCAGACTGATGTATCGACCATTCAACTCACTGAGGCACAACAGAAAGCATACAATGAAATCAAGGCGGGATTTGAGGAAAACAAACCCGTTTTGCTCCACGGTGTGACTTCTTCCGGCAAGACCGAAATCTATATCAAGCTTATCAAAGAAGCCATTGACAGAGGAAAACAGGTGCTTTACTTGTTGCCTGAAATAGCACTTACTGCTCAGATTATCAACCGCTTGAAGGAATATTTCGGTGACAGGTTGGGCGTGTACCATTCGCGTTATGGCACCAACGAAAGAGTTGAGGTTTTGGAACAAGTGCGCGACTTTGGTTTAACACAATCGCCTAAACATCAGATTATTATTGGTTCGCGTTCGGCCATTTTCCTCCCCTATTCCGACCTTGGCCTCATCATCGTGGACGAGGAACACGACAGCAGCTTCAAACAAATCGACCCCGCGCCTCGCTACAACGCCCGCGATGCCGCCATCATACTTGCCGCGATGCATAAGTCGGATATCGTATTAGGCTCAGCCACACCGTCTTATGAGAGTTATTACAACGCCTTGAACGAACGTTATCGCTTGGTGGAAATCATGGAGCGGTTCGGTGGTGTGCAGATGCCAGAAATCATCCTCAGCGACATGCGCGTGGAACGGCGGCGCAAGACGATGAAAGCCGACTTCGGCAGCACTCTCATTGACGCGATGAAAGAGACTTTGGACGAGCATAACCAAGCCATTTTGTTCCAAAATCGGCGTGGTTTCTCTTTGCGCTTGGAGTGCGACGAGTGCCATTACGTGCCGCAATGCATCAACTGCGACGTGAGCCTGATTTACCACAAGAGCCAAAACGTGCTGCGCTGCCATTATTGTGGCTACACGGCCTCCGTGCCGGCCGAGTGTCCCGTCTGCCACAGCACCAATATCCGGATGCACGGCTTTGGTACTGAGAAGATTGAGGAGGATTTGAGCCTCGTCATGCCCGAAGCCAAGGTAGCCCGCCTCGACCTCGACACCACACGCTCGAAGAACGACTACCAGAGCATTTTGGAGGCTTTTCAGGACCATGACACCAACATCCTTGTGGGCACGCAGATGGTCACCAAGGGCCTCGATTTCGACTCAGTGAAAGTGGTGGGCATCCTCAACGCTGATAACATGCTCTCCTTCCCCGACTTCCGCGCCCACGAGCGCAGCTTCCAACTGATGGCACAGGTGGCGGGTCGCGCAGGCAGAAAGGGCAAGCAAGGTAAAGTCATCATCCAGACTTACGAGCCGGCGCATCCCGTGCTTCAGGATGTGTTGCGCAACGACTTCCGTGGCCTCTATGAGAAACAAATGGTCATCCGGCGGCAGTTCGGCTATCCGCCCTTCTATCGTCTCATCCTTATCCGCCTGAAACACAAGGACTACCAAAAACTGAACCCTGCAGCAGCAGAGTTGGCTTCCATGTTGCGACCCATCTTCAAACAAGACCTGCTTGGACCGGAATACCCCATAGTTTCAAGGGTTAAGAATTTGTATATCAAGCAGATGATGGTAAAGTTCCGCCGCGACTACAACACCCAGAAAGTCAAGGAATTGATTGCCGAACAAATTCATTTGTTCCAGCAAAATTCCGATTACAAAGCCGTTCAGGTGCAGATTGATGTGGATCCGATGTAGGGGCAGACCCACGTGTCTGCCCCCCTTATATGTTGGTCTGCGTCCCTATATTGTCGTGTCCGCCCCCAATTTGTATCATTTCACCACAAATTTCCGCGTCGTTTCGCCCACGCTGATGAAATACATTCCCGCAGGCAAGGCTGAAATGTCAATCTGTTGGTTTTCAGGGTCGATGCGACCCGAAAGAAGAACCTGTCCCATCAGGTTGGTAATGTGATATTCGGTTTTATCCGCTGTAGGGCTGTCACATTGTGGCAGCCGCACAAAGAGAACGCCGCTGGCAGGATTGGGAAACACGGAGAAGCAAACCGATTCGCGATGTTCCTCAATGCCCACAAAACCAAAGTATTCAGCAATATAGGCTCCTACGCGGTTCAAGAGGAAATCATGGCTTATGGTGCAAGCCCAGTTCCAATAGTCAACGCTTTTCGGATAGCCAAACCTGTACGATTGTCCCGCTATCTCAGGACTCAGCAGGGTCTTGATTTGTGCATAATGCTGTCCTGTGTTTTCATAGGCAAAGACATCGTGACACAATTGCAGTAACCTGATTTCAAATTGATTTGCAAACGCTTGGTTTTCAAGGCATTTTCTAAACAAGAGTGTGGCTTCCTTGCTAGAAGGCCATACATTGTTGCCTGTATAGGTAGCGTTGCCGAATGCGTTGAAAAGGACGACGTTGCCCAACGAATCTGTGATGTAGTCGTAGAGAGTGGCATCACCGTCGTAGAAAATCCAGCGCCACCGGCCACCATCCGTCTTCCAACAACGCATATTGTTGGCGGGCCAGTCAGTGTTGGCAAAAAAAGTCTCCAAGATGATGTAATCCATGAAGTCGTCGATGTCGACGAGTTCGCATAGATGCAGATAGTCCTCCTCACGCGAAAGGTCGGCGGTTTCAAGCCAATGCATCATGTCGGCAAACTCAACATGGATGCCGTAGCCGTTGACCGGCTCGCCGTACTCGGCTGCGCCGTGCCAATTGCCCACGATGTCGCATTGCGTCAGGCTAATGCCGAAATGGCTTTCAAGATACCGTTCGTCCAGTTTCTCCTGTAGGAAATAGATGCCCCAGTACTCACCGTTGAGATACAGCACGACCGGCCTCGACAAGCCCGCCTCCAAGCCCATATCGATAGCCGTTTGGCTACAAATGTAGTCTTGATCGCCCGAATAGGGATACCTGGACGAGAAAGGTTTGATAACCAAGCGTTTGAAGCTATCGAGAGGACTGGACTCAAAAAACTGGTGCTTGAAGCGCTTTTTGCCGTACTCCTGCCTTGCATAGATTTTCAGGCCTTTCTGGGGCTGTCGTCGGGCGCGGTTGCCGTGGGTTCTTAGTCCGCAAAGCTGATTGATTCCGCTGTTGTCGGCATAATCATAATACTCCACGTTCGACACGCGCTCCCATTCCCTTCCTTTTTGGTAGTAGTTGCCCGAAGACAATGGACTGAGGGAGTCGTAATAAATGCCAGGCACCAGAATTCCCCGCTCATAATCAAAAAGATCAAGGGAATCGGCACAGATGGAGACGACAGGTAGTCCGTGCGTGTCGCACCCTAACGCCTTTATGAAATAGCTGTTGGTGAAGGTTCTGCTTAGGCAACTGTCGTTCTCGTCGAATACGGCGGCGCGGATGACGATGCAATGCTGCACCGAGTCGGGAAGATAGAACAGGTCGCTGGGGCAGATGGGGATGGTGTAGATTTTGGAACGCGAATACAGGCTGTCATTGAGCATAATGGGCTGTTCGTATAGGCGCGAGGTGGAGTCGGGCGTGGCCCCGTTGACGGTGTATCGCACATGGTAGAGTTCGGAGCGACTCTCCATCGACAATGAAAAACAGGTGTCGTAGAATCCTCCCCCTACGGAGAAAAGCACCTCCTCCGCCTGACCGAATGCGGTCGTGGCAAGCCCCAACAAGAAGGCCGAAACCAAAGCCCAATTATGGATGCCGTGTTTCATCGGTTCTTGGATTATTCCACCACGAATTTCACAGTTTGCCCGCCCACGCTGATGAAATACATCCCCGCAGGCAAGGCTGAAATGTCAATCTGCTGGTTTTCAGCATCGATGCGACCCGAAAGAAGGGCCTGCCCCATCAGGTTGGTAATGCGATATTCGGTTTTATCCGCTGTAGGGCTGTCACATTGTGGCAGCCGTACAAACAGAACGCTGTTTGCAGGGTTGGGATAGACCGTTAAGGTCCCTGAGCCTGTCGAAGGGCCGTCTTCTCCAACGCCATTGTGCAGTTCCGCATAGATGGCGTCACAGTTTTCGTTGCCTTGGTAGAAAACCAGTTCGTCTTCAACCCAATAGCAGCGCAGGCCATCCACACGGTAGCCTTTGCCTCGCGTCATCAGGCGTTCTGGAAAGAAGCTGGTCATGTGGCCGATGGTGCTCAGCAAGTTTCCGCTAAAGACATTGTCTTGGTCAGCGATAGTGAGTTTCTTGTAGGGGATGCCGTTGATGTACTGTATTTCAGAATCATAGACACGCGTAATGATGGTTTCGTCGCCCACTTCGATGATCCATTCGTCGCCCACCTCGGCGCTGAAGTCGTAAAGCACCGTGAATTTGCCCAAGCGTTTGTTCCACCAAAACACCTTGCCGTTTTCCTCGTAAACGTATTCGTGCGTTACCTCGGTATGCAAGTCCTTGTCGTACTGTGTGTTGCTGCGGATGATAATCTTCGGGCGTTTGCCGCCTTCAAACAGGGTGTCGCCCACGCATTCCAAGTGTTGATAGGTAATTGTTCCGTTTTCGTTCTCGATTTCGTAGTACCATTCGCCTTCAATGTTCATCTCGGTTTCGATGAAGTTGGAGAAATAGTTCCAGCCTTCAGCATTTTGATAGACCTCTGTGCAACCGAAAGGGATATGAATCGGGATGCTTGTGTCATATCCATCGAAAGAGTTGGAAGCAAGAGTGGGCGGAATCCTGTTTGGAGAATAGATTTCATCGAATTTAGTCCATTTGAATGCCGCCTTGTCAATCATGGTAAGTGAAGCTGGCAGTCTTAAAACTCCAGATAGTCGGTCGCAACCCCGAAAAGCGTCTTCTGCGATTGTGGTAACGGATTCGCCCAAGACAAGTTCGGAAAACTTTGTGCCGCCAAAAGCAACCACACCGATGAAGTCCATGGAGTTCGGAATGGTGAGGGTGCCTGTAAAAGGGGTGTTCATGAAGGCACAAGTGTCTACCGTGACAAGTGAGGATGAGAGCGTCAAATCACCAGTGAATTGACACATGAAAAACGTATGATGCTTTATTTCCGTCACCAAATTGGGGATGGTCAACGAACCCGTAAAATGGCTGAGATAGAAAGCCATGATGCCTATGGTTTCCAATGAGTCCGAAAGCGTGAGAGAACCCGAAAACTCACAATAATGGAAAGCAAGATCTTCAATTGTTTTCACGGAATTGGGGATGACCAAGTCGCCTCCGTCGCCTGCACCGGCAAAAGCACTAGCGCAGATGGTCTTAATGCCATCAGGAATGGTGGTTGCCTTGCATCCCGCCACTAATGCCTTATCTGCTCTTCTAACGAGGGCATTGCTTTCCGAGTAGAACACCGGATTCTCCACGTCTACCGTGATGGATTCCAAACTCGTGCTAAACCTAAAAGCCTCAGGGATGATGTCAATTACACTGTTGGGAATAAAGACAGATGTAACATCACATTCAAAAAAAGTGTTTGCGTCAATGGCGGTTACTGTATAATTCACGCCATTGTAGCTTACCTCAGATGGGATGATGATGTCTCCTGTTGGATGGATAAAACCTTGGTAATAATCACCTTGGAACCAAAGGTAGTTTTCTGAGAAAGGGTGTGTCAAGATTACAGTGTACGCTTCCGCATCAGTAATGCGATAGTACAAGGTTTGTCCAGATTCGCAAACAGCTGAAAAATTGAACTGTTGCGTGAATCCACTCATGGCCAATGCCATCAAAACTGAGATTGTGAATAACTTTTTCATAGTATTGAGTTTTAATGATTTATATTTCGTTAATTATCTCCTCAAAACTCCGTTCGTCCTCCAAGCCGTTCATTTTCTCCTGCTTGATGCGCGACTTGCGGCGGGCGTAGGAGTTGGTTTGCAGGTTCATGAGGATGGAGATGACCTGGTTGCTGAAGCCTTGCTTGGTGAGGCAGCAGATT
>Ga0265298_10003666_pt1 | contig 20115 bp, 8 predicted proteins | sample AusTroGonzalo_MG_3_FD_193486 | JGI IMG/M metagenome (GOLD analysis project Ga0265298, IMG submission 193486) | Bovine rumen microbial communities from tropical cattle in Woodstock, Queensland, Australia - Gonzalo_01 | ecosystem: Host-associated > Mammals > Digestive system > Stomach > Rumen ... | reverse complement strand
TGGTACAACGAGAACGGAACGGGCAAAATGATCGTGTACCGGAATGGCGCGAACAAGTTGGGGGGGGGCGCGTTGAACCCGAACACGCCCATCGTGCAGCCGTCGGGCCAGCCGCTTGTCATGGGCAACTTCACCAGCCCGACGTCAGACCGCGCCTGGTCCGGCGAACTCGACGAGGTGCGGCTCATCAAGGGGATCCCGTCCGCCGCCCGCGTCCAGGCAGACTACGATACGGTCAACTCCAACGCGTTCCTGACGGCCGGTTCGGTCGTCGAGGTCGCGGTCGTTGAGCGCCCGGTCGCGAACCTTCAGGTGGTGGACACGGGCGCGAGCCACATCCAGTTCGGCAACGCGATCTCCTCGCTTGGCTCCTCCAATGCGACCGAATGCGTCTTCAACGTGAAGGTCTGGAAGACGGCGGAGAGCGAGCCGGCCGGATACACGGAGCTCGTGTCCGGCCTGACGGTCGGCGCCCTGACCGGACGCGTCAAGGGACTGACGCCCGAGACGGCCTACTCCTACAAAATCAAGGTTACGAACGACGAGGGCGTCGACTCGGACGAGGTGACGGGCTCTTTCACGACGAGCGGCGTCGGCATCGGCGGCACGGGCGGAGACATGACGCGCGTCGGCGACGACTGGATACACTACTTCCGCGTCGGATTCGACGAACAGGGCGCTATCACGAACGACTACATCTTCACGCCCCCATCCTATGCGAACAGCGTGCGTGCGCTCGTCGTGGCGGGCGGTGGTCCAGGCGGCTACTATGCCGGCGGCGGCGGTGGCGCGGGCGGCTACTATAGCAACGATGCGCTCGGCGTGACGCCTGGAGCCGAATATTCCATCCTCGTTGGTGTGGGTGGCACCGCCGCCACGTCGGCGACCGCATACGGCTCGAATGGCGGCGATTCGTCAATTGTTGGCGGAACCGTGAACGTCGTGATGCTGGGCGGCGGCGCGGGCGGTAACGGACATTTGAACAACCAGACCGCAACGCTCGCCGGACGGAACGGCGGCAGCGGCGGCGGCACGGCATGGGCGGGCAATGCGACTGGGTCGGGCACCGCCGACCAGGGTCATGACGGCGGCGATGTTCCGGCAGGACAATACCAGCAGGGTCTGGGTGCCGGCGGCGGCGGTGCGTCGGCCGTCGGAGGTTCCATTGAATTCAGCGATAATAATCAAACGAAGGGATCGGGCACCGGCGGCAACGGACGTTCCTGCGACATTACGGGCGAGTCGCTCTACTACGCAGGTGGCGGCAGCGGTGGCGCGAAATTGGTTACGAATCAAAACGGAACAGGCACCGCCGGCGCCGCCGGCAACGGCGGCGGCGGCAAGGGCGGCCAGTACGACAATACGGAAGGCAGCCAGTACGCCACGGCCGGCCAGGACGGCTTCGGCGGCGGCGGCGGCGGCGGCTCAACCTACAGCACGGACTCGTATCAGGGCGGCAACGGCGGCGACGGCATCGTGATCATCCGCTATGCCGCCCAGGGCGACGGCACGGACGTGGCCGCACCGGCCATCTCGCTCGAAAGTCTCGACCGCGACACGACCAGCGGCCTTACGACCATCGGCTACCGCGTCGCGTGGGCCGGCGCGGGCTATGAGGACGCGGACGTCAAGGTCGTGTGGGGTTTCCGCAAGGACGAGCTTACGCACACCAACGATATCGCCTCGGCCATGATTGGGCGCGGAACCGGAACCTTCACGCTGCCAGACCAGACGAAGACGGTCTACGTCAGGGCCCTTGCGACGAACGCGGGCGGCCTTTCTTCCGAATCGCCCAAGATCGTGAAGATTCCATTTGTCGATCCGCAGGCGCCAGAGGTGGCGCTGCCCGTTGTGTCCGGAATCACGGGCACGGGCGCGTCGTTCTCGGTGGTCGTGCTTGGGCTCGGCGAAAATGCAAACAGCGTTACCGGCGTCTTCCAGGTCTGCACGAGCGAGGACTTCGAGGGGACGATCCTTTCGTTCCCCGCCGACGAGGTGCTTTCTGAGACCGGCTCGCTAACAGCGACGGCGGCAGGCCTCGCGCCCAACACGCCCTACTATGTGCGTGTGTCGGCCACGAACGACGTGCCGGCGGTCTTCGAGACCGATCCGGTTGCGTTCCGTACGGCCATACCCGGGCCTCCGAGCGGGCTTGTGATCACGGACAATCCTCCGGCAGGCGCTGCCATTCCGGCGGTCACGACGACGACGATCGAGGCCTGGGGCCAGCTCACCACGCCTGGCGACAACGGGGTGACCTCGGCAACCCTTTGCCTAGAGGCGTCGACCACCTCTGACTTCGCCTCTGTCGATGCCACTTCGACCACAGTGAACGGCCTGACCGCGGAAGGATGCGCTCAATTCAGCTTGACCGGTCTCCAGCCTGGAACGGCCTACTATCTCCGTCTGCGCATGGAGAATGACGGCCGCGTCGTCGCCTATTCGGCCATTGTCGGCCCCTACACGACTGAAGCTGAACCTGAACCACCCAAAGACAGCGTCCAGTTCCTAATCTACTGACGCTTTGGCCATTCTTACTGGCGCATGCGCCAGTCACTCGCTCAGAGCCGCGGCAAATCTGCCGCGGCTCTGCGTTCTCTATATGTTTTACACGTTTTCATTATTATCTCGTCCGCACCGTAATCTCATTTTTCCCTTGCCTTTCGCCAGGTCGTTATGGTATGCTGTCCCCATGAAGCAGGAAAAGACGTTTTCAGGGCAGTGCGACACCCCTCGCAGAGGATTTGCTGCACAAAAGGAAAATGCCGTGCCCCACGGCGAGGCGATCGCGCCCCGCGGCGAATCCGCCGCGTCGGCAAATGGGGCTGCCGCGCTCAACGGGGAACCTGCCGCGCTTGCCGCCTGGTGGGCCAAGTACGCCTCGGTCGAGAGCGCCATCCTCTCCGCGCAGGAGCGCCGTCGCCGCCGGGCGAAGGCAAAGCGCCGAAGTCGTGCGAGAGAGTTTGGCGACATTTGCGAGATGAGCGATGGCCTTGCCGTCCGATGGCGGAGGGACGGCTTCTTCGATGGCGAGGAGTTCGCCCTGATCGTCCTTCGCGACGCGGGCTACTATGCCTACCTCGACTTCATGCGCCGCGAAAGCGGACGAAGCGTCTCGCGCCTGAAGGCCTACGTCCGTCGGCCAAGCTACTACGCCGCCGAGAACGCCCGTCGCCGCGCTCTCGCGGCTGAGCGACGGAAGATCCGCGATCGGCGCACTGACAACGCCTGCCCTACGAAGGAGCAGATTCTCGACGCGTGGATCGTACGACGCAGGTCGCACGAGGACGCGATTCGATTTGGAAGCCTCATAGAGGATCTCGAATGCTACGTTGACAATGCGCTGCGTCGCGACTGTGACGGGGTGATTGTCGGCCGCAATCCCGGGGTGAAGGGGTGGCTAAAGGAGAACATCCCCGCGCTTGCGCTCCAGTACACGACGGTGATGCGATACAAGGCCGCGGCGAAGAAGCTGAAGCAGATTGCGGGGCTTGCGGACCCGACGCCGATGGACGTTGTCCTGTCGCCTAAGGCCGCCGCCGGGGCCGCTAAGGTGCCGTCGGTGGAGGTCGTGAGGGCGAGGGCGATATGGGAGGAGGTCGTCAAGGGCGCTGGGCGGAGCGCAACGGCGCTTTTCGAACGGCTGGACGCGCTGACCGATCCAGCGCGGGTCGAGGACGCAAACATGCTCGCGGCGTGGAGGGAGAAGTATGCGAATGAGATTACGGAGCGGACGAAAAAGCGGTGGTGGTTGAGGCGGCTGTGGAAGAGCGCGGGGTGATGCTCCGCGTGGTCAATTGCACTGCGTCTGAGCTAATCACGGGCCCCGCCTTGTCCAAGGGACAGGCAACGCGCACATAGAACTTTGCTTTCCAAATTCCGGTCGAATTGTGGTATAATCCATGCATCGAAAACACAATGAGGTCAATAACGCAATGAAATCAATTCGCTTTTCCCTCGCCTCTCTTCTTTTCGTAGCCATCGCGTCCGTCTCGTCCGCGCGGGCGGATGGCTTGGACACGTCTCTCTTTGCCAAGAAGATTCATTTTACGGCGAGCGGCTATGCCGGCGCATCAACGCTCGCGAACTTCCCCGTCCTCGTCCGTCTCTCGGATGTGTCCGGGTTTGATTTCGCGGACTTCTCGACGCCAGCCGACGAGTTGCGCTTCACGGATGCCGCCGGCAACAATCTCAACTACGAGATCGACACTTGGGATTCCTCGGCCGGCAAGGCGCTTGTTTGGGTTTCCGTTCCCTCGCTCTCCGGGACGACAACGGAGATCCGCGCCTATTATGGCCCGTCCTCGACAAGTGATCTTCCCGCAGTTTCTTCTGCTGCCGTCTGGGCGGACGCTGGGTATTACGGCGTCTGGCACATGAACGAGACGAACGCCAAGGACTCGTCGGCGAACCATCTCGACGGCACGGCCGATGCATCGATCACAGTCGTTGACGCCAAAATCGGAGCCGGCGCGAATTTTCCCTCAAATGCCAAGATTGCAACCACCAACACGCCCAACTCGGCGTTCGCCTCCGCCATCTCCTTCGAGACGTGGGCTTGCCCCTCCGAGGTAACCGCGGAATATGCCCTTTTCGGCAAAGAGGCCCTGGCGACGTTCAAGATCAAGGGAGGTAAAACGCGGTTTACGACGCCTGGGAAAACGGACTTTGATAAAGTCACCGCTTCGGTTAGCGCGAATGCGTGGTGCCACCTCGTTGTCTCCTTCCTTCCAAAGCAGGCGGCCAAGGTTTACGTCAACGGGACCTTGGACAAATCCCAGACAGACACCAAGGGCTTTAACGATCTTGTCAACTCATACCCCATTGTCTTCGGCAGCAATCAGTGGAATCAATACTACAAGGGAATCCTTGACGAGTGTCGTCTTGTGACGGCAGCACTTTCCGACGACTGGATTGCGGCCGACTACGCGACGCAGAACAATGCTGATTTCCTGACGGCCGGCTCGGTGACGGATTGCCGCTCGGTGGAACTCTCCCTCACGCAAAACGGCGGCACATGCGCAAATTTTTCGTCCGTCGTGGACGGCATCAGCCTTTCGGGAGGACAGTTGGCCACCCTCAAGATTCTTTACGGAACAGCCGACGACGCATTGAACGACGAGCTTGTCGTGTCCGGCACGGTCACCGCTTCGGGATTGTTCCCTGCGCAGGTCAAGGGTCTTTCGCGCGGCACGAACTATTTCTTCAAGGCTGTCTTGGTGCTGCCAAATAATACGACGATTGAATCGGCAGTTCTTCCCGTCACGATGATTGCGGACTATGCGACGGCGATGCGCCGCGTCGAGTATGTCGAAGGTACGGGCACGCAGTACATTGACAGCGGCTACTACCCCACGCCGAATACGCACGTCAGGGCCGATTACCAGTTCACCGCCGTTGCGAACAGTCACCGCGTGTTTGGTATTGAGATCGTCGAAAGCCTCTACTTCAACGCATATATCAACAGTTCGGGGAACTTCGCCTACAATATGTCCGACTCGAAGGACAACTGGAAACCGGTTGGAAGCGGAACGCCAGGCAACACGAACCGTAACCTTCATGACTTCAACTATATTAACGGGAGAGCCAGCGTGCCTATACGATCTACGGACCAGACGGGAGCGTGACGGCCACCCAAGCGCCTCTCGCCGGAACGGCGACGATATCCACGGAGGAGACATTGACCCTCGCCGCCAACCGCACCTCGGCAACAGGCATCAATGCCGACACGACGGCGAAGCATCGCATCTACTCGATGTTGTTTGACGAGGGTAGTGCGCTGACGGCGGCGCTTGCGCCGGCTGTTCGCACGTCCGATGGCGCCGTCGGGCTTTACGACAGCGCCCGGAATATGTTCCTGCAGAGCGCCTCGGCGGCGTCGTATGTCCTTGGGCCGTCGATGACGACAGTCGAGCGCTATACGGGCTCTGATCTGACGGCGGTTGATTTGACCTTCCTCGGCGCGCCGATGGCGCGAACGCTCAAAATCGCCTACGGTTCGGGCTTCGGCGGGGACAATCCGGCGAGCTGGGACGTGACGGAGACGGTTACCACGGTTGCGGCCGGCGTGACGTCGTATACGGTCACGTCGATTCCAGCCAACTGGGGAAGCGACAATGCTTGCGTCCTTCGCTGCTACTTTGACGACGGAACGACTTTCCCGCTTTGGTCGGACACGATTGTCTACAAGGCCAATCCCGAACCGTCCGTTTCCGTCTCTGCCGTCGACGGAATAGGCGGCGACAGTCTCGTCGTCCGTGGCACACTGGGTTACTTCCCGGGTGACGACTGCACGCTCTCGGTTCGCGTCACCAAGGGGACGGACGAGCCCATCCTTTGGTCCAACCTCACCAATGTCACGGCGACCGGCGACTTTGAGTTGACGCTTCTCGAAAGCGACACAACGGCGACGCGCTACATCACTCCGGGCGCGACCTATTCGGTCGTGGTCGAGGCGACGTCGGGCGAGACGACCGGCAGCTCGTCAACCACCTTCGTGACGACCGAGGGCGCGCCGGTTTTCGTTTCGTCGAGTTCGTCCGTCGACCGGCGCAAGGTGACGTTCACCGGCAACCTCGGCGACCCTGGCGCGAACACGAACGCGACGGTGACGCTCTATGTCGGCACGCAAAACAAAGCCAATAAGCTTGAACCGGTCGAGACGCCCGTCACGCGCACGGCGGCGGGCTCGTTCAGCATCGCCCACACCTTCGCGGACTTTGAAAGGACCTATTATTGGCAGCTTCGCGCCGTCGCCACGACGGCGGGCGGGAACGCGATTACGACAGTGACGGCCGTCGCCTCGTGCAAAACGCAGGACAAGACAACTTACACCTGGCAGGCGGTGGACGGCGAGTGGAACGGCAACTGGAACGATACGGCGCATTGGGCGAACAACAAGAACGGCGACTGCCTCGGCTACCCGCAGTCCGAGAATGCGACGGCGGACTTCAAGGACTGCACGACCAACAATCCCGTTGTCGTCGCCGTCAACGGCAAATATAAAATCGGCGAACTTAAATACTATGGTTCAGGCGCCTCGGATATCACATTTGCCGGCACAAGCACGAACGAATCGAGCCTGACGGCATCCGTGACTTATACAACCGGCATTCAGGCCAACTCCAAGGCGGAGTTCCGCGACATGACGGTCACGCGCACGGGCGACTGGGATTTCCAACGCAACAAGGCGGCGGCGACGAACATCCTTGTCCGATTCTCGAATGTTTATTCGAGCGGCGGCATGCTGGGAATGTCGGCGGCGTTCTCGCGCCTTGAGTTCATCGACTCCGAAATCACCTGTTCGTCACGGTTTAACTTCGGGAGTTCGAACAGCGTGCTTGTCGTCTCCAGCTCAAAGTTTACAGTGAATGGGAACGACTTCCACTTCGGGGCGGATGTTGGCATCATAGGGCCGGTCGAGATGATCATCAGCGGAAAAGATTCCAAGATAACCGCGAGAAAGTTCTACGTCTATAACCACAGTAACGGGTATGACGCCACGATCACGCTCGTGGTGCCAGTGGGCGGCTTTGCCGGAGTTCCGCTGCAGCAGACAGGCGACGCGAAGTTCCAGAACGGCGGCGGGGCGAATTCGAAAATCAAGTTTGCCGTCTCGCCCGCGTCGCCCGCCTTGCGGCGCAGCGAGCCCGTTCTTGAAAACCACGTGATTGTCCAGACGAAGAGCGGCTTCGAGACGGCTCGTACGGGCGGAATCGGCGACGGGCAAGACGGCGTTCCTGGGTGGGCGTTCAAGTGGGGCGTAAACGGGGAGCCCACCGGCGATACGACGGCGGCGCGTCAGATTCTGCTTGATCTCCATGGCTACGGCCAGCCGCCAACGATGTTCCTCGTCTACTGACGCTTGGACCATCGCTTGCTGGTGCAGACGCCAGTCACTCGCTCCGAGCCGCGGCAAATCTGCCGCGGCTCTGCGTTTTATTCCCACAATCCCGCTTGGATTATGGTATAATGCATGTCAAATTCCAATTTCAAACTTGGGAGAATGATTATGAAGTTAATGCGTCTCACTCTCGCCATGCTTCTGTTTGTTGTGCTTGCCACCAATCCAGCATCGGCTATCACCGATCAAGAACTGCGGGCCATTGTGCCTAACGGCTTCTCCCGCGCGTCGGTGATATCTGTGACCGGTTACAACGGCACCGAGTCGCTTGCGAACTTCCCTGTGCTGGTGAAGATAGAGGCCGGATCGCCAACCGGGTTCGCCTACTCGGACCTCAACTTCCAGTCAACGGGCGATGACCTCGGCTTTGTCGATATGGAGGGCAACGGCCTTCCGTTTGAGATCGACGAGTGGAATACGAGCGGAACTTCGGTCCTCTGGGTTAATGTTCCCCTCGTCACGAACGGCACGCAATTCGTGATGGTCTACCGTTCGGCGCAGACGGGCAAGAGTCTCAACGGAAACAACCCGTTCGCGGATTACGTCGGCGTCTGGCACTTGGGCGAAACGACCTCCGGCGAGACGACGATCAAGGACTCTACCGACAATCACATCAACGGAACGTCCCACGCGAACTCCTCGCCGCTTGCAGAGGGCGCGATTGGTGGTGGGCGCCGCATCAACACGACAGACAACAACTCCGGCATGGCCAACGGCATCCAGGTTTCACTCGGCGGGGCCACCTCGGCCGAACGCGCCGCGGTCGACGGCCTCATCCCGGAATTCACCGCGTCCTTCTGGTGGCGGCATCCGTCCGACAAGAACACGCGCTGGAACTGCCTCATCGGCCGCAAGAACGGCAACGCCGATCCCGGCTGGGGATTGCAGTTCGACCAGCAAAACGGCAATTATTCGCCGATTCGTGTCTTTACGCAGGGAACGGCCGACTCCCAATGCGTGAAGCCAGGTTGTTCGCAGACATCGCGGACCACTTGGTACAAGGTCGATCTCATCTACTATCTGGACCCATTGGACGCGAGCAAGGGCCGCTACAAGATTTACTGGAACGGCGCCAATCCGACGGACGGCGCAACCTATAACAACACCCTTCCGGGCAATCCGTCCGGTAACTTTTGCATTGGCGGCGGCGGCGGCCGTCCTTATCTTGGATGGATGGACGAGGTGCGCCTGCGCAAGTTCGTTCCGACGGCCGACTGGGTGAAGGCCGAATACGATCAGGCGACGAGTGCGACCTTCCTCTCCAAAGCGGAGGTCGTGGAGTTCGAGGAGCTTCCCAAGCCCGTCATCGCGGCGACGCGCGGCGACTTCGGCGCGGCGTTTGCCCAGTTCTCAGGCAGCGTGTCGCAGCTCGGTGGCGCGGCGACATCCTGCGATATCTACGCAAAGGTCTGGCTTGCTGGCGGCACGGAGCCGGATTCCGGAACGCTTCTCGCGTCGGGGCTTGTCAAGGATGCAACGTTTACGGACGCGACCGTGACTGGTCTCACGCCCCAGCAGGAATACCAGTGGAAGGTCTACGCGGTGAACAACCTTGAGCCGACCGCTTACGGGTCCGACCCGGTCGAGGGAACTTTCACGACGGCGGGTGTTGGCGGCGCTGGCACTGGCGGCGTCGTGACGCGCGTGGTGGACGACTACGTCCACGTGTTCGAGATTGGGCTCGACGGGACGGCGACCTACGAGTTTGTGCCAGCGGCGGGCGTGTCGGTGGCCGAGGCCCTCCTTGTCGGTGGCGGCGGCCCTGGCGGATTCTACGCGGGCGGCGGCGGCGGCGCGGGCGGACTTGTCCACGACACCGCGCTCGCAATCTCTGGCGGCGCGACCTACACGGTTACGGTCGGCGACGGCGGGCAGCCCGCCAGTGCGCTCACGGACTATGGTACGAACGGCGGTGACTCGCTCATCACGTCCGCCGGTGGTTCAACGACAAATGCCATCGCCTTCGGCGGCGGCGCGGGTGGCAACGGGCCGCTGAACAACGAGCAAAACGCCCAGAACCCCGGCCGCCCCGGCGGCAGCGGCGGCGGCTCGACTTACTATACTGCCGCGGCCGGCGCCGGCACGACAGGGCAAGGCAGCAATGGCGGCATAGGACTTTTGGGCAATACTTCGCAGTCGGGCATGACGATCAAGTCAGGTGGTGGCGGCGGCGCGGGCGGCGTCGGCGGCGACGCGCAATACGGCTCCACGCACATTCCCGGCACTGGTGGCAATGGCGTCCAGATCGACATCACCGGAACGCTGACCTACTATGCGGGCGGCGGCAGCGGCGGCGGCATGAGGTTTGAAAAGAGCGGCGTTTACGGTTATCGCGTCGCCGGTGGCTTGGGCGGCGGCGGCACGGGCGGCATGAGAAGCGACATCCCCGGTGACGAAGACGCGACGGCTGGCGTGGACGGCCTTGGCGGCGGTGGCGGCGGCGGTTCGGCCGTCGAAGGCAAATACATGGGCGCGGCGGGCGGCAGCGGCGTAGTGGTCGTGCGCTACCCTGCCACTGGCACCGGCGTCGGTGCGACCGAACCGACAGTTTCTCTCACAGGTCTCGAATACGACGCACAGAACAACGTGGCGACGCTTTCCTATCGTGTCGCGTGGGCGGGCCAAGGCTACCAGACGGCGGACGTCGTCGCTATCTGGGGCTACTCCGAAGACGCGCTGGAAAACGAGGTCCCCCTCACCCAGAACCTCATCGGTCGCGGAACCGGGACGATCAACAATCTTCCAAGCGTGAGTCGCACGGTCTACATCAAGGTCAAGGCGACGAATGCCGGAAACGCGAGCGGCGTTTCGACCGAGACGAAGACCATCGCGCTCTACAACCCGCGCGCCCCGGAGGCCACGATCGCGAACACCTCCGTCAAGGTCGACGGCGGCGCGTTCTCAGTGGACGTGACAAGTCTCGGCCAGGGCGCTTCCAGCGCGGTCGTTTCGCTTCAAGCGTGCGCCAACCGCGCATTCGCGAGCGGCGTCGTGACTAATGCCGATCTAACGACGGTCACGGACACAGGCGCGGTCACGGTCGATGCGACCGGTCTCGCCGACAGCTCTCTTTGGTGGGTGCGTGCGGTTCTCACGAACAACATCGAGCAGGTCTATGAGACGGATCCTGTTTCAATTACAACGCTTACTCCCGGCTATCCGAACGGCGAAGGAGCGATCACCGATATCGGCTATACGTCGGTTTTTGCCTCGACGTGGGCGACGGCGATCGGAATGGGCTCGACAAACACGGTGCGCTGGCTCGAGGTCTCCGAAGACGCGAACTTCGCGACTCTCGTCGGCACCTCGACGTCGATTACGAACGCGAGCCTCAATTCAAAATCGACCATTACCTTAATCGGGCTCCAGCCCGAGACGGCCTACCACGTGCGCCTTGCCGTTGAAAACACGTTGAACCGTATCACGTACCGGAGTCTTAACGACTTCACGACCCGTAGTGAGCCGTTTGCCGCGTCCGGTCCGGCTTGGTCGGCCGGAGACGGCACTTTCGACTTCTCCCTGGCCATCGGCGGCGTCTACGATGGCGCGACCTGTTCCGCTACCCTGACCTACGGCGGCACCGAGATCGGCACGATCGAGTTCGACAATCCGTCCACCGAGGTCGCATGGTACGGCATCGCCGCCGCTTCGGACGGCGCTATTGCGCAGATCGTTCTCACCGGCACGCTCCCGGACGATGGCGGAACATTCACGAGGACCTTCTCCGCACCAATCGCGGCGGGCTCAAGCGGAACAGGGGTTGCAGCAATCGCTCCCTACTGCTCGGCAGAAAGCGCGCTGCGAATGCATCCAGGCGACTTGGTCGCGCTTCCGGCGCTCTTCGGTGACGCCTCCTATCAGGTTCTCAACGAACGGTTCGCCACGCTCGACGAAAACGTCCTTACGGCGCACGAGCCGGGTATCGTAGGCATCCGTTGCGTGGATGCAAGCCACGCCACCAACTTCATGGGCGTCGTCATTCTGCCTGATCAGATTGGCAGCGGTTCGATCTACATCTTCAAGGAGTCGAAACGCAACAACTCCTATGACTGGGCACGTTCGGACTGCTGGGAGAAGGTCGGCAGCGCGTCGAACAATTCGTTCCCGCAGAATCCTGACGATATTGCAATCTTGCCATTCCACAAGGAAGCGGGCGATATTTACGTCCGCCATCTCTCGAACATTTCGCTCGGCGGTCTCTACGCCGGCATGATCCGCCCCGACACATACGTGAACTGCCACCTTGAGCGCTACAAATTCACGGATACCACTAACTTGGAAGAGGCGACGGCGCCCTGGACAGTTACGTTCAAGCGCACGGACGGCAAGCCCGTGGAGGTGAAGACCTGCCCGAACTCGGAGGGCGACAACTTCAGCCGCATCGTGCTGGGCGGCTACGACATTGACGTCGTGTGGGCGAGTGACGCCGTGATCGACGGCTGCTCGTCCAAGACTGACGTAGACGGTCCGCGCGGCCGCTTCTACGTGAAGACCGGCGGCAGCACGAACACGCTCCAGAACGTCACGCTCACGTTCCGCGGTTATCCCGGCTACTACATCAACGGCAACGGCTGCACCGATACGCTGAAGGGCGTCTGGAAGGGCACAGGAACGATCATCAAGGAGGGGATGGGTGGCATCGCATTCGACGGCGACTTCTCTGGCTTCACGGGGACAGTTCACGAGCTGTCGGGCCCGAACCTCGGCAATATCAGCGCACCGGCGGCGGGCGTCCTGATGCGCGCGACGGGTGCTTCGAACATCACGGCGCACGTCTACGGCTACGGTGCCTACAACCGCGACACTGGTGCAATGAGCTATAATGGCCTTAGCGTCGGCACGCTCGGCACTGGCGGAGCGAGCGTGTCGTCCGAAAATGGTTCGCAGGGGCCCGCCAAGGGTCTGCACATGCACGGCGGCACCTACCGCGCGAATCAGATCAACAGCAATTTGTGGGGCAACGGTTCCAAGGACGAGAAGGCCTTCGACGAATTATCTATTGGCGCAGGCTTAAGTTACATCTCGATGCAGGCAGGCAACAGCAACAATGGCGGATACCCGATGGACGCCGTCACCGCCAAGACGTTGTCGCAATCCGACAAGGGGACGGTCGTCCTCTACGAACCTGCGCTCAATAACAACGCGAAGAGCTCCAGCACGAACGACATGTTCGTTGTTGAGAACTGGGCCGACCACGCCGTCGGCGGAACGGGCTACGGTGAAAACGGCATCGGTGGTGCGACTGACGATTTCTCGATTATCCCCTGGCTGGTCGCGAACGGTGACGGCAACTTCTCTTACTTGGCATTCCCGGCGGTTGACGTGAATGGTCGTCTTGTTAAGCCCGTCCGGACGGCGACCCACATCGACCAGGTCTCGGGCGAAAATGCCAATGCGATCTGCTCCGACGGCTACGGCAGTCTGACGCGCGGCGGTGCCACGGAGATTATCGTGAACTCGCTTTTCCTCAACAATTCGACGAAGGGCGATCGGTGGCTCGGCGCAGACCGGATGCTCACGATCAAGTCCGGCGGTCTCATCCTCCATGCCAACGGTTCGGCAATCGGCCTGCCCGGACGCACCGACAACGGCTCGCTCGTCCTCGGCGATGCGGACCACCCGGCATACGTCTGGAACAAGGCATATGGCGCCTACACAAACCGGATCTGGGCAACTGTGTCTGCCCTTGGCGGCTTCGTGAGCACCTACACGGGCAACCTCGAGCTCGGCGGCGACCAGCGAGGCATCGCGGGCGAGATCGTCGTGAACGGCGGAACGCTTGCGCTCGGTAGCTCCTCGCACAGCATCCGGCTCGCGGCCGACCTTCCGATTCGCGTCTGCGCGGGCGCGACGTTGCTCCTGCCGAACCGCAACGCGATTGCGAGAAACCCGTTGAAGATCGATGGCTCTGGTGGCGCGTTCGGCAAGGTGGAGCTCTCGGGTTTCTGCCGTTGCGCATCGCTCGCTGTGCGCGACGTAGCGAAGTCCGACGAGTGGACCGAGCTTCCTGAGGGCACCTACGGCTCGTCTGACTCTGCTGCCAAATTTGTTCGCGATGACATTTTTGTTGGCTCAGGCGTTTTGCGTGTTGCAGCGCCTGTCCCTGCTGGCACCGAGATCCTGCTGCGCTGACGCACTACGCCATTTTATCTCAAAGATGGAGCAGGCGAAGCGCAGGAACGACATCGCTCCGAACCAGTAGAGGAGTGTTGTCATGTCGGGTGCATTGCCGCCGGAAAAGCGCAGCTTCAGCGCCACGGCATAGACGACATGCAACGGCACGAGCCACAGGAGAAAGCCGAAGCGCCCCGCCGACACTTCCGCGTTCGTGTGGAATACCTGGCATGTCGTCAGAGCCGCTATCGGCACGAGCCACGGCATGAATCTCGCGTAGGCGGCATATTCGCTTCCGTGTGGCATAAGCGACAGGAGTTCCTTGCCGAAGAAAAAGTACACCGCTGACATGAGTGCTGCCGCAACAAGCGTTGCCGCCATGCACTTTAGCACGTACGGGCTCGTCGAAGCCGACCTTCGCGCGGCGTCTGCCGTATAGGGGAACATCACGAGCAGAAGGGGGAACGTGAGGTAGTACAGGAAGTCGGAAAAGCGCGAGATCATGTAGTACCCCGCCGAATCGGCGGCCGAAAGCCCCGTGCGAAGCGTCGTCTGCTCGACGAGCGCGGCGGCCATGGGCGCAATTTGGTAGGCGCACACGGCCAAGAACGCAAGCGTGACGCGGCGAACCGTGTCGCGGTTCCAGTAGGGCTCGGCCGGTACCGAGAGGTCGCGGCGTAGCGCGATGACGCTGCCCGCGATTCGGAACGCCGGTAGCGCCGCCTGGCCTGCAAAGTAGCCGGCGAGCGCCCTGAACGGCATCGTAGCGAGCATCGCGAGGAATCTGACGATCGAGCCGCAGATCTCGACGGCCGCAAGCGACTTGAACCGCTTCATCGACTGGAGCGCGTCGGTGTAGACTGGCGCGACGCAGCCGAGGAACGCCGCGGACACTACGAGGATTCCCGCGGACGCGTCGGAGACACGCATTTGCTTCAGGAAATGCGGAACCGCGATGTACGAGACGACAAGGACCAGTACAAGCGCCACGCCTACCGCGGCAAATACGCCAGAAAGCAGCGACTTCACCTTTGCTCGCTCGCCGGCCGCATGTAGCACGGCGGACTCCTTCATCACCGTCATCGCGAACGCGAATACGGGAATCGACAGGAACGTTGCAAACGAGGTGAGCGGGAGGACAGCGCCTATCTCCTCTGGAGAGACGTACTTGGGAACGAACCACATTCCCGCCGCCAGGTTCACCACGTCCCCGACGCGCAGGGCGAGGAACAGCAGAATTGCGCTCTTCGCGAAATTTCTCACAGACGTTGCCTTTTGGCGGGCAATTATACCATAACGCGCCTGCATTGTGCTATAATAGGCGCCATGAAGATTCGCGACATTCTTGCCGAGGGGCGGCCTTCGGTTTCGTTTGAGGTTTTCCCGCCGAGGAAGGACGCTCCGTTTGCGCCTGTGAAGGAGGCAGTCGAGCGACTTGCCGAGGAGCGGCCTTCGTTCATTTCCGTGACCTACGGGGCCTCTGGAAACGCCCAGGCGAACACGGCAGAGGTCGCGTCTTTCGTCCAGAAGTGCGGCGTTCCCGCGCTCGCCCACCTAACCTGCCTAACGGCAACGCGCGAGAGCATCTTGAGAGAGACGGCGGCACTTCGCGCCGCGGGAATCGAGAACATCCTCTGTTTGCGCGGCGACATTCCGAATGGCGTCGACGCACCCGCGCCTGGCGAGTTCGCGCATGCGGTAGATCTCGTCCGCGCGCTCAAGCCCGAGGGCTTTTGCCTTGGTGGCGCATGCTACCCCGAGCGCCATCCCGAGTGCGCCCACATGGAGGACGACATCGGATATCTTCGCGAGAAGGCCGAGGCCGGTCTCGACTTCGTGACGACGCAGATGTTCTTCGACAACAACATCTTCTACCGTTATCTCTCCAAGCTCCGCGACCGCGGCGTGACGGTACCGGTGATTGCAGGCATAATGCCCGTCACGAACGGTCGCCAGATCGACCGCATCTGCCGTCTCTCGGGAACGTACCTTCCGAGCCGCTTCAAGGCAATAGTCGACCGCTACGGCGACCGCCCGCCAGCGATGCAGGCCGCAGGCGTCGCCTACGCGACGGAGCAGATCATCGACCTCTTCGCAAACGGCGTCAATGCCGTTCACATCTATACGATGAACAAGCCCGAGGTGGCGGCGAGCATCATGGCCAACCTCCGCGGGATCCTTTGACGCGATTGCCCTGCATGACAATCGACGAGAGAGAGATATGCCGATACCTGCGCCTCCAAGGACGCGCCCCCGGCGCGGCCCTGGAAGAGCGCATCACGGTGATGCGCGAGCAAGCGCTCAAGGCGATTCGCCCTGCGAGGGTATGGCGGCGGTTCGACGATCCCTTTGTCGTCGGTGGAGCGGACTCCAAGACGCTTAAGAGACACCTTGCGGAGTGCCATGCCGCATATCTCGTGTGCACTACGATCGGTGCTGAATTCGACACGCTCCAGCGGCGCACGGCAGCAACGTCTCCGGCTGACGCGTTCGTTTTGCAGGCCATCGGCGCGGCGGCCATAGAGGAGTGGACGGACGAGACCGAGCGCGAGATTCGCCGCGAGCTTAAGGAAGGCGAGACGCTTGTCAGCCGCTATTCGCCGGGATACGGTGACTGGCCGCTTGAGGCGCAGCGCCGTCTTTTCGAGCTTCTTGACGCGCCGCGCAAGGTAGGCGTGTCGCTAACGGACTCGCTTCTTATGGTGCCGTCGAAATCGGTAAGCGCAATAATTGGAGTCAAGACGGAGGTCCCGCAATGACCAACGGAATTCTCGGAAAAGGACGGCTCGTCTTTCTCGACGGCGGAATGGGCACGCAGCTCCAGGAGCGCGGGCTTAGGCCCGGCGAGACGCCGGAACTGTGGAACCTCTCGCGTCCAGACGACATCAGGGCCGTTCACTCGGCGTACCTCGCCGCTGGTGCCGACATCGTGTATGCGAACACGTTCGGGGCGAACGCGGCGAAATACCATGCCGACGCGCCTCTCGCGGATGTCGTTTCCGCAGGTGTTGCCCTTGCGCGGGAAGCGGTGCATGCCGCTGGCGGCAAGCGGTTCGTGGCGCTCGATGTCGGTCCAACTGGGCGTCTTCTCAAGCCGGCCGGAGATTTCGAGTTCGACGCCGCGTACGACGCGTTCGCCGAGGAAGTTCGCCTCGGTGCAGAGGCCGGCGCCGATCTCGTCGTTATTGAGACGATGGGTGATGCCTACGAGCTTAAGGCGGCGGTTCTTGCGGCGAAGGAGAATTCGTCTCTACCTGTTCTCGCGACCGTGGCTCTCGGCGAGGACGGCAAGCTCCTCACTGGCGCGGACGTTGAATGTGTCGCCGCGATCCTCGAGGGGCTGCATGTCGACGCCCTCGGGCTCAACTGCGGGTTTGGTCCCGACAAGATGCTTCCCTTCGTGAAGCGGCTCGCGGCGGCGACTTCGCTCCCGATAGCGGTGAAGCCGAACGCCGGACTTCCGAAAGTCGAGGGAGGCAAGACAATCTTTACAGTGGGCCCCGATGAATTCGCGGCCGATGTCATCGAGCTTGTAAAGGCGGGCGCTTCAATCGTCGGCGGATGCTGTGGCACCACTCCCGCGCACATTAGGAAAGTTGTAGAGTCATTGGGGGAATGGGGAATGGGGGAACGGGGGAATTCCTCGTTCGCTCATTCAAGAACCGTTGTTTGCTCTGGCTCATGTGTCGTGGAAATCTCAACGGACGATGCCATCATAATCGGCGAGCGCATCAATCCGACGGGGAAGAAAAAGCTTAAGGCAGCGCTTTCCGAAGGCGACGTCGCGTATGTCCTTCGGGAAGCCGTCTCGCAGGCAGAGGCCGGTGCGCACGTCTTGGATGTGAATGTCGGAGTTCCAGGGTTGGACGAACCGGCGCTTCTCGATTCGACAATCCAGGCGGTGCAGAGCGTCACGGCTCTTCCGCTCCAGATCGACACCTCCGACCCCAAGGCCCTCGAACGGGCTCTCCGACATTACAACGGCAAGGCGCTCGTCAACTCCGTGAACGGCAAGGAGGAGTCGATGTCGTCCGTCTTGCCGCTCGTCGCGAAGTACGGCGGGGCTGTTGTGGCTCTGACTCTCGACGAGAACGGCATTCCACCTACGGCGGAAGGACGGCTTGCGATAGCGAAGCGAATCCTTGCCCGCGGCGCGGAATATGGGCTCAAGCCCTCTGACTTCGTTATCGATGTCCTCTGCCTTGCGGTAAGCGCCGACGCCAACAGCGCGAACGTGATACTCGAGGCGCTAAGGCGCGTTAGAGCAGAGCTTGGCTGCTGTACGTGCCTTGGTGTGTCCAACATTTCCTTTGGGCTTCCGGCGCGTCCGCTTCTAAATGCGTCGCTCTACACAATGGCGCTTGGCGCCGGGCTTTCCGCAGGGATCATCAATCCGCTCGCGTCGGACATGATGACCGCCTATCGTGCCTATCGCGCGCTCACAGGCAAGGACCGCACTTGCTGCGAATGGATCGACTTGTTCAAGGACTGGACTCCCGATGTCAGACGGCCGACATCAGGCGTCCGGCAGCCGTCGTCTGGTGGCCAACAGCCAGAGTCCGGAGCTACTGGTTCTCGGCTTTCTGATGCCATCCGGCATGGCCTCAAGGCCGATGCGGCGGTGGCAGCGAGGGAAGAGCTTGCTTCCGGTGTCGCGCCATTGGACGTGATCGACACAGGGATTGTGCCGGCCCTTGAGGTCGTCGGCAGGGGATTTGAGTCGGGGAGTGTTTTTCTCCCGCAGCTCCTCATGGCGGCGGAGGCGGCTGGCGCGGCGTTTGACGTCGTCCGCACGGCGCTTCCTTCGCGCGACGGCGCGAGCGTGAGGGGCCCGATCATCGTCGCGACGGTAAAGGGCGACATCCACGACATAGGCAAGAACATCTGCCGCGCTCTCCTCGAGAACTACGGTTTCAAGGTGATAGACCTCGGGCGCGACGTCCCGCCGGAAAAAATAGTCGAGACGGCGCGTCGTGAAAAGGCGCGGCTCATAGGGCTCTCTGCGCTGATGACGACGACCGTCTGCTTCATGGAGGAGACGGTGCGGCTCGTCCACGAGAATCTGCCGGACTGCAAGGTGACTGTCGGCGGTGCGGTGCTGACGGCCGACTACGCCGCGAAGATCGGCGCAGACCACTACTCGAAGGACGCGATGGGTCTCGTGCGCTACGCAGAAACAATGTTCCCAGCAAAAATGGTATAATACACACATGAAAAACGCGAAGAGTTTGCACTCCGCCCTCGCCGTGTCGCTTGTTTTTGCCGCCGCCTCGCTTTTCGGCAAGCCGACAGGCGAAGTCAAGATCACGGCCGACAGGATGGCGGCAGACAATGTAACAGGTGCCCTTGCGGCCTCGGGCCACGTGCAGGCGGTTTCCGCCCCTATCGTGCTCCATTCCGATTCCGTGACGCGGGACGATGCCGGCGAGTTTGTCTTCGCTGATCCCACCCATGTCACGACGTGCACGAACGACTGGGACCATCTCCACTGGCGCATGTCAGGCGAGGTCCGCTTCAAGGATGGCCATTATATCCTGCTCCGCAACGCTTGGCTCAGGATGTGGGACATTCCCGTGCTGTGGTTTCCCTATTGGTACTATCCGATGGACACCGACTACGGCTTGCGCGTGATGCCGGGATACACGTCGAGATGGGGTGCGTCGCTGTTTACGAAGTACGTCTACGGCATCTGCGGCAGCATGTCCGAAGGTTCGTATGGTCTCGCCGGCAGCACGCGCTTTGACCTCCGCCAGAAGAACGGCGTCGCGCTCGGGCAGACCGTCAAATGGAACCTCGGCGACCTTGGCAAGGGCAAGTTCAAGGTCTACTATGCGTGGGACCGCGACGCAGACCGATACGACCGCCACTGGAATGACAAGAAGAAGTGGTACTACAGCCATTGGGGCAACACCGTTCCCGACGAGCGTTACGGGCTAAGCATAGATCATCGCGTGGAGCCGACGGAGCGTGATGCACTCTGGGTCAGCGCCGCGTACTACAGCGACTCTCACTTTCGCCAAGATTTCCTCAGGAAGACGAGGACGTACGAGGGCAACCTGTTTGCCTCCCACTATTCCAACGAGTTTGCGTGGGAGCAC
>Ga0265298_10003665_pt1 | contig 20121 bp, 20 predicted proteins | sample AusTroGonzalo_MG_3_FD_193486 | JGI IMG/M metagenome (GOLD analysis project Ga0265298, IMG submission 193486) | Bovine rumen microbial communities from tropical cattle in Woodstock, Queensland, Australia - Gonzalo_01 | ecosystem: Host-associated > Mammals > Digestive system > Stomach > Rumen ... | reverse complement strand
TGTGGGTTATTTTGCAAATAACTCTGGTGAGCCTCACTTTTTTTATTGACCTGAGGGTTGGTCTGAGTTACCAATAGAGCGCTTATGTTTGCTGCATTAAGACGTAACAAAACTTGGTTGTGGGGGATCCTTATCATTGTAGTGATCATCTCCTTTGTGATTTTCTTTTCACCTGACGTGAACCTGAAACGTTCTGAGGGTGATACTGCCATTGTCGCCTATATGGACGGCAAGCCTGTCTCGCAGGGGCAGTTCCATCAGGCTTACACCGAAGCCTCCATCTTCTATTTCCTGAATAACGGCCAGTGGCCGCAGGATGGTCGCGGATGGAACGCGGAAGCTCAAGCCAAACAGAGACTTTTCCTCAAAGACAGAGCCGCGAAACAGGGCATCACCGCTACGCCTCAGGCCGCCGCGGTCTGGCTGCAAAGCCTTCCCTATTTCAAGGACAAAGACGGCAATTATTCTCCGGCCGTTTATGACCGCGCTCTCACGAACTTGGCGAAAGCCGGCATCAGCCGCTATATGCTGGAAGACTATGCCCGCAGCGAGATCGCCATCAAACAGCTGATGGCCTCCTTCGGTCTGCCCGGTGCCATGGTCTCTCCCCGCGCCGCGAAAGCCAGTCTGGCCGATGATAAGGAAACCATTGTGGCCGAGCTGGCTGTGTTCCCGACGACCAACTACTTGGAAGGCGTGAACGTCAACGAGACCAATCTGACCCGCTTCTACACCAACCGCATGGCCTCCTACCGCATCCCGGACAAGGTCAAGCTGCACTATGTCAAGTTCGACAGCGCCAACTATGTGGATGAAGGCATCAAACGTTTTGAAGCCAAACAAAAGATGACCCTCGACGAGTTCGCTGATAAGCTATACAAAGACAGTGATGCCGACAGCTTTAAAGATGACGACGGCAATGTCCTTTCTGAGGCGGATGCCAAAGTCAAGATTTGCGACGAAGTCAAAAAGAGCACCTCTCTCCAGGCTGCGCGCAATGCTGCCCGTGACTTTGTAAATCCTTGCTTTGAAGCGGAAAAACTGGACGAAGAAGATTATCTGGCCGCAGCCAAGGCCGCGAATCTGACCGTGACCGATACGGAACCCTTCGCCCGCAACGAAAGCATTGAAGGTCTCGATCTGCCTTACAATTTCTCACAATCCGCTTTCCAGCTTTCCAAGACCAACGCGATCACCACTCCGGTGATGGGCACCACGAACGTCTATGTGTTCTGCTTTGCTGAGAAGATCGCCGGCAAGAATCCGGAATACGCGGATGTGGCTGAAAAAGTTCTGGAAGATTATAAGAAACAGGAATCCAGCACGGCGGCTCGTACAGCGGCCCGCAACTTTGCCCGCACATTGACCAATTCTCTGGCCGGCGGCAAAGCTTTTGACGCTATCTGCGACGAAGCCAAGGTACAGCACATCGCTCTGCCGGAATTCACCGCCAGTGCGACCAGCGTGGACGCGGAACTGCCGGTGGCCTGGATGTCTCTGAAGAACAGCATTTCACAGCTGAACGCCGGTGATGTCAGCAATATGATCCCCGGTGCCGATGCTTCCTGCATCGCTTATGTCAAGGAACGCAAAGCGGCCGATCAGGCAACGATCGACGGTGCCTTGAAGGATTACCTCAAGGACGGTCTTTACGAAAATCTCAGCACCGCGTTCCAGGAGTGGTTCTCCGTGGAATATGCCAAGGCGGATGTCAAGACCAAGACCGACATCGATGCCGCGGCCAGAGCGGAACAAGAAAAGGCCGAGCGTGAAGCCAAGGCCGCCGCGGAAGAAGCTGCTGCCAAAGCCGCTGCCGCGACAACGAACGCTGCTCCGGCTGCACCCAGCACACCTGCTGCCCCGGCAGCCACAAATGCTCCGGCAGCTGCTAAATAAGATTTAAGAATGGGCGACATCATCAAATTATCGTCGCCGGCAACAACGCAGGAAAATTGCGAGAGCGAGAAGATCGCTCATTATTGGGAAATCCCCGTTCTGTTTGAGGACGGGGATTTACTCGCAATAGAGAAACCCGCGGATCTGCTGGCAGTTCAAAATTACTCACTGGTTGAAGCTCCTAACATCCAGGATCTTTTCAACCGCGATATCGAGCGCGGCGCCGCCTGGGTCAAAGCCAGGAAGGGATTGACCTGTTTAAACTGCGTTTATCCGCTGGACGGTGACTCAAGCGGGATCCTGCTCTTTACCAAGAACAAGGCCGCTCAGGATTTCATGTCCAATTATCTGGGCAGCGAGATCGACTTCCGCACCTATCACGCTCTGGTCCACAGCTCTCCTCGTGAAAAGGAATTCACCGTCAATGCCGGTCTGATTCCATCTGTCCGCTATCCCGGCACTTTCAAGGTGGATGTCAAACGGGGCAAACGCAGCATCACCCGGTTCAAGCTGCTGGAAAGTTTCAACGGCTATTCCTATATGGAATGCCATCCCATTACGGAACGATTCCTCCAGATCCGGGCGCATCTGCACTATGTCAAGTGTCCCGCTGTCTGCGACAGTCTTTACTTTGGCCGTCCGCTTTTCCTTTCCTCTCTGAAGAAGAACTACCGCCAGAGCAAAAAGCATGAGGAATATCCTCTGATGGGACGCGCCGCTCTGCATTGCTCCCGTGTGGAATTCCCTCACCCGGTCACCGGCGAGACCATCGTGATCGAATCCCCCTTGCCCAAAGATTTCCGGGTCGCGCTGAAAATGCTGCGTCAGTACAGTCTGAAGCTCTGGGAACCGATGCCCGAACCCTCCTCTTCCGTGCGAAGACAAGGTTTCGGCACGAGACGGGGTTTCTCCAAACCCGGAGGAAAACGCTTTGGCATGGGCGGAAGATCACGGCGCGGGCCTCAAAACGGTTCTCAGGGACGACGCTCACCACGCTCCGCGGGCGGTCATTCCCGTCATTTCTCCTCTCGTGATTGATATCCTGCTGGCCGCCATCAATGCCAAATACATCCACTCCGCTTTGGGACAAAGATGTATTCAGGCAAATCTTGGCTCCCTGAAGGATCGCTTGGATCTGGTTGAATTTGACATTCGTCGCCGGGCCTCCGAGATCGCCGAACAAATCATCAGCCGGGCTCCCCGTATCCTTTCCTTCGGGGTGTATGTCTGGAATGTCGAGATCGTCACCGAAGTCGTCCAGCTCATCCGCGCGGTCGCCCCGGAGATCATCCTGCTGTTGGGCGGTCCGGAAGTCAGTTTCCCCAACGATCTGCCGCCTGTCGCAGATCTGGCCGATTATGTTATATGCGGTGAGGGCGAGATCACTTACCACAAACTTTGCGAACAGCTTCTGGCCGGCCAGAGACCAGCTCAAAAGATCATTCTCCAGGAACTGCCCGACCTCAGCCAGTTGGAACTTCCCTATTCCCTTTATCGCGAAGAAGACATCCGCAACCGTGTTCTGTACATTGAGACTTCACGCGGCTGTCCGTTCGGCTGTGAGTTCTGTCTCTCCTCGCTCGATAAACAGGTGCGCTACTTCGATCAGGAAAAGCTCTTCGCTGCTTTGGAAGAACTGCTGGAACGAGGTGTCACGCAATTCAAATTCACTGACCGTACTTTCAACGTCAACATCCCCTACGCAGTTAGACTGCTCCGATTCTTCCATGAACGGATGCGTCCGGGTCTGTTCCTTCATTTCGAGATGGTTCCGCATCTTCTGCCGGAGGAATTGAAAGAATGGCTGATCCCCTTTCCGCCGGGTGCCATCCAGCTGGAAATGGGCATCCAGACCTTGAACCCGGAAGTCGCGCGCCGCATCAGCCGCACTCTCAAGACCGAAGAAACCGCGCATTCCATCCGCTGGCTCCGGGAGAACACCGGAGTCCATCTGCATACCGACCTGATCGCCGGACTGCCGGGAGAAGACTTGCAAAGCTTTGCACACGGGTTCGATACCCTTCTCGGCTGGCAGCCTCAGGAGATCCAGCTGGGCATTCTCAAACGGCTTCGCGGCGCACGCATCGCCCGTCACACTCAGGAATGGGGCATGGTTTATTCTCCCAGAACGCCTTACGAGATCCTGAAAACAAACCACATCTCCTATCCCGAAATGTGCGACATGAAGCGGTTCGCCCGCTTCTGGGATCTGATCGCCAACAGCGGCCGTTTTGCCCAAAGCGCTCCCCTGATCTGGCAGGGACAGTCCTCCGCCTTCCAGGCCTTTATGGAATGCACTCGATACCTGTTCTCCCGGCTCCACCAGCAAAGCGAGATCGCCCTGCCGCGGCTGGCCCGTCTGATGGAAGAATTCCTAACCGATATCCGCCGTCTGGATTCGGAACAAGTCCACCAGACGATCGAATCCGACCTCACCCATTCCCGTTCCAAAAACAGCCACTCCCATCCAACCCACGCCATCCGCCAGGAACGCCGCCAGGAATAGCCCCGACTCAAAAAAGGATAAGAGTCATGGCCGGGATTCCGTCATAAATGCTTGACCTGGGGGAAGAGTGAATCCAAACTTTGGGCAGTTGTTCCAGCGCGGACTGGTTGTCCGGCTGGCTTTTGCGAGATATTACTATGAAGATCAGAAAAGCTGTTATCCCTGCCGCCGGTTTCGGGACCCGTTTCCTGCCCGCGTCCAAAGCTCAACCCAAAGAAATGCTCCCCATCGTGGATACGCCCACCATCCAGTATGTGATGGAAGAGGTGGAAAACGCCGGCATTTCGGATGTGCTGATGATCATCGGCAAGGGCAAACGCGCTATCGAGGAACACTTTGACCGCAATTTTGAGCTGGAGTCCGAGCTGGCTGAGAAGAACCGTGTCGAGGAGCTGAATCAGATCCGCCGCATCTCCGAGATGTGCAACATCTTTTTCGTTTACCAGAAGGAGCTGAACGGCTTGGGCGACGCGGTCCGTTATGCCCGCAGCCATGTGGGAGATGAACCCTTTGTCGTTCTGCTGGGCGATACCATCATTGACACGAACAGCGGCAACAGCATCACCGCGGAGATGATCCGCGTCTATGAGCAGTACCAGGCACCGGTCGTCCTGCTGGAAGAAGTGGATCCCAAGAAGGTCAGCCGTTACGGTATCGTAGGCGGCAAGATGCTGGAAAACAATATCTTTGAGATAGACCGTCTGGTGGAAAAGCCCTCTGTGGAGGAAGCCCCCAGCAATCTGGCTGTGGCCGGACGCTACATCCTGACCCCGGATATTTTTGAGTGCATCGACCAAACTCCTCGCGGCAAGAATGATGAGATCCAGCTGACCGACGCGATGCAGCTGCTGCTCAAACGCAGACGTTTCTACGGACTGAAACTGGACGGCGTGCGCCACGATATCGGCAACAAACTGGACTTCATCAAGACCAATATCCTCTACGCGCTGAAGCGGAAAGATATGGGCGAAGATGTCCGCCGTTTCATCCTGGAGACGGCTGAACGGCTGAAAAAATAAAATTCAGCAAACTTTATTTTTAAAAGCTCTTGCAAAAAAGTTAGGCATGACTTATATTATGTGCAGTTGCTAAACGCAGTGGTTATGTCGGAACATTTCGATGACAACAAACTGAGCGCCAGCCTGGAGGATTACCTTGAGGCTGTCCTTGCCGTTATCATTGAAAAAAAGGCAGTTAGAGCCAAAGACATTGCCGACCGGCTCAGTGTCAGCCGTTCCTCGGTGACCGGGGCGCTCCAAGCCCTGGCGGCCAAAGGCTATATCCACTACGCTCCCTACGATGTCATTTCCCTGACCGATGAAGGCGAGAAAGCGGCCGGAGCGATCCTGAGCAAGCACAATGCCTTGACCAAGTTCTTCGCGGAGATGCTGTTGATCGAATCTGAACTGGCGGAGGAAACCGCCTGCAAGATGGAACACTCCATGCCGGAAGAAGTCATTGAGCGCCTGACCTGCCTCTTCTCATTCGTAATGGATTCCCAGAAAGATCCCAAAGAATGGGGTACGAAGTTTAGCAATTACTGTAAAAAACAAAAGAAAGCCTGACGGGCTTAATCTGAATCGAATCAATATGAAAATGCCAACTGTAAATGAAGATGTGAACGTCAATCGCGACGATTCCGTTAGTTCTTCTGTCAAGTATCGTGCACACAGCACATTACAGAACGCTTCCGTTGGTCAGCGTGTCCAGGTCCAACAAATTATTTCGACCCCTGCCTTTGAGGCGCGTCTTCAGTCCATGGGGTTTGTTCCCGGAGTCCCTGTCAATATCGTTACCAAGCAGGGTAAATCCATGATCGTTGAAGTTCTCCGTAGCCGTCTTTCACTCAGCGCTGAAGCTGCCAGTGCTATCACCGTAAAAGTTTCCTGATTTTTCCCACTCTCATCCCCATTGATGGAATGAGTTTACCCTAAAAGTTAGGTAAAACAAAATTTTTTAGTTATAACATATAAATTATGTCGAATACAATCGGTTCAAAAATCAAGATCGCGCTGGCGGGCAACCCCAATGCCGGTAAAACCACTATCTTTAATAAACTGGTCGGCGCTCATCAGCACGTCGGCAACTACCCCGGCGTTACAGTCGAAAAAGTCCAAGGCACCTGTCATCACGGTTCTCTGGAAATGCTGATCACCGATCTGCCCGGCACTTACAGTCTGAACGCGACTTCGCCGGAAGAAGCCGTCTCCCGCGATTTCCTCTACCATGAAACGCCCGACATGATCGTGAACATCGTGGATGCCTCCAATCTGGAACGCAATCTCTATCTGACCTATCAGCTGCTGGAGACCGGGGTACCCATGATCATCGTGCTGAACCTGAGCGATAAGGCCAAAGAACAAGGCATCGAGATAGACGACGCACAGCTGTCCAAAGCGCTCAACAACTCCCCCATCATCCGCACGGTAGGCAATAAAGGCACCGGTCTGGAGAAGATCCTGGATGCCATCGTCAAGATGGATCTTACTCCGAAAGAAACGGGCTTCCGTCTGGATTACGGTCCGGAGTATGAGCAGGAAATGGCCGAAATTTCCCGCCGTCTCCAATCCTCAAAGACCGTCCAGCTGAATTCGCGCATCTCCGAGCGCTGGCTTCTGGTCAATCTGCTGGAACGCGATCCCCTGTCGCCCAAATGGATCCCGGATCCCCAGATCCAGGAACTGGCCGCCAGTTTCGCTCATCAGAAAGAAGCGCAGACCGGCAAAAACGTCAGCACGATCTTTTCTGAGATCCGCTACCAGACCATTCTGGAACTTTCTAAAAATGTGGTCAAAACGACCAAGACCAACGCTCACAGCAACACCAACAAGATAGACGCGATCCTTCTGCACCGTTTCTGGGGACTGCCCATCTTCTTGGTGCTCATGTATGTGCTGTTCTATGTCACCTTTAAACTAGGCGATCCGCCTATGGGCTGGATCGAAGACGGTTTCGACATGCTGAAGGAATGGGTCGGCGGATTCTGGCCGGCGGATTCCGAGAGCTTCCTCAAGAGCCTGATCACGGACGGCATCATCGGCGGTGTCGGCGGTGTCATCGTCTTTCTGCCCAATATCGTTCTGCTGTTCACCGGCATCGCTATTCTGGAAGACAGCGGCTATATGGCCCGCGCGGCGTGTCTGCTGGATAACGCCATGAGCAAATTCGGTCTGCGCGGCAAATCATTCATTCCGTTGATCGTTGGATTCGGCTGCAACGTGCCGGGCATCATCGCCACACGCACTATCCCGAACCGGGCAGACCGCTTCCTGACGATCCTGATCCTGCCGCTGTTCAGCTGCGGCGCGCGTCTGCCCATCTATACACTGATCATTCCCGCGTTCTTCCCGGAACAATGGAGGGCTCCGATCCTCTTCCTGATGTATTTCACGGGCGTACTGGTCGCGGCTGTTCTGGCAAAACTCCTCAGTGTCAGCCTGTTCAAAGGACAAAGTGAGCCGTTCGTGATCGAACTGCCTTCGTATCAGGTTCCGACCGTGTTCGGTGTCCTGATCACCATGTGGCGCCGTTCCTGGATGTATCTCAAGAAGGTCGGCACCATCATCCTGGGTGTTTCCATCATCCTGTGGGCCATGGCTGTCTGGCCGGGAGTTTCCGATGAGACCCAGGCACAATATGATAAGAAAACAGAAGCTCTGGCCGCCGCGGCGGAAGCTGAGGGCATTGATGACGAAGTCAAAGCAAAAGCCGAAGAATACTCTGAAAAACTGGCCGCTTTGGAAGAAGAAGGTCTGGGCGATGAAGAACTGGACACAGCCAAAGAAAAACTGGATAAGGAATATCTTGATGCCCGCGTCAATCGTGCTCTGGAGCTGGCTGAGGAACAAACAGAACTGGATAACAAACTGGCCGCCGCCTCTCTGGAGGTCTCTCTGATGGGCCGTGTCGGCAAAATCATGGAACCTATCTTCCGGCCCTGCGGATTCGACTGGAAAATGGATTCCGCCATCATGGCCGGTCTCGCCGCCAAGGAGGTCGTCGTCGCCCAAATGGGCATCCTCTACAGTCTGGGTGAAGTGGACGAGGAAAGTGATTCCCTGCGTGAAAAACTGGCCGAAAACTACACACCGCTGCAAGGCTTGTGTCTGATGCTCTTCTGTCTGCTCAGCGCGCCCTGTTTCGCCTGCATCGCGACAGCGAAACAGGAAATGGGCGGATGGAAATGGGCTATCGCGCAGGCACTTAGTCTGACTGTTCTGGCTTGGACGATCACCACGTTCGTCTATCAAGTGGGAAGCGTTGTTCTGCAGTCGAAGAACCCGACAGAGATCTCGATCGTCATCGGAATCATTCTGCTGGCCCTGATCTGGGCCGTCTTCCGGATCGCCAATAAACTGCAGGGCAAAGGCGGATGCGGATGCGGATGTAATAAATGCCCCGGATGTTCAGTCCGTAAAAAAGATTAGACGTTTTCAGAAAAAGCCATAAACGCAAAAAGACGAGGTTTTAAACCTCGTCTTTTTATTTTGATTAGCGAAAAAAATGAAAAACATCTCACAAACCACGTAGAATATTCCAATCCCACAAAAAATAAGAAGATATCGCTATAATAAGAACGGTCAACAGCACTCCATGAATAAAGAATCTTCTAAGCTCTGCCTTTGTTATTTTTTTAGAAAAATCTAAGTAATCAATACTATTATCTTCTTCATTTATTTTTACCTTTACCTTCTTGTAAAGACAAAAAAGTGCATTAGCTAAAAAACCCGCAAACATGCCCAATAAAGCATGGTATAAAACATATACAGCAATAAGAAATAATAGAATAATAAACCAAAAACCTATTAATGCATCTCCCCTAAGACCACACGCGGCAAATATTGTACCAATGAAATATGCAATAATTTTAAATGGAAAGGTGTTAAAATAATAAAAGCGAACTGTAAATAATATTACTATTCCAATTACAGCACCAACACGCTTTCCAATTCTAAGGAAAGCATGTAATGGCCACCCTTCATCACGTCGAAAATATAATGGATTTATTTTCATAAATCACATTCTCTCGGCTCAGGATTCGCTTCCACCGGTGTTCAGCTTGACAGGAGGAGGCAGTGCTGTATTCGTTTCCCCTACGGGGCGCGTCAGCAGACGAACGCTGGGCGGCACGATGGACATCAGGGTCAGTTCCGGGGGGAGCTTGCACTGGATCAACTTGACGATTTCCACCATGTTCGTGTTTTCCGTCAGGTTCGCTTTCATCACCTCGTTATTGCCCACGCTCACATAAAGCGTGATGGATTCCGGACGGATATTCTCCACGTTCATCCGGGAGCCGGAGACCTCCACTGAGGCTTCCAGCGGCATCAGGTCGTAAACATTCGTATCCAGCGGAGACTGCATCACATAAATGGGAACATTGGGCAGGACCTGCTTATAGATCGTACCGCCGGACTGCGTAGAAGTTCCCTTGCTGATCTGAAGTTTGACCGAGGTCCAGGCCACCAGCGCCAGCGCCAGCGCGAAGACCTTCAGAGTCGCATTGCTGAAAAGAAATTTTTTCATGACCGCTTCTCCTTTTTTTTCCTGGAAGGCTGGGGCACCGCTTCTTCCGCGCTATTACTCCTCAGCCCCAGTTTGGCAAGCAAACCTCTGAACCATAACTTTTTATTGATAGGAAGTATCTTAGGAACAAAAATCATCGTCAGGAAGCCGCGCAGATCCTCTTCCGAGACTTTCGTCACGAGCTGGCCTTTGTAAGCATAACTGATGAAGCCTTTTTCCTCAGAAACAATGATCACTACCGCGTCTGTTTCCTCGGACAGTCCCAGTCCCGCGCGGTGACGGGTCCCCATCGAATTGCCCAGATCCTGACGCTGAGAAAGCGGAAAGACACAAGACGCGCGCATGATGCGGTCGCCCTTGATGATCACGCCTCCATCATGCAGAGCGTTATCCTTGAAGAAGATCGTCTGGAGCATTTCCGGCGAGGCCACGCAATCTATCAGCACACCGGGCGCGCTGCAAGTCTCCAGGACTTTTGCCTCCTGCTCGATGGCGATCAGAGCGCCCATCCTGTCATCGCTCAGGTTTTTGGCGCACTGGATGATCGTCTCGATATTCTCACGCTGCTGGTGAGCCGAGACGGTAAAGCGGTTGGTTCCCAGTTCCGCCAGCATTCGGCGTATTTCCGGCTGGAACAAAATCAGAACGGCTATCGCGAAGAAGCCGACGAACCAGCTCAATATCCACGTCAGCACCTGCAGCTTGAAAACGGTAGCCAAAAAGGCCACAACGATCAATACCGTGAAGAACCCCGTGACCACGGCCGCGCCGCGGGTACCCCGGATGAACTTCAGCGCGTAATAGATCCCCGTCGCCAGGATACCGACTTCCACGATCGGTTTTAATATCTCACTAAAATGCACTGTGTCTTACCTTTATCCATTGCACAGCAGTTCCGTCAATCGGACGGCCTGCAGTGTCTCCTGAACATCATGTACACGTAAAATCCCGGCCCCGTGTTCCACCGCGAAACACGCCGCCGCTAGACTGCCTCCCAAACGATTGGAAAGCGTCTTTTTTTCAACCACTTTCATCTCAGAAGAAAGCGATCCGGACGGCTTTTCCGGCTGGCGCGCTCCGCCCGGCAGATCTTTCATAAAAGATTTGCGCGAAGCCCCCAGCAAAACAGGCCTGCCCCACTTTTTATAGCGATGGAGCCCGCTAATCAATAACAAATTGTGTTTAATTGATTTTCCGAACCCGATGCCAGGATCCAGAACGATCTGCTCCGGGGCGGCTCCTGACCGCTCCGCTTGCTCTAAAGTTATTCCAAAAAAGCGATTTACGATCTCAACCGGGTCTTTTTCCTCCGGGGATACGGTTTCCGAGTGCATCAGGACATAACCCGCGCCGTGATCGGCGATCAGACGGAACATTTCCTCATAAGAACGTCCCAGCCCGACATCATTGATGATATGCGCTCCGGCCTTCAGTGCCAGCCGTGCCGTCTGGATATGCCGGGTATCCACAGAAAGAACGGCTTTTGTCTGCCGCTTCAACTCGGTCAGCACCGGTCCAAGCCGCCGCCATTCCTCTTCCGGAGGGACTTCCTGAAAACCGGGCCGGGTCGATTCGGCTCCCAGATCCAGTATCTCCGCGCCCTGCTCCGCCATTTCCAGACCACGGCGGACGGCCTCTTCCGTGTGAAGGAAGCACCCGCCGTCGGAAAAGGAATCCGGGGTCACGTTCAGGATCCCCATGATGACCGCCGGCCGGGGAAACTGAAAATCAAAATCTTTTCCACTGAAACGCGTCATTTACTTCAAAAGTCCTCTTAAAACCGCCAGATTCTCACGGTCCTCGTGCATATCCTTGGACTTGGGCGTTTCCAGACAGCCGGGCAGCCGCTCCAACCGGGCATCATTCACGATCGCACGGAACGCCTCCGCGCCGATCTTGCCCTTGCCTATATGCTCATGACGATCCACATGGGAACCCAGATCCACCTTGGAATCATTCAGATGGACTCCCAGCAGATTGGCCAGACCGATCAGCGAATCCAGGCGGCTGATGACCGAGTTCCAGCCTTCCGGTGTGCGGATGTCATACCCGGCCGCGAAGAGGTGCGCTGTATCCAGACAGACTCCCAAGCGCTCCGCGTGCTTCACACCGTCAAAAATCGCCGCCAGATGCTCGATCTTGTACCCCAGACACGTCCCCTGTCCGGCCGTGATCTCCAGCGCGACACGCGCCGGGGAGATCGTCTCGGCAAAAACTTCATCCAAACCGGCAATGATCCGCCGCAGTCCTTCTTCCTCGCCCTGCTTCAGGTGCGCGCCGGGATGCATCACCAGGAACGGCAGCCCCAGGTCGTTGCAGAAGTTGATCTCCTGCTTGAGCGACTTGATGGATTTCTCCCGGTTATCGCCGTCGGGCGCTCCCAGATTGATCAGGTAGCCCGTGTGGGCAAAGATAAACTTCACCTTTCCGGACGCGACCTCTCTGGCCCAGGCTCCCAGTTCGTCCGGCCCGTAAGGTTTGCCGAACCACTGCATATTGTTTTTGACAAAAATCTGAATGCAGTCGCAACCGACCTCCGCGCCGCGGATGATCGCCTGCTCCAGTCCGCCCGATGTGGACGTATGCGCTCCTAAAATCATAAATCGTTTTATTCGCCGGAATGTTCCTATTTACATTTTATCCAACTGATCCAGGATGTATTTGCAGTTGATGATCTTCTCCTCGATATCTTCGGGGATGTAGAAATAGTGATTAGAGGATTCATAACCAATGGAGGAATCCGCTTTCACATAAGGATAAAAGTCTTTGGCCGTCTGTAGCTCCGCCTGAGCGGCCCGTTTCATGGAGGTGATCAGAGCTTTTCTGCGCTCGGCTTTGTCTTCCGCGTCCTCCGCTTTGTCCAATGCCAGCAGTTCATCACGGGCGTAAGTGAAGCGCGCCTGATTCACACAAGAGGCAAAATGGAGTTCCGCCGCGCGGTACTGTCCCAGCTCTGTACGTGCGAACTGCTGTTTCTCCTCCGGCATCAGCGCGATGGCTTTTTCAAACAGCGCGCATCCATCGGTGAAACCATTGCGCACCAGTGTCATCTGACGGATCCAGACTTCCGGCGGATAGACCGAGCGCCAGGCTTTCAGATCATCGTAAGGGATACCCACCATGGTCGCCGGATACCCGGTCGGTTTCAAATAAAGCGGATTGGCCGGCCCGGAATGCTGAGGCCCGTGGTACAGTGTATTGCCATGATAAGGATACTGAGCGAAACCGTCGGAAAAGGCTTTCCATGCTTTCAGGACTTCCGGCGCGGCTTTCTCCCCGTAATAGGCGACCGCCACATTCTTCAGATTCTCCTCCGGCGTAATATCCTGAGTGGAACCGGTCTGGAACAGGGATAGGTTCTCGGACGGATAACCGCCCAGGCTCCAGCTCAGCATGAGACCGTTCACATGCTGTTTGGATAAGTTATTGGCATGTTGGGCAACCAGATCCAGCACCGGCAAATGCGGTATGGCGGAAAACTCCCAGGAGAGATTCACCTGCACCTTGGCCGAAGTCTTGAGTCCGGCATCCTGCGCGTACTTCCAATGCTTCTGCGCGCGAGGTCCCGGTCCCACGGCGGAAAGCGAATACTCACCCACCGCGGAAGCCACGCCGCCGCGATTGATGGGCAAATTCCACTCACTGACCGACTGCAGCCAGCAGCTCTTGGGCAGTTTCTGGATGATCTCTTCCGCAAACTGATCCTGCCAGCCCCAGTCCCAGACGATCATCTTGGCGTTGGGATTACCGCGGTGGACACCCTGTTCGATAAGCGTATTGACTTCGGCGATGATTTCGGGAGTCGTCCGCTTGGAACAGCGGGGACAATTCCCCTGATGCCAGTGCGAGGCGCAGCTGGTCAGGTTCTCCGAAGCCGTGATCGTGAACACACCGGCCAGATCAGGCACATTCTTAAACACATATTCATACGAATCCGAAAGCCACTTCTGCACACGCGGATCGCTGGTGCACATCGTGGAGAACTGCCCTTCCGTAACGCCTTTCATGGACTCTCTGCCCTCTTTGGCGAAAAACTCTGTCGGCATGGAACGGGGTTCATTGGAATAAAGATAAATGCCGATGCCATACTTCTTGGCACGCTGCACCAGCTTGTTCAGACCGGCGATGCGGCGTTCATGGTCTTTGCCGAACTCCGGAAAATCTTCCGTAGGCGGCACCAGTGTGCGCAAAACTGTATGGAACCAGACACCGTTGACACCGGCCGCGGCCAGACGCTGCAGCAGACCTTCCGGACAGGATTCGATCTCCGGATCCAGCAGAGGCTCACCGAACGTGGCAAAATAGGACGCGATATAGCGCAGCTCAAAACCGCCCTCGTTTTCAGATTTTTCCGGGATCACGATGTCCGGCGAAGGATCCTTCAGGCGGTCAATGAAAGTAAAGCGCTCTTCCTCCGGAAGTGATTTTTCATCCGCCAGCTCGGCTTTCAGCAGTGCCACGATCTGCTTTGCCCGCGCCGTTGTTTCGGGCGAGGGTTCTGAGTAAACCAGCTTTTCACAGGCCGGTTTCACCCAGCCCAGCTTGACCCACAGAAAATCATCCTCCTGCAGACGGAAGCGCAGCTCTTCCCGGTCGATGCCCATCAGTGTCAGGAGCTGGTCATAAGGCAGCAGATGCCAGTTGCGGCGGAGAACCGTGATATAACCGCGCGAAGTGCCCCAGGCCGGAAGGATCGTCCCCTGCGGCTCCAGTCCCATGGACGCGGCAACGGCAGCCACTTTTTCCGGTGTGGTTTCCAGCACTTCCGCCAGACGTTCCTGGGGAACCAGCGTCCAGTTCCTGAAAATAAAAGTATGAAGCCGGTCCGGAAAATAATCATACGTCACAGCCGCTTTGGTACCGCCTTCACCCGGAAGAACGATTTTCGGCGCTTGTGACGCATTCTGACCATCGGCTGCGTTCAGAGTACCGGTAAAAATCGTAGTGCCCAAACCTATCCCCGCGGCGCACAGCACCGCCATAAAATTCTTCTTTTTCATACTTTTTTCTATTCTACTTTTTATTGTTCAACATCTTGCAAATTGAAGGCGCGGCATAAGTGATGATGATGTCCGCTCCCGCGCGCACCATGGACAGATGGGACTCCATCATGATGCGGTCCTCGTCTATCCAGCCTTTCTCGCCCGCGGCTTTGATCATGGCATACTCGCCGCTGACCATGTAAACCGCTGTCGGATAATGGAAAGTATTCTTCACCCGGTTCAGGATGTCCAGATAAGCCAGTCCCGGCTTGACCATAACGATGTCGGCTCCTTCCTCAATATCCATAGCCACCTCGCGCAGAGCCTCCTCCGCGTTGGCCGGATCCATTTGATAAGCACGGCGGTCGCCAAACTTGGGCGCGGAATCCGCAGCATCACGGAACGGCCCGTAAAAAGCCGAAGCGTATTTCGCGGCATAAGACATGATGACGGCATCCGTGAACCCGGCATCATCCAGCGTCTTGCGGATAGCACCGATGCGGCCGTCCATCATATCGCTGGGAGCCACGATGTCCGCCCCGGCCATCACATGGCTGAGAGCGGTCTGGGCCAGGATCTCCAGTGTGCTGTCGTTGTCAATGAAAGTCCTGCCCCACGGAGTCTTCCGGATCATGCCGCAATGACCGTGGCTGGTATATTCACACAAACACACATCCGTGATGATGATCAGATCCGGGAACTCCTTCCGCAGCGCGCGGACGGCCCGCTGGGTGATCCCCTCCGGATCATAGGCCGAGGAACCTTTTTCATCTTTGTGATCCGGGATCCCGAACAGCAAAATGGCACGCACACCGGTCTCCCACGCGGAACGTGTCTCCGCCAGCAGTTCGTCAATGGAAAGCTGGAAAACTCCCGGCATCGAATTGACCGGGACCCGTTTTTGAGTCCCTTCTGTCACAAAAAGCGGCAGCACCAGCTGCTCTTTTCTGAGGTGGGATTCCCTTACCATAGCGCGCAGTTCATCTGTTTGACGCAGTCGGCGCGGGCGATAAAATGGAAAAGTGCCTGTCATCATACTCTTCATAGCTGAAATTTTAATAATTCCTCTCACTTTCAGCAAGAATAAAGGCCGAAAAGTAAATTAAAGGCGGATTTTCAAAAAAACGTCTTGCGTTTGGAGCAATATTAGAGGATGCTTGTGCGGCTTTCGGAAGCTGAAAGGCTGTCCGAGGGTGTTTTATTCCTTAGAACGGTGAAAATTTACAGTGGTAATTCCAATCCGGCTCTAGCCAAAGCGATCTGCAAATATATCGGTATCAGCCTTGGCCGGTGCGATGTTACTCAATTTCCTGACGGTGAGTCTTTTGTGAAAATTGACGAGAACGTTCGCGGCAGCGATGTTTTCGTCATACAGTCCACTTGTCCTCCGGCAAATCACTATCTGATGGAATTGTTCATCATGATAGACGCGCTGAAACGCGCGAGCGCGGCCAGGATCACGGCGGTCATCCCCTTCTACGGGTATGCACGCCAGGATCGTAAAGATCAGCCCAGAGTGCCCATCACGGCAAAACTGGTGGCGAACCTGCTCGTGGCAGCCGGTGCTAACCGTGTCTTGACCATGGATTTACATGCACAGCAGATTCAGGGATTCTTTGATATCCCCGTGGATCATCTGTACGCGAATCCGGTCCTTTTGGATTACATCAAGACCCTGGACACGGAGAATTTAGTGGTCGTCAGCCCTGATGTGGGAGGCATCAAAAAAGCCTATAACATCGCGGCCGTGCTGGATAAACCTCTGGCGATCGTTTCAAAACGGCGTAAGAGTGCCCACGAAGTGGAAGCAACGACGCTGATTGGCGACGTGAAAGATAAAGATGTCCTTTTGGTGGATGATCTTACGGAAACAGCGGGAACCTTAACCTCCGCAGCGGAACTGCTCAAGCGGGAAGGTGCCAAAAAGGTGTTCGCCTGTGTCTCTCACGCCCTGCTGAACGATATCGGCATACAGCGTCTGCGCAATTCTGAGATCACCGAATTGATCACAACAGACAGTGTACCGAACCAGCCGGTTGAGGGAATTAACGTGAAAGTGATTTCTGTGGCTTCTCTGCTAGGTGAAGCCATTGTGCGAATTCACAAAAATCTCTCTGTGACTTCGTTGTTTAATAATTAGATAGAAGAGAACGATTTAGTACAAAACGTTTTATACTTAGCGAGAATGAAAGCTGAATCATTAGTAGTGTTTCCGCGCACATTGAAGAAGCGGACCGGAGTAAAAAAATTGCGCGCGCAAGACCGCGTGCCGGCAGTCATCTACAGCAAAAAGACTGAGCCTCAAAACCTTGAAATCGATCGCAAGGCCATTGAGCATCTGTACAGTCACGCTGTATCCGAGATTCTGCTGGTTGAATTGACTATTGGCGAAGGACAGGCAAAACGCCTGGCTATTGTACAGGAAGTTCAACACCAACCGCTCTCCGGCAAGATTTTACATGTTGACTTACACGAAGTCACTGTGAACGAAGAGATTGAAATCAGCGTTCCTATCGAAGCCGAAGGTGAAGCTGAAGGCGTGAAAGCCGGCGGCGTTCTGGATCACACCCTCCAAAAGGTGCGTGTCCGCGGTTCCGTGGGAGCTCTGCCCGAAGTGATCATCGCGAATGTATCCGCTCTCAATCAGGGAGATTCCCTGCAAGTCAAAGACCTGGTGGTTCCGGAAGGAGTCAAGGTCCTTGTAGATGGATCCATCACCGTCTTCTCGGTGACAGCTCCGGTGGAAGAACCCACTGAAGAAGCTCCTGCGGCAGAAGGTGAAGAAGGCGCGGCCATGGCTGAGCCCGAAGTCATCCGTGAGAAGAAAGCCACGGACGAAGAAGAGCCTGCTGATAAAAAGAAGAAATAGAGAGCTTGCTTTTAGCCGGATAAACTTGCACAATATCCGGTCTCGAGTGTGGGAGAGACATTTCTCATCACAGGCCTGGGGAATCCGGGAACGGAATATACCCTCACCCGACATAATGTTGGGTTTATGGTCACAGATTTGCTGGCAGCTCATTGGAGGGTGGAATTCCGTCCAGAGAGCAGCTTCAAAGCGAGAATAGCCGCGGTCAACTTGGGTGAAGACAAACTCTGTCTTTGCCAGCCGTTGACGTGGATGAACTTGAGCGGGGAAGCCGTAAGCGCCATCGTGCGCTACTACAAGATCCCCCTCCCCAAAGTTCTGGTGATCATGGACGATGCGGATCTGCCAGTCGGCACCATCCGAATGCGTCCAAGCGGCAATACCGGTGGCCATCATGGACTGGAATCCGTGCTCAGTTTACTGGGCAGCAATGAGATACCACGCTTGAAGATCGGCATCGGTGATGCCGGGCAAAAGCAGATTAAGGGACATGTTTTAGGGAAGTTCTCCAAAGAAGAACTGCCCGTGATTGAAAAAGTCTTGGATCGAGCCGCTGATCAGGCAATATGCTGGGTCGAGCGCGGGATCCAAAAAGCAATGAATGAATTTAACGGGGCGGTTGCCGCCCCTGAGAAAAGGGAAAACTGAGTGAAAAAGTACGAAGGTCTGTTCATATTTGACGTTGACGAAAACGGAATCAACAGCGCTCTGGACAAAGTGAGCGCCGAAATTGCTGCACAGGGCGGCAAGGTAGAGAATATCAAGAAGATGGATAAGCGTCCCTTTGCGAGAACTCCGGACAAGAAAGTTACCTCCGGTTTCTACGTGAATATCACGTTTGAAGCCCCTGGTGCCGCGATCCGCACGCTGAAATCCCGTTTTGCGTTGAATTTCAATGTTTATCGCGTGATGTTCACCGAAGGCGTCCATGCGGTCGAACCGCAGGAAGCTCCGGCCGAAGCTCCGGCAGCGGCAGAAAACGCATAAACTGCCCTTTCACGGGGATAGCAACAAAAATTTTAAGGAACATTAACCATGGCTAATTTCAATAAAGTCCTTCTCATGGGCAATCTGACCAGGGATCCTGATTTGCGCTATACGCCAAGCGGAACTCCGGTGGCCAGTTTTGGACTTGCAGTCAATCGCACTTGGAAAGATGCTAATGGTCAGCAGGCTAATGATACCCTCTTTGTGGATATCTCTGCATTTGCTGGACAAGCAGACACCATCAGCCGTTACTGCAGAAAAGGAAGCCCACTCTTTGTAGAAGGCCGTTTGAAATTGGATACATGGGAAGATAAGCAGACAGGACAAAGACGAAGCAGACTTCATGTAGTCGTGGAAAACTTCCAGTTCTTAGGTGGTCCTCGTCAGGATGACCAAGGTGGCGGTTACGCTCCCCGGCCGAATCCGGCCGGTGCTTATGGAAATCCGGCTCCTTATCCTAATGTTCCTCCGGCACAGCCGCCTTATGGTACACAGTCCGCGGCCTATGCTCCTCCTCCATCCTCCGGGATGCCTCCCATGCCTCCGGCTGCGGCGGATCCTTCCATGGAAGATGATGTACCATTTTAAAAAATTTAAAATTTATCAAGAATTATGAAAGTTGATGTGATATTGGTTCGGAACGTATCCGGACTGGGCGCAGAATCCGATCAGGTAAAAGTTGCCGCCGGTTACGCGCGTAATTATTTAGTCCCGCAGGGATACGCCATTCCTGTAACACAAGCTAACAAACGTCGTCTGGAAGCCCTCAAACAGCGCCGCCAGGAACGCGAAGCCCGCGAGCTGGCCAGCATGAATGAACTGGGTGCCATGCTCTCCAAGCTGACCCTGGACATCGCTGTCAAGACCAACGAGGACAACACCAAGATGTACGGTTCCGTGACTTCCTCCACCATCGTGGACGAGCTCAAGGCCCGCTACGACGTGACCCTGGACAAGCACACCGTGGATATCGAGAAACCGATCCACAGTCTGGGCGAACACGACGTCACCATCAAGCTCCACCCCGAAGTCATCGTGACCCTCAAGGTCAACGTCAAGAGCTCCAACCCGGTGGTTGCTGAACAGGCTAAGTAATTTTAGCGAATCATTTCGATCCCCTCGCCTCACCGCGCGGGGATGTTTATAAATCATTTACCCGGACAGATCCCTCTGTCCGGGTTTTCTTTTAACCTGAAACCGCCAATAAAAAGAAATTTCTAATGGCGGTTTTGGGTTTATGTCAAATATTCACAGGCAAATATCAGGATTTCAATCCCAGCCCCAGTTCTTCGCGGCAGTAGCGGATGCTTTGTTCCAGCTGCGGGATCTGGTAATCGGGGGTCCAGGCGTTCTTG
>Ga0265298_10003664_pt1 | contig 20127 bp, 17 predicted proteins | sample AusTroGonzalo_MG_3_FD_193486 | JGI IMG/M metagenome (GOLD analysis project Ga0265298, IMG submission 193486) | Bovine rumen microbial communities from tropical cattle in Woodstock, Queensland, Australia - Gonzalo_01 | ecosystem: Host-associated > Mammals > Digestive system > Stomach > Rumen ... | reverse complement strand
ACATTCCGGAACCGGAACGCGCGACCGACCAGCCCTTCCTGATGCCCGTTGAAGACGTGTTCTCCATTTCCGGCCGCGGCACCGTGGCTACGGGCCGTGTTGAGCGCGGCACCGTGAAGGTGTCTGATCCGGTGGAAATCGTCGGACTGATGGACGAACCCCGCAACACGGTTGTTACCGGAGTTGAAATGTTCCACAAGCTGCTGGACCAGGCGGAAGCCGGCGATAACATCGGCGCGCTGCTGCGTGGTATCCAGAGGAACGAAGTGGAGCGCGGCCAGGTGCTGGCGAAGCCCGGCAGCATTCATCCCCATACCCACTGCATCGGTCAGGTGTACGTGCTGACGAAGGAAGAAGGCGGACGTCATACCCCGTTCTTCAACGGCTATCGTCCTCAGTTCTACTTCCGGACGACTGACGTTACCGGCAACATCAAGCTGCCCGACGGCGTGGAAATGGTTATGCCCGGCGACAACATCGACATGGAAATCACCCTGATCACCCCCATCGCCATGGAGCAGGGACTGCGCTTCGCTATCCGCGAAGGCGGCCGTACCGTTGGTTCCGGCGTTGTGGCCAAGGTCATCGAGTAATTTCTCAACGCCTTACCGGAACGCTCCCCGCGCGGGGGGCGTTCCTTTACTTATGCATATGGCTTAAAAGAGGTATACTTATGTTTAGATATAAATGTCGTGGCACCTGCTCCACCTCCATCGATCTTCAGATCGACAACGGCATCATCACTGACTGCCGCATCCATAACGGCTGCCCGGGCAACACTGCAGGCATCGCCAAGCTGGTCATCGGCCGCAACGCGGAAGAGATGGCAAACCTGCTCGAAGGCACACAGTGCCGCAGCGGCACCTCTTGCCCCGACCAGCTTTCCAAAGCCATCCGTGCTTATCATGATTAAGGAGTGATTCCTCTTTTGTCTCAGGATACAAACATACCGGTTTCTTTTGAATCCATGGATCTCTCTCCCGAGATCCTTCAGGCCGTCCGGGAGATGGGTTTTCAGGAACCTTCCACCGTCCAGAGCAAGACAATCCCGCTGATGATGAACGGACAGGATATCAACGCCATTGCTCCTACCGGAACCGGAAAAACCTGCGCCTTCGGCATTCCCATGCTCGAATATGTTCAGCTGAGGGACAGCCGTATCCAGGAAGTAGTCCTTGCACCCACAAGGGAACTGGCCCTGCAGATCGGGGAGGAACTGACGAAACTGGCAAAGTTCATTGACGGGGTCCGCATCGCCGTCATTTACGGCGGCCAGTCCATCTCCCGCCAGATCACCGCCCTGAAGCGCCGGCCCCAGATCGTCATCGCCACGCCCGGCCGGATGCTCGACCATATGCAGCGTGGAAACATCCGCCTGAACGCCGTGCATACGATGGTCCTGGACGAAGCGGATGAAATGCTGAATATGGGCTTTGTCAAGGATGTGACAAAAATCATCGAGGCTACGCCGCCGGACCGGCAGCTTGTGCTCTTCTCGGCAACCACCAACCAGGATGTCCTGACCATCGCCTGGAAATATCAGCATGAACCGGTCGAGATCACTGTCGAAGCAACCAAAGCGGATCGTCCGCAAATTACGCAGTATGTCATCGCCACTGAGCAGGATCAGAAAACGGATCATCTGCTTTATCTGCTGGATGCGGATGTCTATCAGCGAATCATGATCTTCTGCAATACCAAGTTCATGACCGACAAACTGACAAGCCGTCTTGTAAAGGAAGGATATAACGCCCAGTGCCTCCACGGCGATATCCCCCAGTCGAAGCGAAATGTGGTTATGAACGATTTCAAACGCGGCAAGTTCCCGATCCTGGTCTCTACGGATGTCGCGGCCCGCGGTATCGACGTGGATGATGTGGAAGCAGTCATTAATTATGACCTGCCCAATGAAAACGAATACTACCTGCATCGCATCGGCCGTACCGGCCGCGCGCATAAACACGGGGTCAGTTTCTCCCTTGTTACCTTCCGGGAAAGTGTCCGGATGGACGAGATCCTGAAGTATATGCTTACCGTTCCGACTCCCCTGAAGTTCGAAGACGATATTTTGAGAAGGGAAGACGGTACCCCGTTCTTTTCTAATATATAACAAAAAACTGCCTCATTTCTGAGACAGTTTTTTTGCTTCTCTCCTTACCCGCGGCGGGCAGCAAAGCACTCGCTGCAGTATACGGGCCGGTCCTCCTTAGGCTCAAAAGGAACCTGGGTAGGTTTTCCGCATTCTGCGCAAACAGCGTCAAACATCTGGCGCGCACCGGAGGCACGGCTGGCCTTGCGAGCCTGACGGCAGGCCTTGCAGCGGGTGGGCTCGTTCTGGAATCCCTTTTCGGCATAGAATTCCTGTTCACCGGCAGTGAAAACGAACTCAGCGCCACAGTCTTTGCATACCAGCGTTTTGTCTTCGTACATGATCAGGTAACCCCCATAAAATAGATAGGCGACTCCCTCGGCTGACCTGGTCTTTGACCCCACACTCGCCGTCTGGAAGGTTGCTCTGCGACTCTGCGCCCTCACTCACTTCTCTCGGGATAACTCCCGGACGGACTTACATCTAGACCGCACCATGCTCCCCGTCGCTTTGGACGGATTACGTGGACCGTTTTGCCTGCGACTGGCTTCGGCTTTCAACCACAGACCCGAAGGATTCAACCGGCGTAATTATATATGGACAAATTCCAAAACGCAAGCACTTTTTTTGTTTTGTAAAATATTTTACAAAACATTGTCACTTTTTCTGTCCGTAATATGCGTTCGGCCCATGTTTACGCATGAAATGCTTCTCTTTCACATACTCCGGCAGGTTCTCCCGCGGCTGACTCTGCGGCAGCGCTTCCGTATGCCACGCCATCATCGCCACTTCCTCCAGAACCACCGCATTGTGTACCGCCTCCAGCGCGTCCTTTCCCCAGGCAAAAGGTCCGTGGTGTCTTGCCAGCACGCACGGCATATGGTTCGGATTGATTCCGTTCCTCTCAAAGTGGCCCGCGATCACCTTTCCGGTCTCCAGCTCGTAGGCATGTTCTACCTCTTCCTTTGTCAGATCCCGGCAGCATGGCACATTCCCATACAGGTAGTCGGCATGTGTTGTTCCGTAAGCGGGAATGTCCCGGCCGCTTTGGGCCCAGATTGTCGCCCAGCGGGAATGGGTATGCACCACACCGCCGATATCCTTAAACCGGCGGTACAGTTCAGCGTGAGTCGGCGTATCCGAGGAAGGATTCATCTCCCCTTCTACCTTGTTCCCATCCAGATCGATGACCACCATATTCTCCGGCTTCAGCTCCTCATAGGGCACGCCGCTCGGTTTGATCACGAACAGTCCCTTTTCCCGGTCGATCCCCGAGACGTTTCCCCAGGTAAACGTCACCAGATGATAAGCTGGCAGCAGCATGTTCGCCTCATACACCTTTTGTTTCAGTTCCTCCAGCATAAATCAGACCCTCGCTTTCGTTATATTATTTAAGTATATTAATTCCGAAGGAGCGCGAGGGCGATCGGAAAGCCCTCGCATAATTTAATCGTGGAAATTCAATCCCTTGAATTTCCCCAGATCTCCCGCGCGCCAGTGCTTCCGGCAAAGACTCACATACTGTTCGTCCCCGCCGAGAACAATCTGCTCGCCTTCCCGGGCCACCTTGCCGTCCACAACTCTGGCATTGCAGATTGCTTTTTTACCGCACCAGCAGATTGTTTTGACTTCCTCTATCGTATCCGCCCAGGCCATCAGCCACATGCTTCCCTCAAAAAAGTTGCCTTTGAAGTCCGCCCGCAATCCATATGCTATCACAGGAATCCCGAGATCATCCACAATATGAACCAGATGTTCCACCTGTGCTTTCGTCAGGAACTGGGCCTCGTCCACAATCACACAGTCGTAGCCCTTCAGGTCCATGTCTTCCAGTTCTTCCGCAAAAACGCACTCGGTTTCCAGTCCGCTGCGGGATCGAATGATTCTGGCCCCGTCCCTTTTCTCCAGCTGAGGCTTCACCATCAGAACCTTCTGGTTCCTTTCACGATAGTTGTATTGCACCATAATCGCGTTCGCTGTTTTGCTGGATCCCATGGCACCGTACCGGAAGTACAGCTTAGCCACCCGTTTCAGCCTCCTTTCCCGGTTCCGTTTCCTGCCCGGCGGTTTCTGTCTGTTCCGGCAGGACAGTCTCATTTTCCATAATCACAACCTTGCCGTCCTTCACAGTCAGCACGATTTCCTGACCCAGGCGGATCTGACCGCTCAGCAGTTCCTCACTCAGGGTATCCTCCACCGTGCGTTGAATCAGCCTGCGCAGCGGACGGGCGCCAAACTTCGGATCATACCCGTCCTTCGCAAGTTTCTCCGTCACGCTCTCGTCCCATGTCAGTCGGATTTCCTGTTCCTCCAGGCGGTCCGCAACCTGCTTCAGCATCAGCTCCGTAATCCGGCGGATCTCAGCCTCGCTCAGGGAATGGAAGACAATCAGTTCATCCACGCGGTTGATGAATTCCGGCCGGAACAGGTCCTTAACCTCTTTCATCACAGATTCCTTCATCGCCTCGTAATCCCGCACTTCGCCCTTCTGTGAGGCGCCGAAACCCATGGAACGGCTGCTGCCGATTACATGCGCCCCGGCATTGGAAGTCATCACAACGATCGTGTTCTTGAAGGAAACCACACGCCCCGTATTGTCTGTTAACCTTCCGTCCTCAAGGATCTGCAGCAGGATATTGAACACATCCGGATGTGCTTTTTCCACCTCATCCAGCAGCACCACGCTGTAGGGTTTCCGCCGCACGGCTTCGGTCAGTTGTCCGCCTTCCTCATATCCCACATATCCGGGAGGTGAACCGACCAGGCGGGACACCGTGTGCTTTTCCATATACTCGGACATATCCAGCCGGATCACCGAATCCTCATCCCCGAACATAGCCTCTCCCAGCGCGCGGCACAGTTCGGTCTTTCCGACGCCGGTAGGTCCGAGGAAGATGAAACTGCCGATCGGCCGTTTCGGATCCTTTAGTCCGGCTCTTGCCCGGCGGATTGCCCGCGCAACGGCGCTCACAGCTTCTTCCTGACCGATCAGCCGCTTATGCAGTGTTTCTTCCAGCCGCACCAGCCGCTGGGCCTCCTGTTCCGTCATCCTTGATACCGGGATACCGGTCCACTGGGAAACCACCTGGCTGATATCTTCTTCCGTCACCGTATCCCTTGCTGTACTCTGTGCCCGGTTCCATTCCGCACGCTTCTCTTCGATCTCTCGGTTGATGTTCCTCTCCTGGTCCCGCAGAGCAGCCGCCTTTTCAAAGTCCTGGTGTGAGATGGCTTCTTTTTTTTCGATCAGCACGGCTTCCAGCCGCTTCTCCTGCTCCCGCACGTCCGGCGGTGCAGTACATGCTGCAATCCGTACGCGGCTCGCAGCCTCATCCATCAGGTCGATCGCCTTGTCCGGCAGATAACGGTCAGGGATATAGCGGTCGCTCAGCTTGACCGCGGCGGCCAGCGCTTCGTCCGTGATCCTCACCTTGTGGTGCGCCTCATACCGGTCACGCAGACCGTAGAGGATAGACAGCGTTTCCTCCGCCGTCGGTTCGCCGACCACGACCGGCTGGAACCGGCGCTCCAGCGCCGCGTCCTTTTCGATATGTTTCCGGTATTCATCCAGTGTTGTCGCACCGATGCACTGGATCTCGCCCCTGGACAGCGCCGGCTTCAGAATATTCGCCGCGTCAAGGCTTCCCTCTGTCGCGCCGGCCCCGATGATCGTATGAATCTCGTCGATAAACAGCAGCACGTTTCCGGCTTTGTGCAGTTCATCCATGACGTTTTTCAGCCGTTCCTCAAACTCACCCCGGTACTTGGTTCCGGCAACCATGCTGCCGATATCCAGACTCAGCACCCGTTTGCCCAGCAGCAGTTCCGGCACGTTGCCCTGCACGATCCGCTGGGCAAGGCCTTCCGCCACTGCGCTCTTCCCGACGCCCGGCTCGCCGATCAGGACCGGATTGTTCTTGGTCCGGCGGATCAGGATCTGAATAATCCGCATGATCTCCGTTTCCCGTCCGATCACCGGATCCAGTTCGTTCTTTTCCGCCGCGGCGGTCAGGTCACGGCTGAAGCGTTCCAGCAGGCTCTTGTCGTTTCCGCTGCCCGGACGTCCCTTGGCCGGGGCAAAAGGCATGAAACCGGGGATCCTTCTGGGCTGATCTTCGTTCCCCGCGTTTTCCCGCATCTGACGCAGCAACTGTTCCCGTGCGGCCGACAGATCGACGCCTGCTTTGCGGAACAGGCCGCCGGCCACCCCGTCGTCATTCCCCAGCAAAGCCAGCCAGAGATGCTCGACTGTCACGTAGTTCTGGCCCAGCTTCTGGCTTTCCATGATGCTGTTTTCCAGCGTTTTTTTCGCCCGAGGGCTCAGCTCTATCCGGCCGCGGTTTTCATCAGGTGCATTGATCCCTTTCAGGTGTTCCTTCAGTTCTGCGATAATCGAGTCATAACTCATGCGGCTGCTGACCGCTTCCGGAACGGATGCGTCGGTCTTCAGCAGCGCCAGCAGCATATGTTCCGTACCGACATACGGTTGTTGAAGCTCTGCGGCGATCCGCTGCGCGAGGGTCAGTGTCTGTTGGGCTTTCTGGGTAAAACGTCCGAATATCGGCATTGAAAATTCCTTTCTGTTTTCATTCTCGGCAGTTGCACGGATAGCGCTGAGCACTGTATTCAGCAGGTTCCGCACCCCGCCCTTCATCAGGTCCGCGTTCATCCGGCTCATACAGTCGGCGCACAGATGCCGGACCGAGGTTTCTTCTCCGGATACCACGGAAACTGTAAAATTCGCTTCATTCGCATGGCATTCTTCGCACAGCATTCGTCTCGCCTCTTTTCTCTGTGTAATCTACTCCCTGTTTCGTGCTGCGATCGTCATCAGCATCGCCTTCATCATCTTCGCCCTCATCGCGTCCTTCAGCGCGTCCGGCACCGGAACGCTCAGCGCCCGGGAACTGACGGAAGCCGCCATCAGCGATGCCTCATCCGCGGTCACGATCTGCTGATCCTTCAGCTGGCTGATGAGGCGGACGCATTCATCCTCGCTGAGACTGTCGCCGATTCTGTCGTTCACCAGATACATCAGGCGCTGACTTCCGCTCCGTACGACCCGTACAATCCGGATGTATCCTCCGCCTCCCCTGCGGCTCTCTGTCAGATAGCCGTGGTCCGGAGAAAACCGGGTCGCCAGCACATAGTTAATCTGGCTCGGCGCACAGCCGAAATATTCGGCCAGTTCGTTCCGCTTCAGTTCCACCTCTGTGGATTCTTCCTTCAGCAGGTCTTTGATAAATTGCTCTATTGAATCGCTCAGCCGCATTGTAATCCCCCCTTTGTCAAAGCATCCATTTCTGACTTTCTTTGACCTATAGAGTGTACCACATTTGACTTTCGATTTCAACCCCGCCGTTTTTCTCTCCGGACACGGAAATTCTCAATTCTTAATTCTGAATGGCTTCCGAATCCTGTTCCTCAAACGGAATCTCTTTTAATCCCAGCACCCTGGCAACAATCTTATGCAGGTGTTCATCCTTCTGATGCACATACAGCACCGAAGAGGGAATCAATCTTGTTGTCCCGTCCGACTCGATCCACGGGAACTTCCCGCTTCCGTCCGCGTTCAGTCCGTAATCCTCCAGGCTTTTTCCTGCTTTCGGCAGCAGCACCGTCAGCCTGTCCTTCACCCGGTTTCCCAGGAACAGCGTGAACGTCCCGTGTTCCGGATCCACCGACAGATGATTGCCCGCAAACCCGGAGTTCCCGAATGCCTGCCGCCCCATATACCGGGGGATTTCCGAATAATACTGCTGCGGATGCCGTACATAGCACTGATATCCCAGATATTGTGTATAGGTTCCGTCCGTCCTGCGGTACCCGGTCCGGTTCACCGCTATTTCCCGGAGGGAAGCCCGGCTGACGATTCTTTCTTCCAGTATCGCCCGGCAGAACCGGACCATGTCCCCTCCTGTGGAGAACAATCCGGCATGCCCGCACAGGTCCTCTGTGCCTTGCTGAATCACCGCCGCCTTCGGGTCATGCGGAACACCGGGCTTCATTCCTGTCCGGTGGATCCGCTTTTCACCCTCAATCCGGTACTCCCCGTCGTAACTCAGGCAGTCGCCGACCCTCTCCTCCGGAACCTTCGCCCAGGTTTCCTTCATGCCCGCCGGCTCCAGTACTGTTTTCCGGACACATTCCATGAAGGGCATGCTTCCCGCAGCCTCAAGCACATACTTCAGAACCATTGAGGGGATATCCGAATATGCCTTCCCCTTCGGTTCTCCGACGGAAGCTGTTCCGAACAGGCAGTCGAGCGCCTCCTCCCGGTTCCGGCATGTATCGACCCGCCCGGGCGTCCGCAGTTCCCGGGTAAAGCTCAGGATCTGCTCCACCGTCACGTCCCGGAGAAATCTGAAACGCGGAGCATAGGAGAAAACAGACCTGCTGATATCCAGCAGGCCTTCTTCTTTCAGTTTCATTGCGCACAGGCCGGTGAACAGTTTCGTCAGGCTTGCAAGATCAAAAACGCTGTCCTCCCCGGCCTCGCCGTCTATCGCGAATTCGGTCCTGTCGACGGTTCCGCATGCCAGCAGCATCCCGCTCATGATTTCCGTATCACGCGTAAACCAGCTGACCGCTTCTGTCAGTTCCGGATTCATTGCAGCCTTCATGCTTCCACTCCGATACGGGTACAGGGCACCCGTCCCTCCTTCAGGTCGCTCAGGCGGTGACGGGCATGGCCGATAATCACCGTCGTACCGCCCCGCACGCAGCCCAGCGCGTATTCCAGTTTGGCCCGTGCACCGTTCGCGCCGGCGCGGCTTGCGCCGACGCATGCTTCCTGCAGCATTCGTACCTTCTTCTCGACCTCTTCGTAGGTCTTTCCGATCACGTCGCGTACCAGGGTCTCCGGATTGTTTCGGTCCTGATAAATTCCCTCCGTGGAGGTCATCAGTACCAGTGTCTTCGCCTTCACCAGTCCGGCAATCACCGCAGCGGTTTCATCGTTGTCCACGCATTCGTGAACCTCTCCGCCTTTCTCTCTTCGCGCTGCCAGTTCCATCTTCCGGTTCTCCTCATCGGAAACCGGATCGTTGTAGTTCACAATCGGGATCGTCTTCTGCCGCGCGGCCCGGATCAGCAGCTGCCGGATATGCTCGCTTTTTTCCGGATCATTGAAGTGGGTATGCTCGACCAGAATCTGCCGGATGCCATACTCCGGCGGTACAAACTGCCGGTAATTCTGCATCAGAATGGACTGCCCCTGGGAAGCGTAATCCGCCTTATCCTGCTCCGGGTCGCCGCTCAGTTCACAGCCCGTCCGCTTAATGTAATCCAGCCGGCCGATCTCCGTCGCGCCGCTTGTAACCCAGATCATTCCGGGCTTCAGCTCCGCGCCGATCCGGGAAAAGATGTTGTAATCGATATCCCGGTCTTCCTGCCGGATCAGCGCCATACTGCCGATCTTGCCCACCAGTTCAAACTGATACTCCATTGTTCTTCTCCGTTCCGTTTTCATTCACAGTCTTTCCCGGACCAGCCGGGTCAGGATATACACCGCCATATGGTATCCTTTGTCATTCTTCAGGGTAATATCCGCCAGCGCGCGGTACACGGAGATCCTTTCATGATATACCCGTTCAACCTCTGCCAGTCCGCCGTCCCGCAGTGTCGGCCGACGGTCCAGCTTGATATCGGTCAGGATATCCTCCAGCGGCCGGTCAATCAGCACGATCGTCCCCCAGGTCCGCATGATGTGCCGGTTCACCGGGTTCATCACGGTTCCGCCGCCGGTGGAGATAATCATCGGCTTTGCCCGGGTCAGCATTGCAAGCACATTTGTTTCCGCCCGCCGAAAAGCATCTTCGCCGTATTTTTCAAAAAAGTCGTTCACGGTCCCGCCTGCGCTCTGGGCCACGACCGCATCGGTATCCGCGAAGGGAACGCCTGTTTCTTTCGCGGTGCGCTTGCCCAGGCTGCTCTTGCCGCAGCCCTGCATGCCGATCAGAAACAGATGTTTCTCCATTTTCGTGGTCTCCTTTCCCGCCGTTGTTCCCTGCTTATCTCTTTACCTTTGATAATACATTAATATTTTCATTCGTCAAGTGCCCTCTCCAGCGTAAACCGGAAAGCCGCCCCGCTTTCTGTTTCCAGCAGCCGGATGCTTTGCCCGTGCATCTCCATGATCCGTTTGCTGATGCTCAATCCGAGTCCCGTACCCTTCCCGGCAGTATGTGCGCGGTCAGCCGTAAAGAACCGGTCAAAAACCTTGTCCCTGTCCTCCGGGGGCACGCCGGCGCCGCTGTCTCTCACGGTAATCTCCGCAATCTTGTCCTTTGTCACAGACTCCAGCTGAATACTGCCGCCCTCCGGCGTAAACTTGATCGCGTTGTCCAGCAGGTTGATCACCACCTGCTCAATCCGATCGCTGTCCGCCTTCACCATGCATGTATCCTCTTCAAACTCGCAGCCGACCTCGATCTTTTTCCTGTCCAGGTCGTTCATTCGGCGGATCACTGCCCGTCGCAGCATCTCGTTGATATCAAACTCTGTCAGATTCAGCTGCACATCATCCCGTTCCAGCCGGCTCAGCGCCAGCAGGTCATCGATCAGCCCGCTCAGGCGTTTGCTTTCGTCCGCCACCAGTCTCAGATATTTCGGCTGATCCTCCGGCGGAATCACGCCGTCTGCCATTCCCTCCGCAAAGCCGCGGATGCTGGTGATGGGGCTGCGCAGTTCATGGCTCACGTTCGCCACAAATTCTCTCCGGCTTTCCTCCACGCCCTGCAGTTTTTTTGTCATCGTGTTGAAAGCGCTGCTCACTTCCCGCAGTTCCTTGTCCCCGGCCTTTTCGTCCACCTGTACGGAAAAATCGCCTTCCGCAATTCGTCCGGCCGCTGTTCCGAGCTGCTTCAGCGGTCTCAGTCTCGACCGCACAAAAAGGAACACCACCACGCCGCTCAGCACCAGCACAATCGATGCCAGAAGAACAATCTGCCAGAAAATTTTACTCAGTCCGGATTCAATCCGTACCGCCTTGGTCCGGATCAGGACTGCGCCTGCCACCACGTCGCCCCGCCACCAGGGCGCACCGACCGTAAAGGTGGGATCCGTCCCGTCCTCCGAGTTCAGCATGATCCCGATCCCTGCCATGACCTGCTGCATCGCTTCATAGAGCTCGTCAGCATCCAGGCTGTTCATGAACTCCGGATCATTGCTCAATGTCCTGATGTTGGTCATGCCGTATCCGGCCCGGTCAACCACTGCGATATAGGCGCCGTATTCCGCGTTCACCCTGTCCGCGATGTGGTTGATTTGCTTCCAGATCTTCCTGTCTGTTTCACTGGTGGAATCCATCAGGGTTTCCCCGCTCAGGCTTTCAGCCAGATCCGCGATATTGTACGCTTCCGTACCCAGATAGCTCAGCCGCATGTCGATCTGCTGATTGCGAAGCGTGAACCACCAGACTGCGGACAGTCCGACCGTCGTCACCAGGATAACTGCCAGTACCACCGCCATAATCCGTGCAAACATTCAAATCACCTCGACCGAAGATCCAGGATACCGGGAAAGCCCCTCTGATTCGTGCCGAAGGGGTTTTAGGGGGGCTCGTCGCGCCTGGAAAACTGTCCGGTGGACAGTTTTCAGCAGAGAGCGGGCAGCAGCCCCGGGCATTCGGAAAGCCCCCTAATTTGTGGAGAATTTATATCCTACCCCACGAACTGTATATAGCGACCACCCGTACTTTTCGCTGTCCGACAGCTTCTCCCGCAGCCGCTTGATATGCACGTCCACCGTCCGGCTGTCCCCGAAAAAATCGAATCCCCACACCTGGCTCAACAGTTGTTCCCGCGTGAACACCTGGTTCGGATGGGAAGCCAGGAAATAAAGTACCTCCAGTTCCTTCGGCGGCATCTCCAGCTTCTTCCCTTCATAGTGCACATCATACTGCGCCATGCTGATCGTCAGTCCCGGAAAACTCAGGTCGCTCTGCGCTTCATCCTCGTTGCCCTTTGCCCTGCGCAGTACAGCCTTCACCCGTGCCGTCATTTCCTTTCCGTCAAAGGGCTTCACAATATAATCGTCTGCCCCCAGTTCAAGGCCTAGCACTTTGTCAAAAGTTTCCCCCTTGGCAGTCACCATAATCACCGGAATATTCCCGCTCTTCCGGACCACCTTGAGCACCTCATATCCATCCATGCCCGGCAGCATCACATCCAGCAGAATCAGGTCCGGCGGCAGCCGCTTAAATTCTTCTACCGCAGCCTTTCCGTCTGCCGCGGTCCTGACCTCCCAGCCCTCTTTTTCCAGATACAGCTGTTCCAGCCGGCTGATGTTCGGATCGTCGTCCACCACCAGAATATTCGGTTTGTCCTTCATAAACCAGTACCTCCTCCAATGCCATCGCCTTATTTCAGCTGAACCACTGTAACCCCGTCCTCACCTTCACCGTACACTCCGCGGCGGAAGCTCTTCACATGCCGGTTCTTTCGCAGATCCTGCTGGATCCCGGCCCGCAGCGTTCCGGTACCTTTTCCGTGGATCACATATACTTCGTTCAGCCCGGCCAGCACTGCTTCGTCCAGGTATCTGCTTACGACGTCCAGTGCCTCGTCCAGGTTCATCCCGCGCACGTCGCACTCGGAAGATACCGTACGGCTTAGCATTCCTGTCTTCGCCTTCACAGTGGTCTTTTCCTTCTCCGGCGCTGCTTTCAGCATCCGAAGCTGCCCCAGCTGCGCCGTAAATTTCATCGCCCCGGTCTGCAGCCGCACCTCGCCTTTTTCATTCGGTGCTTCCAGCACGACGCCTTCTGTCCCGAGGGTCAGGATTTTTACCCGGTCTCCCGGTTTCACGGTTTCCGGCGCCTCGCCGCTCTCTTCGTTCTCCGTCCGCAGGCCCTCGCTCATCTCATCGATGTCCTGATCCAACCGCTTTCTCAGATCGTTTACCCCGGTGTTCCCCGCGGCTGCGTTCTTCTTCATCTTTTTCAGTTCGGAGATTACGCTTTCGCTTTCCTGCCTTGCCTGTTCCAGAATCCGCTTTGCATCCTCCCGGGCTTTTCGCAGGCTCTGCTCGCGCTTCTGTTCCATCTCCCGCCGCAGCTGTTCCGCCTCGTTCCGCAGGCGGATGGTCTCCTTGCTTGCTTCCTGGGCCAGTTCCCGTTCTTTCTCGGCCACCTGCCGGTGGTATTCCGCATTGGCAATCACGTCCTCAAATCGGATCGCGTTGCCGCTCAGCAGTTTCTTTGCCGCTTCGATCAGGTTTTCCGGCAGGCCCAGGCGCCGGCTGATTTCAAAGGCGTTGCTCTTGCCGGGCACGCCGATGGACAGCCGGTAGGTCGGCCGCAGCGTTTCCACGTCAAACTCCACCGAAGCGTTCTCCACGCCCTTCGTGGTCAGCGCAAAGGCTTTCAGCTCGCTGTAGTGCGTCGTTGCCATCGTCCGCACGCCGATATGCAGCAGCCGCGTCAGGATGCTCTGCGCCAGCGCCGCGCCTTCCGTCGGATCCGTCCCGGCGCCAAGCTCGTCAAACAGCACCAGATCCCGCGGCGTAACCTCATGCATAATCTCCACGATGTTGGTCATGTGTCCCGAAAACGTGGACAGGCTCTGCTCTATACTCTGCTCATCCCCGATATCCGCAAACACCTGCCCGAAAACCGCGATCTCCGTCCCCAAATCCGCAGGAACCTGCAATCCGGCCTGGGCCATCAGGGTAAACAGTCCGACCGTTTTCAGGGTCACTGTCTTGCCGCCGGTGTTCGGCCCGGTAATCACCAGGGTCGTAAACTCTTCCCCCAGCCAGATGCTGGAAGGCACCACCTTCTCCGGCGAAATCAGCGGATGCCGTCCCCGGATAATATTCAGATACCCCCGGTCGTTGATCTTCGGGCTTACACATACCAGCCGCCGGCTCAGCAATCCCTTGGCAAAGATGAAATCAAGCTCCGACAGCAGTTCCACCGTGTCCGCCATCTGCGAAGCATAGGGGGCTGCTTCTGCGCTCAGCGCCGCCAGAATCCTCGCGATCTCCTGCTGTTCCTTCAGTTCCCACTGTTTCAGTTCGTTTCCCATCTCCACCGCGGCCATCGGCTCGATGAACAGCGTCGCGCCGGAAGAACTCTGGTCATGAACCAGTCCGGGCACGCTGCTGCGGTATTCCGCGCGCACCGGCAGCACATACCGGTTGTTTCGCACCGTGATGATTGTGTCCTGCAGCGCTTTCTGAAGCTCCGCCGAGCGGATCATCTGGTTCAGTTTCTCCCGGATCCGCTCCTGCGCACCCCGCAGATGCCGCCGGATGTTCATCAGCTCGCTGCTGGCCCGGTCCGCGATCTCATCTTCGGAAATAATTGCATCCGTGATGTCCTTCTCAATGTTTCGGGCTGTGAACAGCCCCTCCGCCCTGCCCCGCAGGATCGGGGTATTCTCCCGGTCCGTAACCAGCGCATCCCGCGCCGCCCGGCTCGCCCGCAGCAATCCTGCAATGCTCAGCAGCATGCCGGCGCTCAGGCTTCCGCCCTTTTCGCAGATTGCCAGTGCCGGCCGGATATCCGGAAACTCTGTCATCGGATGTCCGCCGGTATACTGCAGGATCACTGCCGCCTCTTCGGTCTCTTCCTGCGCAGCCCGCACGGAAGGCAGATCGCAGAAAGGTTCCAGTGCCAGGCATCTTTCCTTCCCCGCCGCCGTCAATGCGCCTTCCGCCAGCATCTCACGGATCCTGGTAAACTCCAGCACCCGTATAGTCCGTTCCTTCATATATTACTCCACCGCCCGTTTCCAGTGCCCGCTTGTTGTCTTTCCCCTGCTCTTTCTGCCTTCTTTAAACGCCTTCAGGACCTCTTCCGTTTCTTCCGGATTTTCCGTGGTAAAAACCAGTCCTGAATTCCGGATTCTGAATTCCGAATTCATGTTGTCCGTCGGCAGCATGTTCATCAGCTGTACCAGACATCCTTCCGGCAGTCGCTGCCGCAGCAGCGGAAAACGGTATCCCCGCCGGTCCTCCAGCACCTGCCCGGTCAATGCGTCCGCCGTGCCCTCGTCGCACATCCGGCATTCCCTGTGGCCCTTTTGCAGTCCCAGTGCCGTCCGCGCCGGGCAGTGGTGCAGCAGCATCAGCCTTGTCCGTCCGTACACTGTGACCACCACCGGCGGGTCCCCCGCCAGCAGCTTCCTCAGTTCCTGCCCCGTCAGTTCGGGGGACGCCGTAACAAACGCACATCCTTCGTCAAACAGCATCGCTGCCGCCTGCCGGTTCATCACCGGAATCCCGCTTCCGGCGCCGTACGGCACCGGCCAGTCCAGCCCAAGCTGTCCCACTGTGCCCAGCATAACGCCGCCCACCTGGTTCCTGTGTTCGCAGACAAACCGGTGCAGCCTCTGCAGCGTCTCTTCCTCGCAGACGTCCGGCAGCCGCAGCCAGTCTCCTTCCCTCATTTCCGCGGCTATTTTTTCCAATGCTTCCTCCCGGTAATCCTCCGGGTACCATACGATGCGGAATTCTTCCCGCCTGACTGCTTCTGCCTGCTCCCGGGTGCGAACAACAGCTGTCGGAGGGATACAGCCCGCCGGCAGGTTCGTTTCCGGCATTTTCCCTTCGCCCGCGGTATCCGGTGCGAAGGCGCGGATTCTCTTTTCCGCCAGTTCTTCCAAAGCCTGCCGACGGATTGCGTTCACCTGGGACACCGGTATAAATGCTCCTCGTGTCTCAGCCTTTGTCCCGCGCGGAACAAAAACCGTTTCCCCCGTCTTTTCCAGGTTCCGGATCAGCTCGCTCTCCTCTGCCGCCCGGGTCCGCGCTTCCGCAACCGTTTCCCCGGTCAGCGTGATCCTGTTCTCCCCGTCTGTCGCCGTCAGCGTCAGCGGTTCCCCTGCAATTGCCCGCAGTGTCAGATCAACCGGCACCGTCCGGCCTTTCATTGCATTCGCCGTCTGCATCTGCTCCGCGTCTGTCAGCCGGGCAACCTCATCTCCGGCCTCTGCCCGTGTCTCAGGCCGCAGCCGAAGGATTGCGGTTCCGCCGGCCTCCGTGTCGGGCCCGGCATAAATCATGTCAGCCTGTCCGCGTTTTCCGCGGATTTCAAGTCCGTCTCCGTTTTTCAGTTTCCGTTCCAGTTTCACCCGTGCCAGTTTCCCGTCCGCGCTGACAATCCTGCCGATCCGGATTCCCATGTGGTTCACTGTCTCCGGGCAGATCACGCCCGCGTCCTCGCAGCCCAGCGCATATCCGTCCATAAACCCGCCGCGGTTGAAAATCTGCAGCAATCCTTCTTTTTCCTTGCTGTCGGCGGGTCTGAATTTCCCCGCTTCCAGCGCGTCGATCCCTTTCCGGTAGCTGGCCGCCACAACCGCCACATATTCCGGCCGTTTCAGCCGGCCTTCCAGCTTGATCGAATCAGCCCCGGCATCCTGCAGCAGCGGAAGCTCGTCCCGCAGGCACACGTCCCGTGGACTGAGCCAGGCCCCTTTCCGTCCTCGATAGCTGTATTCCATCCGGCAGGGCTGGGCACACCTGCCCCGGTTGCCGCTCCGCTCGCCCGCCATACTGGAAAACAGGCATAGACCGCTGACCGCGACGCACTGGGCTCCGTGAGCAAAGACTTCGATCTCCGAACCCGCGTCCCGGCATTTGCGGATTTCCTCCAGTGAGCATTCTCTCGCCAGCACCACTCGCCGTATTCCCTGCTTCACGCACCAGGCAACGCCTGTACGGTTGTGGATTGCCATCTGCGTACTTGCGTGTACTGTCAACCCGGGAAAGGCGTTCCGGGCAATCCGCAATACTCCGAGATCCTGAATCAGTACCGCGTCCTCCTGCAGGTCTCTCAGCAGGCGAAGCACTTCTGTCACCTTGTCCAGCTCGCCGTCCTTGACCAGCGTGTTCACCGTCACATGCACCCGCATGTGCCGCAGATGGGCATACCGGATCGCCTCCTCCAGTTCCCGGCGGTCAAAGTTTCCGGCGCCGGCGCGGGCACTGAAAGCGGAATAGCCCAAATAGACTGCGTCTGCCCCGGCCGCGTCCGCCCGTTCCAGTGCTGCCCGGTTTCCCGCCGGCGCCAGATTCTCCATTTTTCCCATACTTCCTTTTTCTTCAACAAAAATATTCTTACCGAAGGGGGGTTGGGGAGCGATCGGAAAGCCCCCCAAGTCTTCCCAGCTGCTCATTCTGCCGCCGCAGAATCGTATTCTCATCCTGTGCCTTCAGCAGTTCTTCCGCCAGATTGAAACACGTCAGCACCGCAGCCTGCCCCGAGGGCAGATTCGTCACCGCTGCTGTCTCGCTCAGTTTCCGGTCCACAAATGCTGCCACCCGCCGCACAAATTCCGGCGAATCGCTTGAAACCAGTGTATAATTCTTCCCTGCCACACTCACTGTGACTTTCTGCTTTTCCATCTCTGTGTATCTCCTCATCATTTAAAAACGCGGAAAAGCCTCTGACCTTTCCGCGCTGAACGATCTTTTCTCAGATCTCCTCAAAAGGATAGACCTCGCCAAACGTATCCACCCGAACCGATTCCATCACCTGAGGTTCGTAAGGTTTGTCCGAGGCATCCCTCGGTGTCTTCACGATGTCATCTGCCACGTCCATTCCTTCCAGCACCTTGCCGAAGGCGGCATAATGCCCGTCCAGATGCGGACTGTCGCTGGTCATGATAAAGAACTGGCTTCCTGCGCTGTCAGGTGACATGCTCCGGGCCATGCTCAGCACACCGTATGTATGCTTCAGCGGGTTCTGCACCCCGTTGGCTGCGAACTCGCCCTTGATGCAGTAACCTGGTCCGCCAATCCCGATTCCCTTGGGATCTCCGCCTTGAATCATGAAATTCGGGATCACCCTGTGAAATGTCAGTCCGTCATAAAAGCCTTTGTTGGCAAGCGCTGCAAAATTGCCGACAGACTGCGGGGCGTATTCCGGATACAACTCGCCCTTCATCTCTCGTCCGTCCTTCATCCTGATGGTAAACACCGGATTCTGTGCCATTGCCATTCAACCTCCTTATAAGGTGTAAAGCCTTATCTTAACTTTAGTATTTTATCAGCATTTCCCTGTCATGGCAAGCGTTTTGACAACCCTTCGTAAACCGACTATAATAAGTAGATTCTCTGAAAGGAGCTGCCGAAATGACGATCGTTCATCCCCAGCAGCCAGTCAACGGTCTGAATCCGGAAGATGTGTTCTATGCCATTGATGATCTCGGAACACAGACCGGTTACGGTTTCATCCTGTATCAGCTTCAGCCCGGCCTCTATCCGGACTGCCCTGTCAATCTGTACTTTTCGCTGGACGGAGATCCGGCTTCCCGATATATGCTCTTCGGTGCGCTGGTCGCCCGGGCACGAATTCTGCAGAACGTCAATCCTCAGATGCGCTGCCGTCTGTATACCAGCCTTTCTCCCTCCGATGTGCAGATGAAGGATTTCTACCTTCATAACGGCTTTGACTGCAGCGAGACGGATGAGATGCTCCAGCTGACCATTCCCTTCGGCGACGGGCGGATCCCGATGAGTTGCACCGTTGCGCCGACGCCGCTCAACACCTGGGATGAGCAGAACAGCCTGATCTACCGCCTCCAGATGAATGAAATCACCTTCGTGGATATGAATTATCTGAGCGCCCTCATGCATATGCCGCATTTTATGACGCTCGGTCTTTATCGCAATGCTGTTCTCATCGGTGAAGTGATTATGGCCGGCCAGGGCAGCGAGTGTGAACTCGTTGCAATCTATATTGAGCCCGGCAGCCGCGGTCAGGGAATGGGCAAAGCCCTTCTGCACCGGATGATGGCAATCATGGCTGCCGAAGGCGTCACCCGGATTACAACCCGCATCATGAGCCGCAGCCTTCCCCAGCAGCGCCTCATGGCCGCTTTTGACGCCTCCGTCATCGGTGTCAACATGCTCTTCCCCGGAATGTATTTGAACTGATTGAACTCTATTTCTTCCCTTCATCTGTTATTATCTCTGCTTGTACCGAAGCCGAAGGAGCGCGAGGACGATTGGAAAGCCCTCGCTTTTTTTGTTCTTTTCCCTTCATCTGCTCCCTTCCTGAAGCCGAAGGGGGCAGGGGGGCGATCGGAAAGCCCTCGCTTTTTTTGTTCTTTTCCCTTCATCTGCTCCCTTCCTGAAGCCGAAGGGGGCAGGGGGGCGATCGGAAAGCCCCCCTGTTTTGTTTCAGCCACTTGACGCTATCAGCTCAAGTGGCTATAATATCTTCATCTGTGTTCTGAAGAAGGAGGAAACGATCACCATGAAATCCAGCAATAGGCGCGCCGGTGGCAAAACAGGTGCCATTGTCGCGCTGTGTGTGGTGCTTGTCCTGACGATCGCGCTCGGCGTGATCGGCCTCACAGGGCTGAGCATTCCGCCTCGGGGTCTGTACAAGGTTCTGTCCTGGCTCCCGACGTGGAGATCCGCCAATTGGCCCGCTTCCCTGCCCCTGGGTCTTGATCTGCGGGGCGGTATGTATGTGGAATATTCCGGCAAGGCGCCGGAAGGCTCCACCGCCAACTTTGATGAACTGGTGGAAGGTACCATGTCCATCATCCGCACCCGTCTGAGCGATAAGGGCTTCAACGAAGCCAATGTGCAGCGCATCGGCGCGGACGGGATCCGTGTTGAGATCCCGGATGTGCAGGATGACACCGTGCTCGACCTGATCGGCGCCGCCGCCAAGCTGGAGTTCAAGGATCCCTCCGGCGAAACGTTCATGACCGGCGATATGGTCAAAACCGCCACCTACTACTACGCCGACGGCGATCATCAGATCGCCTTCACCCTGACCGACGAAGGCGCCAGGATCTTCGCGGATATGACCGCTGCCAATATCGGCAGAAACATCGCCATCTATCTGGACGGCGAAATGCTGATCAACCCGACCGTGCAAAGCGCTATCACCAACGGCTCCGGTGTGATCAACGGTATGCAGACCGCCGAGCGTGCCACCACCATTGCCGCTAAGATCCAGTCCGGCGCCCTGCCGCTGGAACTGACCCAGCAAAAGGTCGACAAGGTATCCGCCACCCTCGGTCAGGACGCCGTGTCCACCTCCGTAAAGGCCGCCGTTATCGGTATCCTGC
>Ga0265298_10003663_pt1 | contig 20132 bp, 22 predicted proteins | sample AusTroGonzalo_MG_3_FD_193486 | JGI IMG/M metagenome (GOLD analysis project Ga0265298, IMG submission 193486) | Bovine rumen microbial communities from tropical cattle in Woodstock, Queensland, Australia - Gonzalo_01 | ecosystem: Host-associated > Mammals > Digestive system > Stomach > Rumen ... | reverse complement strand
CGCATCGAAACCCTACAGCAGCAACTGGCCCACTATGAGCAGGTCAAGCGTTTCACGCTTCTTCCACATCATTTCTCAATGGACCGTGGCGAACTGACGAACACTTTAAAAATCAAACGTCGCGTATTGAACGAAAACTATAAAAAGGAAATTGACGCGATGTACGCGGAATAAATATGATTACACAAGACCAACTGAAAGATGTGCTCGACAGAGCAGATAAACTGAAACACTACCTGAGGATTGACGAGAAGCAGGTGGAGTTTGAAGAGGAAGACCTGCGTACGCAGGCTCCCGACTTCTGGGAGGACCCGAAGCGGGCCGAGGAGCAGATGAAGAAGGTGAAGAGCATCAAGCGATGGCTCGACGGCTATAAGCAGGTACGCACACTGGCCGACGAGCTGCAGCTGGCCTTCGATTTCTATAAGGACGAGATGGTAAGCGAAGAAGAGGTTGATGCCGACTACCAGAAGGCCATTGAGGCCATTGAATCGCTGGAACTCATGAACATGCTGCGCCAGAAGGAGGACCCGATGGACGCTGTGCTGAAAATCAACAGTGGCGCGGGTGGCACAGAGGCACAGGACTGGGCACAGATGCTCATGCGAATGTACCAGCGCTGGTGTGAGGCCCACAACTATAAGGTGACCATCAACGACCTGCAGGACGGCGATGAGGCCGGCATCAAGAGTGTTACCATGACCATTGAGGGCGGCGAATATGCCTACGGCTACCTGAAGAGTGAGAACGGCGTGCATCGTCTGGTACGTGTTTCACCCTACAATGCACAAGGTAAGCGTATGACATCTTTCGCTTCTGTCTTCGTTTCACCGCTGGTCGATGACACCATCGAGGTATATGTTGATCCCGCCAAGCTGTCGTGGGACACGTTCCGCAGTAGCGGTGCCGGCGGTCAGAACGTCAACAAGGTGGAGTCAGGTGTTCGTTTGCGCTATTGGTACACCGACCCCGATACAGGTGAGGAAGAGGAGATCCTCATTGAGAACACCGAGACGCGTGACCAGCCGAAGAACAAGGAACGTGCGATGAAATTGCTGAAATCGCAACTCTATGACCGTGCCATGAAGAAACGTCTGGAGGCACAGGCGAAGATCGAGGCCGGTAAGAAAAAGATAGAATGGGGCAGCCAGATTCGTTCCTATGTCTTTGATGACAAGCGTGTGAAGGACCACCGCACAAACTACCAGACCTCCGATGTCGATGGCGTGATGAATGGCAAATTGGACGATTTCATCAAGGCTTACCTCATGGAGTTCCCCGTAACAGAAGAAAACTAAAACGTAAAACTTTAAAATATTAAACTATGAGTCAAAAAGGAAAGGCTCGTCGTGCAGCCCGTGAAGCACGTCAGGAGAAAGAAGGCAAGCAGGTAATCAACTGGATCTTCGGTGCACTGATCCTGCTCGGCATTGTCTATGTTATCTATGCCGTAGCAACGGCATAATCCGTCATCTTTCATCCGTTACCCAAACATGAGCGGATTCGAAATCGAACGTAAGTTTCTTGTTCGTGGCGATGACTATAAGCGTCAGGCTTATGACCATAGCCACATCAAGCAAGGCTACATCTGCAGTGGTCGCGGACGTACCGTCAGGGTACGTCTTCGCGACGACCGCGGATTCCTGACCATCAAAGGTCCCAGTACAAATGGCGGTCTGAGTCGTTATGAATTTGAAAAGGAGATAACGCTTGACGAGGCAGAGCATCTGTTCGCCCTTTGCGAACCAGGTATCATCGATAAGACCCGTTGGCTCGTCAAGAGTGGCAATCATACCTTCGAGGTGGATGAGTTCTTTGGCGAAAACGCAGGCCTGGTGATGGCCGAGGTAGAGCTCAGCGCCGAGGACGAAGCGTACGAAAAGCCCGATTTCATCGGAGAGGAAGTAACCGGTGACCGCCGCTATTACAATTCCTCGCTACGCATTAATCCGTATTCTACGTGGAATGAGAAATGAGCAATTATTTCATTTTTTCATTTTCATCAGTATCATTCCAAACAAAGCCCCTATAATGACTCCGAGTGTATTGGCAGCAAAGTCCAGCCAGTCGCCGTTGCGTGTGGTCGTGGCATAGGCCTGCAGCAATTCCAACAAACCACCCATCAGAACAGGAGCCAGCCATGCCCACAGGAACAGCTTTACCTTATTATATATAGTATGACTGCGGATGTACTCTATCCAGATAACGCAGCATAAGCCGCCGTACATCACCAAGTGCGTCCATTTGTCAGCAAACTCCACGTTGTCAAAGGGTGTCTCAGGAAAGAACGGTACGAGCGAGAGCACCCAGATGATGGCAATACAAAGCAACGAAAACGGGTATTTCCTGACAAACTGAAAGTATTTTTTCATTTTTAATTCGATTTAGACTGCAAAAATAAGAATTATTTTATACTTTTGCAAGCAAATAAACGTAAAACTGAGATGTCAAATAGCGAAAGAGCAAGCTTCGGAAGTAAGTTAGGTATCATTTTAGCTACGGCAGGCTCTGCCGTCGGCTTAGGTAATGTATGGCGTTTCCCCTATATGACGGGACAGAATGGCGGTGCAGCCTTCATCATCATCTATATCGGCTGTGTCATTGTGCTTGGTATCCCATGTATGCTGAACGAGTTTGTCATCGGACGCAGAGCGCAATCTAACACGGCACGTGCCTACGCCACATTTGCAGGAGGTACGCCATGGCGCTTTATCGGCTATTTCGGCGTTTTCACCGGCTTTCTCATCACCAGTTACTACGTCGTGGTGTCCGGATGGTGCCTTCAGTATATCTATGCCTCGGCCGTGGGACATCTTAGTGGCGATGCCGATTACATCAAGACTTATTTCGAGACCTTCTCCACCAATCCCTGGAAGCCCGTGGTGTGCATGCTGCTGTTCATGCTACTGTGCCATTTCATCATCTCCCGTGGTGTAGAGAAAGGCATTGAGAAAGGTTCCAAGATGATGATGCCCCTGCTGTTTATCCTGCTCATCGTCATTGCGGTGGCCTCCTGTCTGCTGCCAGGAGCAGGAAAAGGCATTACCTTCCTGTTCAGTCCCGACTTCACCAAGGTCGATAGCAATGTGCTACTCGGTGCATTGGGACAGGCGTTTTATTCGCTCAGCGTAGGCATGGGCTGCCTTTGCACCTATGCCAGCTACTTTAAACGTGACACCCATCTGACGAAATCGGCCGTTCAGATTGTCAGCATTGACTCACTGATTGCTATCCTTGCAGGTCTTATGATCTTCCCGGCTTTCTTTGCCATTCATCCCAATGCCCCGGAACTCATGACAGACCCTCAGCTCTCCAGCCAATATTGTGGTCCGGGACTGGTATTCATCACCCTGCCCAGCGTGTTCCAGCAAGCCTTTGCCGGAGTGCCCTTCCTCGGTGAGGTGGTGGCATTGCTGTTCTATGCCCTGCTGTCGTTGGCAGCCCTCACATCACTCATGTCGTTGCATGAGGTCAGCACGGCGTTCTTCCATGAGGAGTTTAACATCTCGCGCCGTAAAGGAGCCGCTGCCGTCACCCTACTATGTACCTTGATTGGTGTGTTCTGTGCACTATCGTTTGGTGACACCCGCGACTGGCTCGTCATTGCCGGCCGTTCGCTGTTCGACTGGTTCGACTTCCTCACAGGCCAGATATTCCTGCCTCTCGGCGGTCTGCTTACCAGCCTTTTCCTTGGCTGGTATGTTCCCAAATCACTCATTAAGGACGAACTGACCAATGGCGGTACCCTGCGCGGACGCATCTTCGGGCTCTACCTGTTCTGCATCCGCTATGTATGCCCCCTGTGCATTCTCCTTATCTTCCTTCATCAGTTTGGGGTTATCTAAATGTTTCGAGACTTCTTCTATATCCGCAAGTCCGACCGCCAAGCCATACTTTTCGTGCTCTGCATCATGGCAGTAGCCCTTGCGGTCATTCTCTTTACGGATAGCCGCATGGACTCTACGCCGCAGTATGCAGCGGACACTGTTTTAAACGATAACGATAACGTTAACGGTCAGCGTACCGCCAGCTACTTTGCCCAACCCTCTACGTTCCACGCTCAGCGCTTCCCCTTCGACCCCAATACTGCAGATTCGACCCAGCTGCTCAAATTGGGCCTTCGTCCCTGGCAGGTCCGTAATATCTATAAGTATAGGCAAAAAGGAGGTGTTTATCGTAAGAAGGAGGACTTTGCACGTCTCTATGGGTTGACGGTCAAGGAATATCGTGAATTAGAACCTTACATCCGTATCTCGCCCGACTATACCACACCGGCATCCTCATTGGTCGGTGAGGAAGAGGAGTATCACGAACGTGACACCCTGAAATACCCTGTCAAGGTAGAGGTGCCTTCGTCTGTCAACCTCAATACGACCGACACAATGCTGTTGCGCAAAGTACCTGGCATCGGTGAGGCCTATGCCCGACGCATCCTTAGCTACGGTCAGCGTCTCGGCGGCTACGTCAGTCCTGAACAGTTGCGTGAGATTGAGGACTTCCCAGAAGAGGCTATCCCCTATTTTGTGGTACAGCATCCGAAAACGCAGAAAATCAACCTGAACAAGTTGACGCTTAACCAGCTACAGCGGCATCCATACATCTCGTTCTATCAGGCCAAGGCCATCACAGAGTATCGCCGTCTGCATGGTCCCCTGCACAGCCTTCAGGATCTGAAACTTCACAAGGACTTCCCACCCGAGGCCATTCAACGCCTTGAGCCTTACGTGGAGTTCTGATTGACCCATTGGATGAATTGCAAAAATATAGTCTCTATTCCTTCCGTTTTACGTACTTTTTTATATCTTTGCATCCAAGAATTGTGTTGCATAAGTAATAAGAGAATATGAATAGAAAGAAGTTATGGATGCTTGCCGCCATCCTCGTTGTCTGCGGCATGACGATAGCGTTCTGTCTGATACACAGGGGAAGAAGCACGTTGGTCAACACAACGGACGACACCAGCCAGTTTGTAACGATTACCGATGTGGTACCAGACGTCATTCTGGAGATACGCTACTATGGCACGTACAACTTCGTAGGTGCCTGCATTGACGGTTATGAGGAGCCAACAGCACTGCTTACCCGTCAGGCTGCCGACAGTCTTCGGGCCGTAAGTGACGATGTGAAGCGTCTGGGATACCGACTGAAAATCTACGATGCCTACCGTCCGCAGAAGGGCGTTGACCACTTTGTGCGCTGGGCCGCTGATGTACCTGACACGCTGATGAAACGCTACTTCTATCCCGATCTTGACAAGAGCGTGCTCTTCGAACAGGAATACATCATGGAGAAGAGTGGACATACACGTGGCTCCACCGTTGACCTGACGCTGTTTGACATGCAGACTGAGAAGGAACTTGACATGGGAGGTACCTTCGACTGGTTCGGCCCCGAGAGTCATCCGGACTTCTGCGGCAATCCTGAGACGGGCGAATATACGGGCGACAATTCGAAATCGCCGAAGGGCCGTAGCATCACCGCTGAGCAGTTTGCCAACCGTATGATTCTTCGTCAGGCCATGCTCCGCCATGGCTTCAAGGCTCTCGACTCGGAATGGTGGCATTTCACGCTACGTGAAGAGCCCTTTCCGGACACTTACTTTACCTTCCCTGTAAAAGCACTTAGATAAGATAGAAAAAAGCGGCAAGTGAGACTTTTCACTTGCCGCCTTCAGTCGGGATGAGGCGACTCGAACGCCCGACCCCTACGTCCCGAACGTAGTGCGCTACCAACTGCGCTACATCCCGATTGCTCTTAAGCGGCTGCAAAGGTACAAAAAAGTTGAGAGTTGAGCGTTGAGAGTGGAGAGTTTCCTCTCACCCTTAACATTATTTAACCTCAACTTATAGTAATTCCGGGAGTTCGTAGAGCTTGACGGCGTTGCTGCCTTTGATTAATATGTAATGGTTTTGCGGCTGTTCGGCGCGAATGGCGGCCTTTACTTCCCCGACGTTAGGGAAGAGTTTAGTGTTTAAAGTTCTTTCTAAAGAAAGCGCCCCTTCGGGTCGAGCGGAGAGTTTAGAGTATTTCCATTCCTCACCCACAAGCCATACCTGGTCGAACTGGGCTTCACATAGCTGGTCGATGACATGCTGGTGCTCCTCCTGGCTGACGTCACCCAGCTCGCCCATCTGACCGAGAATGACCATCTTGGGCTTGACCTGCATGAGTCGGAAGTTGTCGATGGCGGCTTTCATGGAGGTGGGGTTGGCGTTGTAGGCATCAACGATGAGGTGGTTATGCTCTGTCACGGTCATCTGCGAACGGTTGTTCTTCGGTGTGTAGTCGGCAATGGCACGATTGATGTCATCGAAGGGCACGTTGTTGACGTAGCCCACGATGATGGCGGCAAGGATGTTGTCGAGGTTATAGGCACCGATGAGGTGGGTGCTGACTTCCATCCACTCGCTCTGGTAGCCGGCATCGCTATCCTGCTCGCGCCAGCGGAAGCGGAGGAACGGGTCGCAGGCAATGACCTCGCCACGGATGAGGATGTCGGGGGAGTCGCTCTGGCCGTAGTAATAGATGTCGGGTTGAAGATTGAAGGTGGAGACGCGGGACTGGAGCATGCTCATGAGGTGCTCATTGTCGCGGTTGACGAAGAGGGGGAGGTTACGCTGAATCAGGAAGTCATACAGCTCGCCCTTGGTGCGGCAGACGCCCTCGAAGGAGCCGAAGCCCTGCAGGTGGGCACGTCCTACGTTGGTGATGAGGCCGCAGGTGGGTTCGGCGGTCTCCACGAGTGTCTTGATGTCGCCGGGATGTGAGGCGCCCATCTCCACGACGGCGATGTCCTGCTCGTCGTTCAGGCGCAGCAGCGTCTTGGGTACGCCGACGTCGTTGTTGAAGTTTCCCTGGGTATAGAGCACGTTATATTGTGTCTGGAGCACGGCGGCAATGAGTTCCTTGGTGGTGGTCTTGCCGTTGGTTCCGGTGATGCCTACCATGGGTATCTGGAACTGGCGGCGGTGTTCGCGTGCCAGGTCCTTGAAGGTCTGGAGGGTATCGTTTACTCTTATAAGTGAAGAGTGAAGAGTGAAGAGTGAAGAATCGGCTTGCGCCGTGGTCATTGCGCAGCCCTTAGTAGCGGTAGCAAATTCTTCACTAACAATGGCGTAGGCACAGCCTTTTTCGAGGGCCTGAAGAGCATACTGGTTACCATCGAACTTCTCGCCTTTCAGAGCGAGGAAGATGCTGCCCTCAGGGCAGTCGCGCGAGTCCGTGGTAATGCACGGATGCTGCTGATATAGTTTGTATAGTTCCTTGATGTCCATAATAAATAAGTTTATACAATGCAAAGGTACAAAAAATTAAGAATTAAGAATTAAGAATTAAGAATTATTTGTACCTTTGTAGGCGATTATGAGTTACACACTGAACATACGGGGGCGGCTGATGGACTTGTCCGAGCCGCAGGTGATGGGAATCCTGAACGTAACGCCCGACTCGTTCTATGATGGCAGTCGTCAGCAGACGGAAGAACAAATCGCCTTGCGGGCACAGCAGATTGTGGCCGAGGGCGGTACGCTGATAGACGTAGGAGCCTACTCGACACGGCCTGACGCAACGGCCGTCAGCGAGGAAGAGGAGATGGAACGCCTGCGCTTTGCACTGCCTATCGTCAGGCGTGAGGCGCCCGATGTGGCCGTCAGCGTCGATACTTTCCGCCCGTCGGTGGCACGTGTGGTAGTGGAGGAGTTGGGAGCCGACATCATCAATGACGTGAGCGGCGGTAATGCCAACGGAGCATTCGGAGGCGCACAGCCTACGGATGTGGAGGAGAATCCTGCCATGTTCCGTATGGTGGCAAGACTGGGAGTTCCCTATATATTAATGTCCACGCAACGGGATGTGCGCTCGATGCTGCTGACGTTTGCCCGGCAGGTACAGCAGTTGCGCGACTTAGGACAGAAGGACATCATCATCGACCCGGGGTTCGGCTTCGGCAAGACGCTGGAAGAGAACTATGGGGTAATGCATAGTCTGGAACAGTTACAACTGTTGGGACTGCCGGTGCTGGTAGGAGTGTCACGCAAGTCCATGATATACCGACTTCTCGGCGGTTCGCCCGATACGGCATTGAACGGTACGACGGTGCTGAACACGCTGGCACTGGAGCGCGGAGCGAAGATTCTACGGGTTCATGACGTGAAAGAGGCCGTGGAGTGCGTAAAGATCACAATGCAAACAAATAGTAAATTGTCAAATAGTAAATAGAAAAGGGTGTTTGAGTTTATTGACTTCGGAATAAAGGATATCATTGATATCGTCCTTGTATCGCTGCTTCTTTACTATGCCTACAGGCTGATGAAGGAGTCGCGGTCACTCAACGTGTTCATCGGCATCATCATGTTCGTCATCATGTGGCTCATCGTGTCGCAGATTCTCGAAATGAAATTGCTGGGATCTATCATGGATAAGCTGGTGAGCGTGGGTGTCATAGGTCTGATGATTATCTTCCAGGAAGACATCCGCAAGTTCCTCTTCAATGTAGGTTCCCATCGGCGTATGCGTACCCTGCGTCGCATCCTGACACTTGGACGGGGAGACGATGCCAGACATGATGCTGACAAGAAGACACTCATGCCGGTGGTAATGGCTTGCATGAACATGAGCCGCCGCAGGGAGGGTGCACTGGTGGTTATTGAGCGTTCTGTCCCGTTGGATGACGTGGTACAGACGGGTGACGTCATCGATGCCAAGGTGAACCAGCGGCTGATCGAGAATATCTTCTTCAAGAACTCACCGCTGCACGACGGTGCCATGATCATCTCGCATCAGCGGGTCAAGGCTGCGGGTTGCATTTTGCCTGTAAGCCATAGTCTTGACATCCCGAAGGAACTGGGACTGCGCCACCGTGCTGCCATGGGAATCTCGCAGGAGAGTGATGCTCTGGCCATCGTCGTCTCGGAAGAAACGGGCGGTATCTCTGTCGCCGTGAAGGGGCAATTCCGCCTGCGTCTGACGGCCGAAGCACTCGAGAGCATCCTCACACAGGAACTGTCATAAGGGTTTGTCTGAAATCGTTATCGGAGATTTTTAGAATTTTTATCCTTGTACATAAATGATTCCCGATATTTTTCCGTAACTTTGCCACCAAAGATGGCGAAATTACTCTGTCTCGGCAAAAAAAGAAATGAGTTTCTTTGTTTTGCTCTCGACTTTTCGTAACTTTGCAAAACGAATTTACAACAATAATATACAGCAAACTATGAGTTTAATCGAACAAATCATTGCGCGTGCCAAGAGTAACAAGCAGCGCATTGTGCTCCCGGAAGCTGAAGAGGAGCGCACACTGAGAGCAGCCGACCGCGTGCTGGCTGAAGACATTGCAGACTTGATTCTCATCGGTAACCCTGACAAGGTTCACGCCTTGGCAAAGGAGTGTGGTCTTACCAATATTGACAAGGCTACATTGATAGACCCGCTGAACTGCGAGAAAAGTGAGGAGTATGCACAACTGCTGACCAAGCTGCGCGAGAAGAAGGGTATGACCATCGAGAAGGCCCGTGAACTGGTGAAGGACCCGCTCTACCTGGGTTGTATGATTATCAAGACCGAGGGTGCTGACGGACAAATCAGCGGTGCACTCTCCACAACGGGTGAAACACTACGTCCTGCACTTCAGATTATCAAGTGCGCTCCTGGCATCACGTGTGTCAGCGGTGCCATGCTGATGATTACCCAGAAGCCGGAGTACGGTGAGAACGGTGTGCTGGTCATTGGCGACGTGGCCGTGACGCCGATGCCCGATGCCAACCAGCTGAGTCAGATTGCCGTCTGCACGGCACAGACTGCCAAGTCGGTGGCTGGTTTCACTGATCCCCGTGTGGCCATGCTGAGCTTCTCGACGAAGGGTAGTGCTACGCACGAGGTGGTTGACAAGGTGATTGAGGCTACGAAGCTGGCTAAGGAGCTTGACCCGACGCTGAAGATTGACGGTGAGTTGCAGGCTGACGCTGCGCTGGTTCCCGCCGTGGGTAAGAAGAAGGCTCCCGGCTCTGACATTGCCGGCAATGCAAACGTGCTGGTATTCCCGAACCTCGAGGTGGGTAACATCGCCTATAAGCTGGTACAGCGTCTGGGTGATGCCATTGCCATTGGTCCTATCCTTCAGGGCATCGCCCGTCCGGTGAACGACCTCTCTCGCGGCTGTTCCGTTGAGGACATCTACTATCTGGTAGCTATCACGGCTTGTCAGGCGATGGATGCAAAGAAATAGTGTGACCCTCCCCTACCCCCTCCCTGAATGGAGGGGAAATAAATGAAAAAGCAACATATTAAAATAAAAAAACGCCCCTATTACTCCCTATAAGGTAAATGCTCCTCCCCATTCAGGGGGAGGTTGGGAGGGGGTCCGAATTATGAAGATATTAGTATTAAATTGTGGTTCGTCCTCTATCAAGTACGCACTGTACAACATGGACGACAAGAGTGTGATGACATCGGGCGGTGCCGAGCGCGTAGGCTTGGACGGTGCTTTTGTGAAGGTAAAACTGGCTAATGGCGAGAAGAAGCAGATTATGCACGACATTCCCGAGCATACTGAGGGTGTTAAGTTCATATTCTCCCTGCTGACCGACCCCGAGATTGGTGTCATCAAGTCACTCGACGAGATTGACGCTGTGGGCCATCGTATGGTGCATGGCGGTGAGAAGTTCAACAAGTCTGTCATCCTGACCGATGAGGTACTGAAGGCTTTCGAGGAGTGCTCTGACTTGGCTCCCCTGCATAACCCTGCTAACCTGAAGGGTGTGAATGCTGTCAAGGAACTGATGCCCGGTCTGCCTCAGGTAGGCGTGTTTGACACCGCCTTCCACCAGACGATGCCCCCGAAGGCATATATGTATGCCATTCCCTACGAGCTGTACGAGAAGTACGGCATCCGTCGCTATGGTTTCCACGGCACCAGCCACCGCTACGTGTCGCAACGTGCCTGTGAGTTCCTTGGCATCAAGGCAGAAGGTACGAAGATGGTAACCTGTCATGTGGGTAACGGCGGTTCTATTGCCGCTGTCGTTGACGGTAAGTGCATCGACACCTCAATGGGTCTCACGCCGCTGGAGGGTCTCGTCATGGGTACCCGTGCCGGTGACATCGACGGCGGTGCCGTGACATTCATCGAGAAGAAGCTTGGCCTGGATGCTGACGGTATGTCGAACCTGCTCAACAAGAAGAGCGGTGTGGCCGGTCTGACGGGTGGTTCTTCCGATATGCGTGACGTGGAGAGTGCTGCCAAGAGCGGTGACCCGAAGGCAAAGTTGGCTCAGGATATGTATTTCTATCGCATCAAGAAGTACATCGGTGCCTATGCAGCAGCTATGGGTGGCCTTGATGTCGTGGTCTTCACGGCCGGCGTGGGTGAGAACCAGACATCCATGCGTAGCGAGGTCTGCAAGAACATGGAGTTCCTCGGCATCAAGTTCGACGAAGAGAAGAACAAGGTACGTGGCGAGGAAGCCGTTATCTCAGCTGATGACTCAAAGGTCAAGGTGGTTGTCATTCCTACTGACGAGGAGCTGATGATTGCTACAGATACGATGAACTTGCTATAGGCTTACAGCATACCGTTCTTGTAACGCCAGATGTTGTAAACCCAGATGGCGATTTCGAACAGTATCACTGGAACATAGACGGAGGGGTGATTGCCTTTCCGTCTTATTTTTTCATACCAATAGTTCAGCTTGTCTGTATGGTGGAAGAAATCATAAACAGCTAACGCTACAGCAGCGAGAATAAGCAATACTGCTGGATAGACGTTGGGATTCATGAAAAAAGCATCAACTGGATGTCCCTTTATTAGTAATAAGAACGCACGCGTACCGCCACAGCCCGCACAGGGCAGGTCATAGATAAGGCGCGAAGGGCAGGTAATAAGATTGTAACCTGCGCGTTGTGTGATTATCACCAACAACACCCAGGCTACACCTAATATACATAAGAGAATAAGACCCTTACGACTTATCACGAATGTTTAGAGGAAACTTACGTTCTGGATGAACTTCTGATAATTCTTATCCTTGGTAGCTCCCATGATGAGGAACAGATCAATGAGTGACCAGATACCACATCCACCACCTGTGAGAAGTTTTCCGATGCCCAGCCCGATGTCGCCGATATACATACGGTCAATGCCGCTGATACCTAAAAAGCAGATGAGCGAGAGGCAAAGTGCAACGGTCGGATCCTTGTAGTCCATTGCCAATGCTTGGCTAGCCTTCTGGGGACCAAGTTCTTCAAGGGTCTGACGAATGGCAGGCATACTAGCCTCGGGGAAGTACTTGGCACAGTTCATTAACAGTACATTTGTCTGATTATCCATAATATGATACTTTTTATACTATAACATCAAGCACCGCACCTATTGGGCAATGCTTGATGTATAGCATGATTATTGTATGATAAAATTACAAAATCTCGTTCAGCTTGCTCAGGTTGAACTCACGTGTACGCTTGCCGGCAGTGAAGATATCGATGATACCCCAGATACCGCAACCACCACAGGTGCAGAGCTTAACGATACCCATTGTAGTGTCGTTCAGCATGAAACGGTCAACACCGTAGCAGCCAACGATCCATGCGATAATCATCATGGTGGTGGGGTTCTTGAACTGAAGCATATTCAGCTCGTCAAACTTGCTGTCATCAGCAGCTTCCAGTCTCTCACGAATCTCAGTCATTGCCTCTGCAGGCAGATTAGCAGCGTGTGCTGCCAAGAACTGATCAATTTTCTCTTTAATCATAATGTTGTTAGTATTTATAGGTTGAAGTTATTATCTTTCAGAGATAATCTCACATTTGGATGCAAAATTAATTAAAAATGCGAAATAACGAATGGAATCTGTGTTAAAAATCATTAAGGACGACTCTCACCTTCCACGTACTCTTCCAAAAACATGTGCTCACCGTCGAAAACAGCGTATGTAAACTGGCTAATCCAGTCGCCGAGTATCATGACACGGGCCTTCTTGGTGAGTTGCAGGTCAAGCTCAATATGGCGGTGCCCGTACATGTAGTAGTCAATGTTCGGGTGGTTCTGCATATATTGACGGGTATAGCGTACCAGATGCTCTTTCTCTTCGCCCATGTAAGCCGGCACGCCCTCCTCCTTGTGCCCGTTATAGCTATGCTTGGCCCAGGTCTGTCCGAGCCAGATGCTCCAGCGGGGATGGATGGTGGAGAAGGCCAACTGGCATAGGCGGTTATGGAATACCCACCGCAGGAACTTGAACTTCTTGTCGGGGTCACCCAGTCCGTCACCATGTGCCATGAAGAACACCTTGCCATAGATCTCGGTGGTCAGCGGCTGCTTATGCAGGACGACGCCACACTCACGTTGCAGGTAGTCATAGGCCCAAATGTCGTGGTTGCCCGTAAAGAAATGCACCTCCACGCCCATGTCGGTAAGCTCCGACAGCTTACCCAGGAATCGGGTATAGCCGCGTGGCACCACGTATCTGTATTCGTACCAGAAGTCGAACATGTCGCCCAGCAGATAGACAGCTGCAGCCTTCTCCTTGATGCTGTCAAGGAAACGCACCAGCCGGCGTTCCTGCATACGCTGGTGAGGAATGCCCCATGACCCCAAGTGGGCGTCGGAAAGAAAATACACGCTTTTCATTCTTTTTACTTTTTTACCGTTAATCAAATCCCAGTTCAACTCTGGCTTCTTCACTCATCATGCTTTGGTCCCATGCCGGTTCGAACACGAGATTGACATTGGCAGACTTGACGCCCTCCACGCTTTCTAGCTTCGTGCGCACGTCTTCCAGAATGAAGTCGGCAGCAGGACAGTTGGGAGCAGTAAAAGTCATATCCACTTCCACGCTGTAGTCCTCCTGCACATCAATCTTGTAAATCATTCCCAGATCATAGATGTTGACAGGAATCTCCGGGTCATAGACGGTTTTCAGCACATCTACGATGCGCTCCTCCATTATTGTTTTCTCTTCTTGTGTCATAATTGCTGACAAAGGTAGTGCAAACCGAGTAAAATACCAAAGGAAAACTAGTTTTTCTTTGTATTTTCGAGGTGCACCTACCTTCGACGCAGTCAAAGTAACGATTAAGCGAGGAGAAAACCAAAATTTTATTTGGATATTTTCGAGCGGGCATTAAGATAATCCCTGCGACTCTTGGACTTCGTCACCAGCCAAACGCCACTGAACACCAAAATGACAGCCAGAGCATGAGTAGCCTTCAGCACACCAATACCCATGAGCAACGATACGGCTACGGAGACCACCGGCTGCACATAATTATAGACGGAAACCACCGTCGGACGCAGGGTGCGCTGACCTACCATCGTGAGTATGTAACAGAAAAACGTGCCGATGCAGACCACGTAAGCCACCTCTGCCCAGGTACGCATCGACAGATGAGCATAGATGGCCGACTGTGCCTCGCCGAACGACAGGGGCAGCAGCATCGCGGTGGCCCAGGTGAACATGTAACGGTTGATGGTAAATACGTTGTAACGCTGAATAAGCGGACGGAAGAGCGACAGGTACAGTGCGAAACTGAACTGCGCAAACAGGCAGAGCAGGTCGCCACGCAGGTTTCCCACCTTTACACTTGCATGGGTGACAGAGGTCAGGATGAGCATCAGGGCACCCGAACAGCCCATCAGCACGCCCACTGCCTTCTTACTTGTAATGGGCTCCTTCAATATCAGCGCCGACAGCAGCATGGCAAAGATGGGCATGGAGGTTGTTACGATGGAAGCATTGATGGGCGAGGTAAGGCTAAGCCCTATGGTGTAGCAGCACTGGTTCAGGATGAGTCCGAACAGCGCAGCGCCTGCAAACATCAGTTTGTCCCTCCAGGGAACGCTCTCCCACTTCGCAAACAGCGACGCCAACCAGAACAGCACACAGGCCCCTGCCACGCGGAACGTCACCATGGCCAGTCCGCTCACGCCGTTTGTCATGGCTTCTTTGCCGACGGGCGCCATGAGCCCCCAGCCGGCACAAGCCCCAAACATGCTCAAATGTGCCAGTAGCGGGCGGTTGTTCTTTCTTTCCTTGTCCATCAGCCTGCAAAGGTACGAATAAGCGGGAAGAATACAAAATCTTTTTAATTATTAACATGTGACTTCTACATTATTTCCTGTTTTTGGGGGCTGACTTAGAAAAAAAACGTACCTTTGCTACTGAATATGAAACAGAGCATTCTAATTATCGCCGTCCTGACACTTTGCAGCGCAAGTGTTCAGGCACAAATGAAACGCTCGGACGATTTCCGTGCAAGGTATGAATTGAAGGAAGTGGTGGTGATGAGCCGACACAACATCCGTTCACCGCTGTCATCGGGCGGTGCTGCCTATCAGCGTGTCACACCCCACACATGGTTCCAATGGACGTCGCCAAGCAGCCAGCTGTCGCTGCGTGGCGGTGTGCTGGAGACGGAGATGGGACAGTTCTTCCGCAAATGGGTGGTCAGCGAGGGCCTTCTGCCCGAGAATTACCGTCCCGAGGGTGACGAGGTACTGTTCTATGCCAACTCGCGCCAGCGTACATTTGCCACGGCCAAGTATTTCTCGGCTGGCTTCCTGCCGTTCGCCAACGTGGAGATTACCCATAAGCTCAAGGAGGACAAGATGGATCCTGTGTTTACTCCTAAGTTCACGAAGATGAACGATGCCTACCGTCAGCAGGTGCTGGCCGAGATGCAGACCCTGCACGGCGGTCCGCAGGCATGGATGGAGGCCCGGAAAGCCACGCTCGACCTGATGGAAGAGGTGCTTGACATGGCCCATTCGCCTGCTGCACTACAGGGCGACACAACCCATTTCTGGTTCGACGATACGCAGTTCAAGATTGAGAAGGATGACGAGCCGAGGATGACAGGCGGCTATACGCTGGCCAACAGCGTGGCCGACGCACTGGTGTTACAGTGTTATGAATCGGAGAGCATGGCAGCCTTCGGTCATGAATTGACAACAGAGCAGTGGCGCGCTATCTGTGCTGTTAAAGAGGTGTATGACGGTCTGCTTTTCACCGCCCATGCTGCTGCCGTCAATTTGGCCTATCCGCTGGTGAGCCGTATCCGCGAGGAGTTACAGCGCCAGGATCGTAAGTTCTTGTTCCTTTGCGGGCACGACAGCAATCTGGCCAGCATCAGTGCAGCCCTTGACTTCCAGCTCCCTGAAACGGAGCGGGCACTAGAACTGCACACGCCCATTGGCTCGAAACTCGTATTCGAGAAGTGGAGTGACGGCACGGATGAGTATGTTGCTGTGAATCTGGTCTATCAGACTCTTGACCAGCTGCAGGGTCGCACGCTGCTTTCGCCCGAAGTGCCGCCGATGGTGATGCCTGTCGTCGTAAAGGGACTCACTCCCAACAGCGATGGCCTCTATCACATGGAAGATCTTGATGCCCGTTTTGCCAAGGCAATGGGCGAATATGATGCCATTGTCGATGAGCCGACTGCTGTCAATGCTGTCAGCGAGTCGGCCGTTAGCGAGCCTTCAGCCATCTACAACCTGCAAGGACAACGCATCGGCACTCCTCAGCATGGTGTGTATGTGAACAATGGACGTGTAGTCGTGATGAAGTAAGGGAATTCATCTTCGCATCAGTAAAAGTTTGTTAAATAATACGCTTTTCATGCAGGGTTTAGCCTATTCCTCGGTTATATAGGCAGAAAACTATTTTACAACCAAACTAAAAAGTATGAAAAAGAGCTTATTATTATGGATGAGTGCACTGGTCCTGACGATGGGAGGACTGAGCAGCTGCAGCAGTAACGACGACGAATTTAGTGAGCCTGAAAACCCTTCTCCGGAGTTTGCGGAAGGTATTGGACTGAACCCCAGATTTACCAGCAGTCAGACCACAACCAGCAATAACGGTGTTGAGATTACACGAGATTCTCTGGGGAGCATCCGATGGATTGTCTTCCAAAGCAAAGACATCGCACCCACATCGGCAACAGCATTATTCAGTCAATATATAGGCTATGACTTGGAAAAGGACTTCCGTCTTTACCGCCAAGAGAGCAGCGACTGGATGGAGAACCCGATAAAGGTTGAATGCTATCAGCAGCAATACAAGGGCATCATCCTCTATGAAGCCGGCTTCAATGTAAGATTCCAAAACGGAAAGGTGATTGATTGCGACGGTGTGTATGTCCCCGTTGACAATCTGGACGTCACCCCTTCCTTCAGTTTACAAAGAGCCAAAGAAATCTATGCGAAATACCTGAAAGTACCAGTAGAGAACGTCGGAACTGGAGGTATTCTGATAGAGTTCGACGATGCATTGATGATTGCGGAGTTCCCTGTTTCGAAAGGATCGTCACAATGGGCTCCAAGACTGGTATATGCCCTATCATATAATGGCATGCACAACGAGGGCTTCTGTTTCCTCGATGCCCATACCGGCCGCATACTCAAGACGTGGAATAACTATATTACAAACTTTATTCCATTCTAACACGGTGTCTGTACCTTATTTCTGCTTATAGATTACCTTGTTGGCACCGCTAGTAATCTTCATTGCTTCCGGATGCTCGCGTACGAAGGACTCGATGTGTCGGACACGCTTCTGCTCTAAGATCTCGTCAACGGCAATAAGGATACCCGTTTCCTCAACATCACCGAAGCCGTCATTGATAGCTGTGCCGAAAAGCTTCATGGTGGGCGAAAGATTCATGTAGGCATTCACCAATGGGGGAATGTTGTAGCCAAGCTTTCGTATTTCCTGATTCAGAATGCGGTAGTCGGCACGGAAGTCCTCTTCACAGAACAAGTTTTCCAATTCGCGCTCATCTGCTTCAATTTTCAGCGGTTTCATCGGGAGGATGAGATTGTCCTTGTCGTCAAAATGCTTCTTCAGGAAATAGAGTATCATGTCACGTCCCTTACGGATATAAGAAGGGTACATGGTCATCTTGCCGAAGAAATACTTGACGTTGGGTTTTATGACGGTCAAGGCACCAAGTCCATCCCAAAGGTTATCGAGTGCAAAGAGGCTCTTCGAACCGTTGACATTGGTGTTCTGATAGGGCAGGGAGACAAAGGAACGACCCAGTTCAATGGTCTGTGGCAGATAATCACGAATAAACCTGTCGCTGAAATGGAACATGTGACTGGTAGCGAGAATAGGCTGTCCCTGTTCGTCAAAGTCAATATCTGTACCGAGAATATAGCGGTAGCCGCCAATTATCTCCTCGGCCTCAGGATTCCAGACAATGAGCTGTTTATAACAATTGTCACAGACATCGAACTCGTCCAAGTCGAGCTCCTTGCCCGTACCTCCACCGGCTGCACGAAAAACGATTTCACGCAGTCGTCCTATCTCGCGCACGGTGTTAGGTGCATTATGGATATCGACAATGTAGATTTCGTTGTGACTCTTGTTAGTCATGCGTAGCTGACGCTCAGGAGTCAATTCTTGTTTCAACAGAGCCTTGTCAACAGGCGGGATGATTGGTTGTTCCATGTCTATTATTGCGCTAATGCATATACTTTATCTTGTACAAATTCTGCCCATTCCATCGAAGACTTCGACTTATCAAAGGTCTGCCAAGGGATAGGTTTTCCAATGGTTACGGTGAATGTCTTGTGCACGTTCTTATACATCTCGTCAACTAGGAATAACATGGCCAGGTTGAACGGAAGGAAGCGGTCGCTAAAGTTGGCCAGCCGATAGAAGAAGCTGCTGTTGCAGCCACTGAAATGGATGGGCACCACGTCGCGCTGATACTGTACACTCTTCGAGATAAAGGTCTTTTTCCACGGAAGATCACGGATGATGCCTTTCTTCCGGCGTGAGCACAGGCCGGCAGGAAACATGAGCATGTGATTTTCGCTCTGAAAACCTGCTTCCACCATTGCGGGAAAGTTACGTGCCTGCGAGCCCGTCTTGTTGATAGGAATACAGAGCGGCGCCAATCCTGGAAGGTTCATGAGCAGGTCATTCACCAAGTAGCGGAAACGGGAGTCGTAATGCCGCCCGATGATAGCACCAAGGGCAACCCCGTCCTCTCCCCCTAAGGGATGATTGCTGACAAAAGTGTATAGGCGTCCGTCAGATGGGTCAGGAAGGTTTTCTTTCCCTTCGACAATAAGCGTCATATCCAGATAGCGGACACACTCCTCAAGCCACTCGGTCCCTGTTTTCTCACGGCTCTCCCACAGGAAAGCGTTGACCTGATCTTGATGAACTAACCGCTTAAGCCAACTGACGAGGAAAGACGGGACAAACTTAGCTTTCGCCCCCATTTTATCCTTCAGTATTTTATCAATATCGACGGTTTTCCTTATCTCGTTATTCATACCTATGTCCCATACATAATATGAAGTTGCAAATTTAGACATAATCTTTCAATTTTTCAACTTTTTTCGGTTAAAATGTTCAAAAAGAGATAAAAATCGCACGAAGTCAAGACATCTTGAGGCATTCAACACGAAAAATGAAGCAAAAAGGCGAAGCAAATCCCACCCACTTTTTACACTTTTTGGAATTTACTGATTTTCAGTCAGATACAAAATATTCAAAAATATTTGATATTTTTTTACAAAAGTTGTGGGGAATTGTGGGGAATTTTTATTACCTTTGCAGCCAAGACATTATAATAATAAGTACGCATGAGATTTTTGGGTAGTATAGAGGCCAAAACGGACGCTAAAGGACGCGCTTTCCTTCCCGCCGCCTTCCGCAAAGTTTTGCAGGCGGCCGGCGAGGAGCGACTGGTGATGCGCAAGGACATCCACCAGCAATGCCTTGTGCTTTACCCCGAATCAGTGTGGAACGAACAAATGGATGCTCTCCGTCAGCGTCTGAACCGCTGGAACAAACAGCACCAACAGGTATTCCGCAAGTTTGTTTCAGAGGTTGAAGTGCTGACTCTCGACGGTAATGGACGCTTTCTCATCTCCAAACGTTACCAGAAGCTGGCAGCCATTGAGCAGGACATCAAGTTCATCGGTATGGGTGACACAATAGAAATATGGAGTCAGAAACTCATCGAACAGTCGCAGATGCAATCAGAGGAATTCGGCAATGTGATTGAGGAACTGATGGACGTCACCCCCTGAATCAGGCAGATGATAAGAGTCTGAAGAAGCACAGAACCCAAAGGACAGAATGACGATAACCGCCGAGACATACCACGTCCCCGTCTTG
>Ga0265298_10003662_pt1 | contig 20132 bp, 11 predicted proteins | sample AusTroGonzalo_MG_3_FD_193486 | JGI IMG/M metagenome (GOLD analysis project Ga0265298, IMG submission 193486) | Bovine rumen microbial communities from tropical cattle in Woodstock, Queensland, Australia - Gonzalo_01 | ecosystem: Host-associated > Mammals > Digestive system > Stomach > Rumen ... | reverse complement strand
ACCCCTCTCCTCCTAGCTCCCACTCATGCACGCCTCACGGTCTGCGGTCTGACGAGAATCAACGGCCTGAAAGGCCAACCCGCAATCAGCCCAACGGCAAATACTTGCCATCACTGACGCAACAAGCCGAGAAAGGCGAGCCAATTGACTCGCCTTTCCCCCTACTCCTTCACCAGCTTCGAGGTGTAGCTTCTGCCGTTTTGGCTGAGGATACGCACGGCGTAGATGCCGGTTGGAAGAGGCCTCCCCCTCCTTGTCGTTGATGTAGATGGTTAGCCTGCGGGTGCAGCTCTTTGCTATATACGTCATGTAATGGCAAGGAAAGTGCAAGCGTTCAGCATAGGTTGGGACGATTAGAGAGGAGTGAGCTTATCCTGACAATCCATTTCTACAAATACATCATTCTAAATACAGTGTATGTCTTTATTCACCGCAGCGTATTGTTTGACCATAATACCATTTTTTGTTTAATAACCAGTACTCATATAATGAATGACTGTCATCATTCATAGAATTCCTCTCAACGTATCCCCCGTCATATATAAAACAAGTCCTGTTCCCAGTCTCTTTAAACAATTCAGCAAAAGTAGCATCTATAACAGATTTTATTCCATCTATAAACCCATAGCGATCTTTGATCTTAAAATATGCCATAGGTTTCAAATAGAGTATGGTTTCTGGCGACCACATAGAGAGGTGAATACAATATTTTCCTTCTACAACTCCCAGAGAATCCTTAACACCCATAATATCCACAGAAACCGACACACAACTATCGAAATATGGACACCTCTCTTCTTTCAAAACCAATTCATCCACCAAGTACTCCAAAATGTTGTCAATTATATATACTTCTGCAATACAAAAAGTATCTTTAGGAACTTGGTCTTGAGTACATATTGACTTTACAAATTTTGTGGAGTCAGGGGGAAAAAAACATGGCATATCTTGCCCATATAAATCCGTTGCTACCAACAAACACGCTAAAAAACTAAAAGCTAAACGATATCTATAATTTAAACTCATGTGATTACCTGTTTTTGTTCTCACCAAACACTTCTATTTCCATCAACATTGGAAAATGAGAGTTCCCTTTATCATCCACAAATCCATCTCTATATGTATAACGAGTATAGCCATTGCTCTTAGTAAAATTATACAATTGTACATTAGGGTTTAGCCTTTCCAATATATAAGCGTTTTCGCGATCCCCTTTCGACACGGAATTTATATCATTAGGATGATTATGGGCACTCCTTTCTATCATAAATCCACGATTCGTAATTATGGAATTAATATTATTATGTTCCTCATCGTGATTAGTACCTATCATATATTCGCATTCACCGTTCTGTGATTCAGCACTCACAACGCACCATTCAACCGGTGTATTGCTTGCAAAGAACTCAAACATGCCACCAGCCGTTTCCTCATTGGAGACCTGAAACATAGTAGCATCAGAAATATTTGTGTTATTTGACGGTATTGCATTTTCAGGTTGAGAAACAATAGAACCATAGGAGAATTCTTGAGAAGAAGCTATGCGTTTTCCGTCGCCATTTACAATATGTATAATATCAGCATTAGTATTCGTGATTGTTCTCACATAGTATCCGCATTCATCAAATTCATACTCGTCCTTTCCATTAGGATCGGTTATTCTTATCGGATTATTACTACAATAAACATAATTTGATTGGTGAGGATATTTGTCACTCATCGGGTCCACGCTCAGCCAGATGCTCAGGTCGCTGCTGTAATATCTTGAACCGAAGTAAGATAGTCCAGTTTCCGTATCTTTCTCTTTGGCGGAGAAGGTGTGAATGTCCGCAAAGAAAGAGAAAGACGAGGAAATGGAATATGCAAAATGCTGATTCATAGGATATTGGTTGATGCAAAAATAATATTTTCCCACATAATATACTTTCTTTTAATTTCTATTTTTTTGATGATGATTATATTTTTCCAAGATATGGTAAATTTCCTGAAGCTGTTTTTTTTCCCATCCACATCGATCCCTTAATATGATAAGTATGTTCGATTTACTGGTATCACCATAGAGATTTAATGCGGTGTTGCAATGTGGAATGAAAATTCTTGTAAGAATATTCAATTTGATATCTTCCTTTACACAGCAGAACTCAGGCGAGTCTAATAAGAATGTTCTTGTTTTATTCAAAAAAAAGAATGATTGATAATTTACCTGTAAAACCTTTTCTTCCTCGTTGATCTCTATTCGATTAATCATACAAAAGCACTCAAAATAATACACGTATCCAAGAAATATAGGTATAAGACCCAAGAAAAAAAAGACTGGAGAGTCTGAAATCCATAGTGTCACAAATTTTATAAAATTCCAATCCTCATCTTTAAAAGAAATCAATATATATGAAAGCAAACTGCTTGTCAACATCCATGTTGCCTGATATTTAAACAAATACAGAAAATAAAATACGAAAAATGGACAGTTGCTATTTCTTTTAATTACCATGACTAATTCATTTTAGTAAACCTTTGCGCCAACTGGGAGAACTTCTCTTTCTTTAGGGTGCTTAATTTTATAACTAACCCACTGTTCCCACAATGTCGAGGCAGTAAAAGAAGCAATAGAATTTCCTATTGACTTCGAAACACTTATTAAATTCTTTTTCAAGGATTGCTTTTGTACTTTTGACAACGCTCCAAATATACCATATCCTGCAGATTTACAAATGTCACGTACCAAATCCTGTTGTTCAAATAAATCCACTCCTTGGCCTTCTAGTGTCTCTGCGATTTTCTGAAATCCGGATATAATTTGAAACGAACTAAGACCAACAATTGTTGCACCTAACGCCACTGATGTACCCCCTGTGAAAGCACTCCCTCCCGCTCCTATTACAATTCCTGAACAAGCAGTCTCTACACCTGCCCCAAGTTCCAAAGTGCCACTAATAATTCCATCAATTTTTTCACTAATTATGGAAAAATCAAACATTTGCCCAATAGAACCATCATATTCTATTGTTCTTGATATCTTTTCTCCATAATGAGTATTAAATGTTTCTTCAACAATTTGATGATATCGTCCACCTTCATTACTGACCCATGTCAATTCTTTAGTGTCTTTGTTATATTTCCATTTGTCTATATTATCATCCATTTCCTCCCCATTCGGATCCACCAACTTAATCGGATTGTTGGCACAATACGTGTAAGGGCTCAGTGATGGATATTTGTCACTCATCGGGTCCACGCTCAGCCAGATGCTCAGGTCTGAGCTGTAATATCTTGCTCCAAAATATGAGTACCCCGTCTCGGTGTCTTTTTCTTTGGAGGAGAAGGTATGAATCCAGTTGACAGTTGACAATTGACAGTTGACAGTTGAAAGGGGCATGGCAAAGTGCGACACGGAAAAGAAAATTTGTTCTCTTTTCATTTGGCTTGCGCAATTTTTCCGACTGTCATGCTTGTATTCCATGGAGAAGATGTGGTTTTTATGGGTGCAAAAGTACAAATTTTTTGGGATTCATTTGCTGTCCAAATTTTTGGGAATATTATATTATTTGTTGTTTTGAATAACAATCATATTCGTAACCATCCCGCTAATTCCTCCTCAGATACTTCAAACTTCTTTCTTTTATTGGTGAAATCTCTGAAAACATACACTCCATTTCGGCAAAACAGATATTTGTACCTGATACTGCCATCCCACATATAGAAAGTTCCGTCCAACAATATATTATCTCTAAAATTACAAACAAAACCTATTCTACCATCACCATAATAACCTTTCCAGGAGCCTTCTTTTTGGCCATTTGTATAATATTGTTCCGCTATGACGGTAATATCGAAAGGAAGAAAAAAGGAGGATGTATCCTGCCTGATGTGATTATCGATTTCATATACTATCCATCGTCCTTCTTTTTTCCCTGAGGTATTATACCGATTGAATGTGGCTCCTTTGTATAAAATACAATCCGATTTAATCTCCCATAATGGTTTTGCCATCAGTGCTGAGTCAAACGGTGTCCCATTCCAACGGTTCTGCAACCACTGCAAATAAATGTTGTCCTGAGGATGCTGACTGTAAATTTTATATTGGCCAGACCTCAGAGAATCCACAGATGTTGAAAAATAAGGGTATCTTGGAGTAATGTTTGAAAGAATGGTTACGGTGTGTAACAAGAAATAAGTGTCATCAGAAAATGTGAAGAATAATATGTTTGCATTGTGAGATGATACTGGGAGACAGTTGGAATCCTTCAACTGTAAAATATTCTCGCTCGTGATGGATAAAGTATTCTTATTAAACACGCAAACAGTGTCATATTTCCTCTCTTGGTTCCATTTCAAGAGGTATGCTTGAGGTTGTGCTTTGGATCCAACGAAAAGCAGAAGCAAAATAGCAAATACAAAAGGCTTTCTCATCATTTACTTTTTTTACGGCCATAATTATACATTCCACTATCACCTTGCAATCGTTTGGTGTTAGTCCTCAAAGGTGTAACAGTACCATATCCTGGGATATTTTCAACGTCTTGCAATAGCATTATTTTCGGAGCAGGAAACGGTCCGTTTTTTGAGAAAACATAGGTATTACCAGAATGATCCTGTCCAAAATAAATTGCAGCATGCGTTGCTATTCCTTCGTATTCAAAACGCAATAATGTTTTTCCAAAAACAGGTGTGTTAGTACTATACCATTTACCATATTCCAATTCATCATCCAGTTTTTCAATAAAACAATATCCAATTTCCTCTCCCATAGCCGCACTTATGGATGCGCCAATGCAATTGTAGTTTTTCGTATAACCAGCCCTTTCGGCCGCAGCCCAGTTTTTATACTTCATTATGTCCTCTTCAGATGGGTAATTCAATTTCATCGCTTTTTTAATAGCCTTACTAAAAATATTTTTAGATAATGTCACATTGCCTTTTTCATCTCGGTTCTTCCACATTTTGTCAATTTGTCTTTTTGAAAAAATGCCCGATTTGCCACCGAGAAAATGCGTAAGAGATTGATAACTATCACCTTCTTCAGATAGGAGCCTGATATCTCCAGTTCCTGTTATTTCAGGTTTCCACAGCTCTTCCCCATTCGGATCCACCAGTTTAATGGGATTGTTCGCACAATATACATACGGGCTCAGCGAAGGATATTTCGCAGCCATCGGGTCAACGCTCAGCCAGATGCTTAAGTCTGAACTATAATACCTTGCTCCAAAATATGAGTACCCCGTCTCGGTGTCTTTTTCTTTGGCACTGAAAGTGTACATAGCGTTCCAGTTGGTGCTTCGCTGGTCAACAAAATCCTCGCCCCAAGGCAAGTAGTGCAGGTGCTGGACGGCGGAGCCGTCAGAGTAAGTTATCCAAGAAGAGGAGCCAAGGTGGTCGGGGTGATACCAGTAGCCTTCATCTTCTTGATTGATAATATATTTGTATTTATATATTTCTTTCAATGTGTTTTTTACAGATACATCCGAGCAACGTAAACATTCCATCACATCAAACAAGTGCTTGCCATTGATATTTATCTTTTCTTCCACATCCTCCCATTTCACAACAGGGGTGTCTATCTCTATGAGTCCTCCGCCTCCTATCCTGCTGGCTATGCGCTCGTTCTCCACATAATAATGCTTGGTGTAGCCTTTGGGGGTTACGACCATATACGGTGACGGGTACAAAGTGGGGTTGTCAAGCACATAGGTTGCAGACCACCGGCCACTGACATTCTGCCGACTGGGTTTACCTGTCAGCTTGTAGGTTCTTTCCCCATTGGCATCATACTGGTAAAACGAAAGATACTCATCATCTCTTACCCCCTGCAGGCGGTTCGCCTCATCCCAGCACAAGAATCTTTCCCCTGGAATTCTATCAAATCTATGGTATATCAGATTGCCTGTGGCATCCCATTGAAAGCCATGGATCTCACTGCCATCTATTCCGATAATCGTGTTCTGTTGGGAGGTTGTGTTATAATGATAATACCTTCCGTATGACACAGCGGAGAAATTCCCGTTCAGCAATGTTCCCGCTGTCAACACTTTCTTACAAATTCTTCCGTTGTCAAAATAACTCATGGAAAGATTATAGCTCAGAGGGGAAACACCATACCAATGTCCTTCAGCGCTACTCAAACGGTAAAGATTGTCGTACCCATAACTGTTGTCATAATCCCCACCAAGACCGTTGCTTAACTGCGGTGCACTGTTGACCACATCCGTGATGTTGCTCACTGCATCGTAAGCGTAATGGAGTTTCAACATATTGATATTAAGTATTATATATTGCATATGACAAAGAATCACAAGTGCTCAACAAATGTTATAGTAATGGTGTCGAAAAAAAAAGGTGTTGACTGTTGCTTTAAAAAAATTAGGGTGAATATGCCTTTTTGAATTATCTGATAAAATTCTCTTGTTGATTTCCTCAAAAATCGATTCCTTTTACCGTTGGACCATCCACAAGGTGGTTTATCAAGATACTCACGTTGGACAATCAAATTACCAACTGTCTCGGTGTCTTTCGGATCTTGAAAGCCAAGGGCGTATATTTCAACGCTTTTTAATTTGAGTTCTGTACTATCGTGGTATATAGAGTCATTAAAGACTAATTCCGCAAAAAAAGTTACGATAGAATATGAATTACTATATTTTAAGAACTCGCGTGGAATTTCAAATATGTTACAATTAGAAACAGAAAGAACCAGACTGTCATTTATTTTTACAGTATTAGTACATGTATCTTGAGCTGATGTCATAGCGCAACTCAAGACACTTCCTATTACAACTATAATCTTAACAATGGTTTTCATTTGAAGATTTCTTCTATAAGAGTTTTTTCATAAATATCACACCCTTTTTTGTATCCCTTACTATATTTTTCACCTGCATTATCTTTAGAATATTGTAAAAAACCGGAAACAACATTGTTGAATATATCGCGATCGAAATTACCCAGCAACAAAAAGATTACATTTCCATAATACTGCTGATATTCTTTTGAAGATTCATTGGAGGCTTTGCCATTTAGAAGAGATGAATTTTCTGGAGGCATGATACAATCTCCGGCATCCTTACATTGCTGAAAAAGAACTGAAAATGAGAACAGATTTGCTTCCACTTCGTTAAAAATTGAAGCTTCAGACCTATTATTGTAGTCTTGATATGCATGAAACATCTCATGAGCCAGAGTCCCTACATTCCTGTCATTTCCATTAAGATATATTGTTTTATCCTTGGCTGAAAAGCCCCCTTTGCTATTAGACTTAATGTCGGAACTAACGTAATATTTGCAATCGTCACCATTCAGGGCTTCGATAACAGTCTTTCCATTTTTGGTTTTGTATATTTCATTCATCGTATTCCATTTATCTTGCGTACTTTTTAACACGCCATCAGGACAATTTTGTCCTGGAGAATATTTATGACCGTCAATATACCACGCTTCCCCATTCGGATCCACCAACTTAATGGGGTTATTTGCACAATAAACATACGGGCTCAGCGAGGGATATTTGTCACTCATCGGGTCCACGCTCAGCCAGATGCTCAGGTCTGAGCTGTAATATCTTGCTCCAAAATATGAATACCCCGTTTCGGTGTCTTTCTCTTTGGCGGAGAAGGTGTACATGGCGTTCCAATTGGTGCTGCGTTGGTCAACAAAGTCCTCGCCCCAAGGCAAGTAGTGCAGGTGCTGCACGGCGGAGCCGTTTATATTAGTTATCCAACTGCTGCTGCCGAGATGGTCGGGGTGGTACCAGTAGCAGTCCTGTTCATTTTCTTCAATCACTTCCCTCATACTGTATAGCCCTTCTGTCAGAAGGTTGGGCTCAACTTCGGGACTTGTTCCCAAACATTCTCCCATCACCAGTTCAGAATGTTCTTGGTTTTGACCCAGTTTCTCATAAAAACACTCCCTCGGCTCCTCGCATTCACTTTCCGGATCTCTGTATTGAAGCGTCATGTCGGGGCAAAGACTCTTACATATATCCTTCAAGCCTCCCATTCCAATTTTGCTGGCTATCCTTTCGTTTTCGGCATAGTAGTGCTTGGTATAACCTTTGGGGGTAGCCACCAGATAGGGGGAGGCATACAGAGTGGCGTTGTCCATGATGGTATAAGTGCTCCAATGCCCGTTAATCAATTGCGTCAGGTTGCTGGAGGTCAGCTTGTAGGTCCGCTCACCGTTGGCATCATATTGGTATAAGGTCTGGTGTGTGGCATCCACCACCCCCTGCAGGCGGTTTTCCTCGTCCCAGCACAGACGCCGGTCATAGTTGGCACTCTCAATCTCATTATAGTGGCGTGTCAGGTTGCCTGTGGCATCCCACTCAAAGTCATCTTGGCAACTCACTGAAGGATTGCTGGGAGTGATTGGATTATCCGATATCGTAAATATCCCTCCTCCCAGACCAGTAGGACTTATCCACTCCTGCTCATGAATTCGGGTCAATGTGTTGGGTTGTGAATAGTTCTCATAGAAATACCCACGCTGGTAACTCACATCCCCATGGCCATACGGTATTATGGTATTAGCAGCCAAATTTTTACATTTAACCCTTCCGTTTTTATGATATTCCATTTTCAAATTGTAGTTCAGCATATCCCCTCCTTGCCAGTTGCCGGCAGCCTCAGACAGACGGTACAACTTGTCATAAGAATAGCTGTTGTTGTAAGTGCCGCCAAGTCCGTTAGCCAGTATCACAGCCACATTATTGATACTCTTAATGTTCCCTACCGCATCATACACATATGTTATATTCTGCATCGTGTCATGTTGCAATGTGAGACTCACCAGATGAGCCAGTCTCTGCAGCAGGTCATATTCATACGTCACACCTGTACCATTGCCGTATTTTACACGTTCCCTCAGCTCAAACTTATTGTACAGGATATTGCTGACATACTTATACGGGATGCCATTTTTTACACTCGTCACACTCTTCAGCATTCCTCCCTTGTTGTACCCATAGCTTACCTCTTCCCCATCGGGGTAGGTCATGCGCTGTATGCGGTTCCATGAATCATATTCGTACTCCATGACAAAGGTAAAAGGATGCTCCTCAAATGGAAGTGCAAAAGTACGAATATTTTTTGTAACCTCGCCCAATTTCCCATACTCAAATTTCTGCCAGCCTGAGGCGTCCTCCTGAGAAATAACTTTTCCCACTGCATTTATGGCAAGAGTGGCAGCATTCAACGATCCATATCGGTAATGTACATTATTGGCGGGATAGCGTGGATAAATGATGTCCCTCAACTGGTTGAAGTGATAATTGTAAATGACAGTGTCTCCCAGCGAGTTGGTGTGAGCCGTCAGGTTGCCGGCCCGGTCATAACAGTAGTTGTCGTCACCCGCATCGGGATGGTTGCGGTGAACCATCTGTCCGAACAGGTCGTAATCATAGAAAGTGCTTATATGGTCAGGGTCGGTGCTTTGTTTCAGCTGCCCGATGGCGTCATATACAAAAGTGGTCACCGTATTGCCCGGGGCCGTCTGACTCACAGTCTGTCCCAGTGTTCCCGTCAGCGTGGTGAACGAGTTGTGAAGAGCATCAGTGGTTTTGGTTCTGAAGAAACTGACCCCTCCCTGACTGCCAAAGCCATATTCCATTAAGGTGGTGTCATGGGTGGGCAGCACTATCCTTGTCTTCCTGTCAAGCATGTCATACTCAAAGGTGGTTTCGGTGCCGGGCTCAAAATAGGAATCGTATGAATGGCTTACGCTTGTGTCAACAAAAGGATGGTATTGGCTCAGCAGCCTGCCAAAACAGTCATACTCCACCTTCCCCGACACAATCCGCACTTTCCCTCCGTCCAGCTCGGCATCCTTACGGGTCTGTGCCAGCCTGCCGAAGTTGTCACACATTGTCAGGGTGAAAATCTCATTGTTAGGATGTTGGGGCTCATAATGATGGGCTGTTGCAAATGACAGCAATGGATTATTCGGGTCATACCTGAAAATATCCAGCACTCCATAATGATGAGCGGTATAGGTGAATCGTATGGTCCAGAAATCGGGATGAACCGTCAGGCTGTCAATCTCATTGGGTGCCACCACTCTTGACAGTCTTCCGATACAGTCGTAGAAATACCGCATCTCATTTTGGTTGACATCAATGGTTTTGGTGGGTTTGCCAAAGCGGAGGTCATATTCCGCCGTTGAATAATAGCCCAGCGACTCGTTGGTGACTTTTACGGGATAGGTATGGACAAGCGTGTCGTACCGGTAGGTGTACATCAGGCGCTGTCCGTTTTTGTTCTGCGGCTGCAATACAGTGTCCATGTTTCCATAGCTGTCGTAGGTAAAATCATACAGCGAGTTACCCGAGGTGTTGTGTGCCGTCAACTGCAGAAGCCTGCCCTGCGGGGTGTAGGTGGCGGTCCTTTTCCGCAACAGAACTCCTGAATGGTTCTTCACTTCCATCAGTACGGGAAGCGACACCATGTTGTGACCGATGCCTGTGGCATACTGGATGTCAACTGTGAAATATTCAGCGAAGTTGGTTTGGTTGCCATGATGTATGTACTGAATAATGTTCCGATGGTTATCATACTTTTTCTGCTCCAACTTGACAATTTGCGGAGAGGAAAGCCCCTCATAATAGTTGGTCTCTATATATTCCTCCCCTATATACAAATCCGCATTGGCGCATAAACCGTCATCATCCACTGACGGAAAACCGTCCCTATGGTATATTACGGCATCGTACAGATGCTCCACATATTTGTCGCCTGCAGCATTGAACAGGCAGTCATATGTCTTCTCCCCTCTCTTGGTGAAATTCCTGTTCTCATACACATCCACTGTATAGCGGTACAGCGTGTCGCCATGATCCGTATCATACTCCTTGGTAATGACCGTGTCGTAGCCGTAATCCATGCGCTCGTAGCGGTCATAGTGAGGCTGTCCGTATTCGAAAGTCGTCAAAGTGCGGTTGCCGCCCACCGGTGAAGCGGGGTCAACCATTTCCACTCTGGCCAGGTTCCAGCTGCGTTGGGGCTTCTCATAGCTGGACATGGGCATGTCGTAATCCAATGTGACAGTACTGCCGGTAAAATTCGTCACCGTTTTCAACAGATTGGTTTTGCCAGCCTTATTATAACGTACCCACATCCTGGTTTCACTGTCAGATGTCACAAAGTCCGGGTATCCGTCCCCATTGACATCCGCCAGCTGAATTTCATCCCTGGTGAAATTCTTGTTTGATGGTGACACCTGAACACCTACAGTCATCTTCACAATAGCCACAGTAAAGCCCACTGTCAAATCAACGCTGCTTGATTTGCTGTAGGTTGAACTCCCACTAATGCCATATACTTGGGGGAAATTGTCGTATGACGGGCTCCATTGCCCATTTCCGTAATTGTACTTCACCCGAATATGCTGTCCATTCATCTCCACCATATCAGGAAGTCCATCTCCATTGAAATCCATCAAAATTGATTTGCTGTTACTTTCAGAACCACTTTTGCCCACACCACCGCCAATGCTATATTGGTTGTAACTGAACGAGATTCCACCGCTTGCGGAGAAACTGTTGCTTGTCCCTTCTCTGAGGACAGGTATATTCCATGGCTCTGCCGGTTGGAAGCCATACCCCATATTCAGTTTCACATGATTTCCACTTTCTGTAACTATGTCAGGAAGACCATCACCATTTATATCCATATATTGAAGAGCGGCATTGTCCCCACCACCAACATAGCTGCCAGACAAGGATGCGCCCCGAAATGCAATTTTGCTTTTTGGAGGATTCTGGCCCTCCTCACGATAGGGGTCCGGGTAACCACCTCCGGCTGTCATGCCGTATGAATAAACAATAGACTTGCACACTTGTTTTTCCGAACCAACAGGATAGGTCCCCGATCCCAGGCCTCCCCACGGCATAGTATATTGGGCGGAGTTTTCCACCAATATGTCAGGGAAACGGTCTCCATTCAAATCAACGAAGTCACTGTGTACCTCATTGTCACCTAATGAAAGTGAAACCGACAGGTTAGGCCCCACAGATACACCGGCACCAAGATTGCCCATAACAGATACACTTTTTTTCCTGATGGTCTTCACTCCGGAACCATCAACACTGACCGGAATCACATCGTCATACTCGGGTATCTCATCCACAAACTGACCATTCTCATCATAGTCGTTCTCATTCTCATCAATTTCCTGTTCAATAACAACCCTCTGGCGGGTGTTATGCATCTGGTCTGCCATAATGGCGGTGGTGTTGCCGAAACCCATGTAGGCTCCGTGTTCCCCGTCAGGTATCATGGATACCCAGCTCGTGTTTTCAGACAAGGGATTATACAGATTGTCAATATCCGATGACAAAGACTCTGTCGTGAAGTCTGACGACGGGCTTGAGCCTGCAGTATCAATGCCATAGTTACTGTCATCTATGGTGGAAGACAAGGTGGAGTGGTTGAAATCAGAAGTGTCTCCCGTAATAACCTTTGGAATAACCAGTCTTGTGACATCTATCGGAAGATTCGCACTGTTAGGGAAATTATTGTTGTAGGCAAACTGTCCCCAACCATTGTACAAAGAGCCAAACCAATAACGCAAATGGTCCCGTATGGGCCAGAATGAGAAATTGACAATATTCATTATCACAGGAGGATAACAGTAAACAACATCCCCCATAACAAGAGACTGGTCTGTGGGGTCATCCTCAAACTGCAAAAATGGCTGGAAAGACACACTTCCCCAATCCATATTCAAGTTCGATGACTGAATAAGAATTTTGACACTGTCGTGCGCATTGACATCAAAGGATCTGTTTATAGGCGTTGTTGAATAGCTTGTGTTTACTGGAGTGGAGTATATCTCTGTGGTGTTTCTCATTATTTTCAGTACGCAAGCGCTGCCCGGACTTGTCCTTCTCCGTATGAGGTCACCTGAAATGGTCACCGTTCCCCTCTTCGGGGCTTGGAAATAGCTGCTCCCTGTCAAAACGAAATCCAAGTCGGAGTCATACTGTTTTCCCTGGCACCATGACGACTGATATGATATGTGCTGATTGGAATACACCTTGTCGGCTGTTCTGCTTCCTTTAGACTGAAGCCGGAAAAAGAGTATGTCATTCTCATAGACAAAGAATGTGGAGTCGAACCCATGGACACTCTCGTCATCTTGCAGTATCGTGTCCCTGAAAAACACATGAGGAGTGTTGGAAGTCAAGGCATAACCACTTGTGTCTATTCCCCCATTATGCTGGATGGAGAACACCACCCCGTTGCGGTGACGGCTTTGGGTGAAAGACTCAGACTCTTCCATGACCAAAGATGTTGTGGATTCCAAACGAATCACTCCGGTACATGGAGCCACCCATACCCGCACGGCATCCAAGTCGGGTTCGTTGCTTTCAGGCTCACAAGAGACCACGGTGTGTACCGTATCAGAAGGAAGGAAAGTTATTGTGGAATCCGTGTAATCTGAAATGATATAACCTTGGTTTTGTAGCCTTTGAAGCACTTCCGTCAGGCTACCCTTGTCAACAGGTATGGTGACATAACCATAGTCAATGTCGCAGGTGATGTCCTCGTTGACCTCTCCGTCATAGATGATGCCCCCGTCACAATCCCCGAACGAGGAGGTGACGACATAAGAATAATCTTCCGGGTCGTCAGGATTGGGCTGTGCCAAAGTATAAAAGGATGCAAAATAGACATTCCCGTTATTGTCTATATTGTTGAATAAAACCCCTCCGTCTGTCACAATATCCGGAAGACCATCCCCATTGACATCCGAAAAATAAACTTTGGTATTGGAAGCCGTGACAGGTATTCCGCCATTCACATTAAATACCGCAAAATGTCCCTGCACACCAAATGACGGTGTATTACCCACTACATCCAGAAAATCAGAGACTCCTTGTAATTCAATTTCGTTACCATAATGGAAACGATACTCGTCATCCGCAATGTTCTTACGGTAATATACCACACCTCCCCGCTTATAGACCTTGTCGGAACGACCGTCCCCGTCCAAATCTATCAGGGTGAGCAGTCCCTTGCTCCGGGAACGGGAATATGCGAAGTTCCCGCCAACACCGTTGCTTGACGTTGCCACATCGGGTCCCAAACCGACACACACGGTTCCCCCGACACTCCAATCCTTGCTGGATGTCGCCCCCAATGCCGTGGCCGTATGCTCCCCATCATCGAATGATGACTGGATATAATCATTCTCCAGATTGTCAATCTCGACTGCACTACCGAACAGTGTGTCATCGTCCGGATAATCATAATAATCGAAGTTATAGCGCACTATGTTCGCCTTGCCGAACGAGCCTTCAATATCAGGTTCCCCTGTATCGTGTATCCAGAAAGATGTATCAAGAACATTATTGCAGCCCGCCTCCTGTATGGGGGGATCCATTCTCACCAAATCGGTCAGACGTGTCTTGTAACCGCTCTCCCTGCTGTTCTCCGTCACAAAATAATACCTATGGAGAATTTCCTCTCCAAAAAGCACTTCAACATTGCATAAAGTAGATGCTGTCACCTCCCTGAATCCATAGCGACCGTTTGTAATCACATCCTTTCTGCCATCATTCCTGTTGAATCTCACAGAGTACTTTCCACCTACAGTATCATAACCAGTATAGACAATGCTGTCTATATACACCTGTGTCCCATAATTCAGAATAGGACTATTCAACACACTTCCATGTTGTTCTTTATTGTAGTAATAACGCACCCAGTTTCCGAAAGGGTCAACACTCTCTGTCAGCATCCATTGGGCTATGTTGTTTGTTGTGGGATCACAAAGCACACTGCCATGATCCACCGCCTGCTCCCCATGCTGTTTGCCGTAATAGTCCGTCACACCGTTCTTATGGGTCACACTCCACCAATAGTTGCTCGGTCCGTTTCCGTGGCGCACGATGCTGTCGAAGACCTCGTTCTTGCGGGGGTAGTGCTGGACATTCCCGGAAAGTCTGCTGATGTTCAGGGTGTCGTTGGTGCGGTGGGCCAATTTGCGAAACTCATCTGTGTTGTTTCCCCTGGTCACCAGTTGTTCGCCCTCGTACACATACACGTCACTTTCCCAATTGCTGCTGTATCTGGGCACTCCCCATCTTGTCTCCACCGTGATGGAGGGGATGGAGATATCCCAGCCCACACCCAGCCAGCCGTTGCCGCCACCGCTGCTGTAGGTCAGGGCAAGATTGGGCTGCATGCCCTGACGCCCGGCCGGTATCTCTATGGGGTAGCTGAGATTGGCCGTGCCGCTGTTGTTGGCAGTGGGAGGCTGTATCAGCGTCAGTCCCTCCAGGGGGTCCGCCGCCTTCAGCTCCTTGATGCTGGTGGGTGTATAGGCTGAGGTTTCGGGCATCTCGGGCGTCTTCAACACCGCGTTGATGAAGTCCAGGGGCGAGTCACCGCCACCGTCACCTTGGTTTGCGGCAAGCGGTGAAGGCATAGCGGACGCAATGAATTGCGTCCCTACATGATGGCGTAAAAAACGTGAATACACCATTTGCAGATCCATGTCCACTGAATCGCGGCCGATGGCCATCCAGCGGTGGTACTGCCGGTCGTAGACATAGGTCTGTATGTCATCCTCAGTGAAGCCTACCGGCAATAAGGCAGGGTCGTAGGGAAGGGCCAGGGCGAAGCCAAGGGCCGGGGTGTACACCGTTTCCACACGGTAGCCCGCCACCTCCCCGGTCACATTCACCATGCCCGCGTCCAAGGGCGGCAGTTGCGAGGGGGAGACCTCCGTCATCGCCGCTGCCGGCAGCAGGGGCAGCGGTGCCGGAGCGGCAGAAGGCTCGGGCTCCGGCTCTGAAAAACGGCCTGCCTGAGAGCCCGTGGTGGAATCCTTAATATGTATTGGTTGTGTTGGCTGTACCGCCGCACCTGCTGATTCCTGAAACTTGAAACCAGTGCCTTGAGACGGTGCATGCACCGTCTCAACATAAGCCACCGACGACGTGCTCGTCACGGGGGGCTCCACGGTGAACAGGCCTGCTATCACCGCTATCAATCCTGCTATTATCGCGAGTAAGACTTGTCTCATAACTTTAAGCTCTTATCTATATTCCAACTCAAATTATCAATTGTCAACTATCAATTATCAATTATTTTCCGTTTACTACCATTTTCAGGGTTTTGCGCTCCATATCCGACACTATGTCAATCAGGTAGTGCCCGGAAGTAACCATCTGTCCCTCGAAACGGTAGCTACGCTGTCCCTTGCCGCTCATCACCATGACCTTTTTCCCGTCGGAGGCGTACACCGTCACCGTCACATCTTGCTCCGCAGGGTATTCAACCTCCACTGTAAAGTTACCGTGGTTGGGGTTGGGAAGCAGACGGTAGGTGGAGGATTGGCTTTCGGCCACCCGTTGGAGACTACGTCTCCTTTCTCCTCCTCGCTCGGAAGATTCCAAGCAAGCTTGGTTCTCCTCTCGCTCGTTCGTCGAATCTAAAAGAAGGGGAAATGTATCCGCAATCGCCATACGGGGGGTTGGTTCCTCCTCGGGCATCCGCACGGCAAAACAGAACGCGTCCCTGCCGCTCAGGTCGGTGTCCCAATAGACATTGTTATACATGTAGTACCCCGCACTGTCAATGCCTGAAGCATAGACATACTCGGTGGCCCATGCGGGATAGTCGCCGCTGCCGCTACGGTCTATCATCAGCACTGGCACAACAGTGTTCTGCACCGCACTGGTGTCAAGCCGCAGGAAGGCATTGTAGCCTGAAACGTCACCCGTGGCCTGCACCATGCTCTGGCCGATGACCTCGTAGCTCTCACCGCTTTGGGTGTAGAGGGTAGAGACGGTGCATGCACCATCTCCACCTTGTTCACCCTCAGATGTTTGCATACCCATCATAACGAAATCTCCATCAGCGATGATGGCACTGTTGTCTTCATTAGTCTCCGGAATTGTTGTAGGGACGCAATTCATTGCGTCCGCACAGATACCCATAACAATTTGTCCGTTAGCGAAATAAGTCTGCCGTTGATACAGGCCTGTGCTGTCGTCCCTGCCCACACCCGCAATGGAGCCGCTGTAGTCGGGATAGTTGGTGTAATCCCATATCACGTTCCTCCTGCTGTCGAGGTAATCCGTCTGTGCAAGCGTGATGCCGTATTTTACGGCCAGATAGCTGATCCACTGGACTACGGCGGTGTCGCTGATACGGTGGTCGAAATACAGCGCCTCGGCAATCCTTCCGTTCAGCGGCAATGAGTCAGCCATCCCCAGCGTCAGCATGGGGGAGGTGGTCTCAGGGGTACGCCACGACTGCGCCAGGTAGTTGACGACCGGCTTCATCCGGTTGGTGCTGTCATAGATAATTTGACCATTGTCATTCAGTATGCGCTGGGTGGTCTGGCCCACACGCTTGGCGGAGTCTATCTGCAGTTGCCACAGGGCATTCTCCCCAGTGCTGTCGCAGGTCTCATACACCACAATCACGTCCGCCTGCCGAAGGTCGTTGATGCCCACAGGCAGGCTGAAGTACTCCCCATTAGATAACTCAAAGCACCTGTTGAAGTTCATGCGGGAAAACCCGGCCAGGAGGCTCCCCGTTGAAGGTACGGCGTGGTGGCCATTCCCTGACACATCCACCCACACGGCAGCGTTGAGCTCGGCACTGTCGGCACGAAGCCAGCACTGAGGCGCAGGCAGGTTTTCCTGTGCAAAAGCCAACGGCACTGCCAACATTAGCAGTAAGGTTGGTAAAAGGAACTTGAAATTTTTAGTTGTTCGCATAATATGCTGAATTGGTGTAAAATTATTATATAGAATATTAATCATTCGTATATTCAGGACTTTCTGTATAATAAAGTCCTGTGAAAGTGAATTGGAGAGTGGTGCTGTCTCTATATACCAACTGGGCAGGAATGTTCAGATATACTGGCTGACCTTTTTCGTCCTCGGTAAGCAACGAGCGATCTGGCATAAGGAAGAAATCCTCAGAGGTCAGATTGAATGTATCCGTTGTGGTGGCATTCATTGTGGAACCCAAATACTGAAGCTGGACGACTGTAGAGGTTACACATTCATTGCCATGTCCCATACAATTAACATGAAGGGTATGGCCACTTATCGTTACACACCCATTGCAATCCTTGCTATTGTGACCTATACCCGTTAGTAATAAGAATGTTGAGTTCCCTGTTTTTATGTCATCGGGTAATGCCACCATATAATTAAGTGACTGTTCAGATGCAATTGTTTTGATTTTTTCTTTGTTACAAGCTCCAAAAATAATTGTCGCAAGAAGTGTCAATGTCAATACTCTTTTCATTATGTTTTTGATTTAGATTAATGATAATTCGTCATTTTTTCAGCAGCAAAAATACAATCTGATTGAGCAATATTTAATCCCTCTCATCGGAAATGTGAACCCTCGCAGAAAAATTAATAAGACACAGCTAGGGTAAACTGTTTTAGGGGGGGGTATTTTTCTAATCATCAATATGTTATAAAGATGTCAAATTGTCAATTATTGCGAAGGGAAAAAAGTTTTTTCACCTGAGGGATAAAAACAATCCGTCAATCATGTTGGAAATTTGATTATCTTTGCCACCGTATCCAAACAATTTTGCAATGAAAAAACAAAAAAACGCTGTCATCATTTTGCTGAACATTCTATTCTGCGCCTTAACGATTTGGTTTTTTACCCGCAATGCATATCTGCGTTCGTATGCAGGTTTTGTCAAAGAATTCCTTCTTGGAATGTTGTTGTTAATAACGCTATATATCAATTATTTTCTGCTTTATCCGAAGATTTACCAAAAACATTCACACAATGTTTATTGGTTGACATTGGTACTCATTGCTATTGCGACAAGTTTTATAGACATTGCAGTTGCTTATCCTGTTATTGTATCATGTAATAAGGAAGTTATCCAAATTGTAGGTCCATTTAATTTCTTCTCAAAAACTCTACTTTTTATTGCTGGACGAAATCTTGCGCTAAACTTCTTCCCCTATTTGCTTAGGGAACGGCAGCATTACCAACAGGCATTGGAAAAAGAGGTACGGGTTGTTTACCAAAATGTCAGGAAACTTGATGTTACAGACAAAAACAGTAACATACATCTGATTGACATCGATAAAATTTTCTATTGTCACCAACAAGGAAATTTTACCGAAGTCTTTTCCGTAAAAAACAAAAAATACACACGACTCGGATCCATGAAGCATCTCGAGCAGTTGTTTGAGGAGGATGAGTTCATTCGTATAACGACTACTGTGTTGGTACCATTCCAATATATCAAGTCATGCAAAGACAATATCGTGACAATGAGAAAAATGCCTTGGGAGAAAGAACCTACCACATTCCTATTGGAGTCCAAAAATCAGGAAGAAATTTCCAAAAAGGTTATAGAAGGTCTTCTAAGATACAAGGTTTCTACAGGTGGCAAAAGAATCCCAGGGAAACCTTTTCATCCAAAAGTCAATAGAAAACCTGTAATACCACCGGAAGAGAAGATTAAAGAGGTTCTTTCTTTCATAGAAAAGCATTCGAATTGTAATACGGGGGATATTATCGCTGAGACAGATTTCTCGTTGAGTACCGTTGAGCGTTGCCTCTTTGAACTCAAGAAGCAAGGACTCATTAAACATACCGGCAGCAAGAAGAATGGCGGCTACAATGTGGTGAAGGCTCCCCTAGATGAGTAACCGATTGTGCTGAAAATATGTTGTCTCTTGCATAATTTTATACTGAATTGGGGCATTTGTGTTCGTTTTTGGGGAGGAAAAAGTACGAAATACGGCCGGTTTTTTGGGTTTTGAATGACGTATAAATGACGCGTTGGTTTGTATTTGGCTTGTTGTCAGCCACTTGCGTTACGTGTCACGCGTAAAACGCGTCATTTTCATTTTTTTGTCAACCCTGAAATTTTATTGAAATGACGCAAATGACGCGTGACGCGTGGAATTGCTAAGAGATAATTGATTGTTTTTCAGTGTTGTATAGAGTAATAGTTATAAATTCAAAAATGACGCGTAAAAATGACGCGTGCTTGACAGGCTGAAAAATTGGCAGTTCAAGACCTCATAAAAAGGGGTTATTTTCAGGTCAAAAAAACAGGGAAAAATATAACTGTTTTGACCCCCTTTTTGCATGCGACTTATATGAGACTTACATGAGAGTTACATGAGAGTTAGA
>Ga0265298_10003660_pt1 | contig 20136 bp, 18 predicted proteins | sample AusTroGonzalo_MG_3_FD_193486 | JGI IMG/M metagenome (GOLD analysis project Ga0265298, IMG submission 193486) | Bovine rumen microbial communities from tropical cattle in Woodstock, Queensland, Australia - Gonzalo_01 | ecosystem: Host-associated > Mammals > Digestive system > Stomach > Rumen ... | reverse complement strand
GCGGGAGCTGAAGGCGCGGTGGGGCGAGCTGGCGGGAGGGATGGAGGAGGCGAAGTTCGTGGACGCGGCGGGGAAGACGTGGGACACGGACACGTACGTGGACATGCTGGTGAACACGACGGCGGAGCGGACGCGTCGGGAAGGCTACATGGAGGAGCTGTCGAAGAACGGGGACGATTTGGTGATGGTGGAGGCGGTGGACGGCGAGGCGTGCGACAAGTGCGCCGACTGGGACGGGAAGATTCTGAGCATCAGCGGCGCGGACGGGCGTTTCCCGAGCTACGAGGACGCGGTGGCGGCCGGGATGTTCCACCCGAACTGCAGGTGCCGCCTGGCGCGGGTGGACGAGGAATGGGACGCCGACGACATCAAGGCGCAGGCGGGCGGGAAATGAAAGTGACGCTGACCACGGACGGGAAGAAGGAGCTGTACGACCTGCTGCCGGGGACGGAGGAGGTGGCGCGGTTCCGCGAGGAGTGCCGGGACGGCCTTCGGCGGGTGGGCGACCGCTGGAAGGCGGAGAGCGTTCGGAACGCGCCGCGAAGCCCGTCGAAGGAGATGCTTCGGGAGTTGCACAAGGGCGGGAGTTTCACGACGAAGGCGAAGGCCAGCCTGGGGCCGCAGGCGATTTCGCTGACGCGGTTCTACCGGGCGAGCGCGGCGGCGCTGGCGGCGAGGAAGAAGGGCACGTACGCGGGGCCGGCGGACGGGCTGGGGGCGAGGCTTTCGGGGCACAAATGGAAGAACCCCGGAGGGCTGGAACAATCCATCGAGATGGAGAGCGACGGGGAGAAGGTGGAGGTGTACGTGGCGAGCAACGCGGAGGCGGGGGAATACGCGCACATCATCCACGACCTCAAGGGGAGCAAGTGGCACGAGCGCGGGCCGGGGACGCAGGCGAAGGGCGACCGGGCGGACGACAAGTTCATCGAGCGGGCGCAGCCGGACGCGGTGGAGAAGCTGGCGGGCGTAATGAGGAAGGCGCTGAAGGCGCTGTTCGGGGTGTGATGCGCGTTCCCCGCCCTCCCCTGCCCCGCAGAAGCCCGCAGGAGGCCCGGGAAGGCCCGTGCCGCGCCGGGGAGGCACAAGGAGGCAGGTGCGGCGCCGGAAGGCCCTCCAAGGGCCCACGACGGGCCGCAAGCGGCTCTTGGCACGGAGCGGGATCCCCTACCCTTCCGATTTTGGCAAGGAGGCCAATAGCATGAATGTGGACATGCAATTCGACCCGAACGCGCGGCAGGACGCGGAGCGGAAGATTTACGAGCACCTCGCGGAGGCGATGAACCTGAAGAACGGGCAGAACGCCTTTTTCGACAAGACGCCGGAATGCCTGAACGCGTGCGGGTTCGTCTTCGGCGGAGACTGCGGGATGGAGTCGCCCCCGATGGGCGTCGCGGAGAAGCTGGAAGTGCGGTTCCGCTACGCGGACCACGAAACGCTGATGAAGCAGTTCGACTTGATGTGCAACGCGCTTCCGATGAAGGGGGTGGGGCGGGTGATTTACGCGGGGTTCCGGTGCGAGTTCGGCTACGAGCGGCCGCAGGCGGTGGAGGTGGTGGTGGATTTGGGGAACGGGAAGACGGCGACCGTGTGGGCGGCGGACGTGAAACTGCGGGCCGTGTTCGGCCTGATGAGGAGCGGGCAATGAAGAAGATTTTGGCGGCGGTTCTGGCGGGGCTGTTCGCGTGGACGGCGGCGGCCCTGGAGTACAAGACGGTGGACATCCGGCGGACGGGCAACAGCCCCGTGCGGGAGACGTTCTGGGCCGGCGACAGCATCGCGTTCGGGTATGCGTTGGAAGAGGATTCCGAGGCGTACGACCTGACGCCGTGGGACGTGGTCTCGTGGGAGCTCTGCACGTACACCAATCCCGCGCAATGCTGGATGGGCGTGACGGGGCGCGTGGACGACGCGGAGAGCGGCGAGTTGAGCGTCCGGACGGATTTGCCGTTGAGCGTGGTGCCGGAAGGGCAGTACCGCGGCTACGTGAAGGGGTTGCAGGTGACGGAGAGCAACACGGTGGCGCGGCAGCGGGTGCTGGTGGAGCAGGTGGTGACGGTGAGGTACGGGCAGACGGAGTATCCGCCGGACCCGGAGGACACCGGGGACATCATCGCCGGCAACGCCTACGTGCGGCAAAGCGCGCTGGACGCGGAGGCGGCGGCGAGGGCGGAGAAGGACGATTTGCTGGAAGGCGCCATCAAGGCCATCAGCGGCGACCCGGCGTACTACGGCGGGATGGTGGCGAAGACGAACGGGCTGTGGGTGATCGACCAGCAGGAAGGCCGAACGGCGCTGGAATGGAACGGGACGCCCGTGCTGGAGGCCGTCGCGCCGACGAACGCCTCGGAGACGGCCACGGGCGCGGTGATGGTGGCGACGGCGCCGCTGTACGTGGGCGAGGTCGGGGAGTCGAACCGCGTGGCGACGCTGGCGGACGTGGGGAGCGGCGGCGGCGGCGACTACCTGCCCGCGACGCGGGAGGACGAGGGGGAGCCGTGGAACGTCGAAGACCCGGTTGAGTTCTACGGCGGCGTCCGGCTGGACAGCCTCGCGATGGGAGAGAGCGTGTGGCACAAGCTCCCGACGCTGGCCGACCTGAACGAGAACGACGAGTTGACGAACGAGCTGGAGAAGTACGGGGCGGACGTGGACGCGGAGGATGCGTGGAACTTCTCGACGCCGAACGTGCCGCGATGGCAGGGGACGAACCTGGCGACGACGGCGGACGTGGCGCGGGTGGCGGCGAACGTGGCCGAGAACGCCCGCGGGATTGCGAGCAACCGGATTGGCGTCGCCAAGGTGAACGACCGCATCGAGGGGCTTTGGGGCGAGTGCCGGGGCGGGTGGCGGTGGCCGGACTACTTCCTTGTGACCGACTACTACACGGGCTGGCGCGGCGGCGGCACCACCAACGTGTCCCCACCCTACGCGACCAACACATCCTACAACGTGGTGGAGACGCTGGCGTTGCAGGAAGGGCTGTCGGGGTGGAACATCCTGACGAAGACAATCCGCAAGGCGAACGAATCGGACTCCATCGTCTGGGTGCCGATTTTCCGGCGGCGCAGCGGACGGGACCATACGGGGGCGCCCGTTCTGGGATACAGCATGTCCCCCGACTTGCTGGAGACCAGCGGGAACCTCGTGTTGTTCCGGGAAGGGGTGTCGGCGGAGGACATCGACGGCAGTTTCGCGGCGGTTCGCGGAACGCTGGGCGACTACACGATTGAGCAGTTCCTCGATTACGACGCCGCCAAACAGGCGACCAACAGCACGCTCGTCAAGTTCGTCGGCCCGGCACCAGGCAGCTTCATGGCCCACTGCTACAGCAACATCCTCGTGGCGGCGAGCAACGCGTCGGTGCATGGCAAGGACATGGGCGTTTGGCTGTGGCCGCAAGGCTACGGGAGCGGGACTAACCATGTCCCCGCGACGATTAACACCAACTGCTGGGCGTATGGGATGGGCGACTTCTCCTGCGTGAGCTACCACACGGACACGCGGCCCGGCATCGCCGGCGGAACGTACCGCCCCCTCGTGATGGTGACCCCCAGGCACGCCGTCTGCGCGAACCATTTCAAGCCGCTGATTGGGTCCAACGTCTACTGGGTGACGAAGAGCGGCGGCATCGCCACGAACCGCGTCGCGTCCTACTACAACATCAGCGGCGACCTCACCGTTGCGCGGCTGGAAACCCCCTTCGACACAAACGAGGTTGGAACGGCGACGTTGTTGAACCATGACTACTACGAGTTCACGTACGGCTCGACGAATTCCCCCGTGCACGAAATGCTTGGAATCCCCTGCCTGTCGTTCGACTGCGCGGAACGGGTGAGGGTGAGTTTCTGGCGTCCCACGTCGTTGTGGTACGGCCCGGGGTGGACGGACAGCATCGGGCGTGGATACGATTGGTATGCGGGCGGGTTCCAAATCTACGCCTACAATCCGTACGTGGACGACGAGGACTATCACGGCCCCTACAGGGGGAACGGGACGGCGGTGGGCGGCGACAGTGGTTCCCCATCGTTTCTCATCGCGGACGGCAAGTGCATTCTGTTGGGCTGCTTCTACACGGCACCCGGTGGCGGGCCGATGCCGAAAAAGGTGGACGTCGACGCTGTGATTGAAGACATCTGGAACGACCCGGAGCGGTGCCAGGAATACAGCCTCGGCGAAGGCGGATGGTATTCGCCCGACAGGCCTACGGTACCGATTTGAGCGAACCAAACGAGAGCGAGGAGAGCAGGATGAAAAGCGGAATTTGGGCGGTGTTGGCGGCGGCGGCGTTGGCGGTTTCGGCGTGGGCGGTCGAGCCCGTGGCCGAGTGGACCATGTGGAACAGCTCGAACGTGGTGAAGAACGCCGGGACGGGCGGCGAGGCCGGCAACTTGACGCTTTCCGAGGGCGTGGCGTTCTCGGACGACGTGCACGTCGGCAACACGGGCGGGACGGCGCTCCGGATTTCCGGCGAAGACCCGACGGCGGCGGCGGAGACCGAGGCGTCCTTCGACCCGCTGGCCGGTGTGGAGAAGTTCACCATCATGGCGTGGGTGCGGCGGGAGAGCGAAGACGCGTCCGCGAACCAGTCGGCGCGGATTCTCGCCGATCACGACGGCTCGAATGGCGTGGAGTTCAGGTTCGGAGGCGCACCAGGTTATCTCATGTTGAAAGTAAACGGGGAAGAAGTTTGGACGACCGAAGGGATAATCATGCCGAACAATGGGACGTGGCGGCACGTCGCCGTGGTGTACGACTCGACGCGGCCGGCGACGAACGCCGCCACTCGCAACGTCCACTTCTACATCGACGGCATCCAGAAGGGATACGGGAACTCCTTGGACGGCATCCCCGGCGAGAACTCCTCCGCCGTGGCAATCGGCAACGCCTCCGCAAGCCGTTCCTCCGCTAGCCAGCTCGTCGGCAGCATCGACGACGTGTTCGTCTTCGCGGATTGGGCGCCGGAGCCGAGCGGCAACGGCAACCTGAATCTCGCCATCCGCGATTGGATGCTCATCGACGACTCCACCCGCATCCCCGAGGACGAACCCGAACCGGAACCCGAGCCGGAGGAGGACTGGACCGTCCCGCCCGTCATGGTTGGCGACGTCATCGCGCAGAAGTGGGGCGAGGAGCGCAACTACGAGGAACTGGCCGATGGGCTGATTTTCGTCAACGCCGAGACCGGGGACCTGTGGTACGCGAACGAGGAGAACCCGCACGGGCGGGCGATTTGCGTTTGCAAGCCCTTCCCCGACTGGCATCGGTTCAAGGACACGGTGTGGTTCCTCGGCCACGTCCTGCAACTCAACGACCACTACTCCATGCAGGCGGAGGCGCACACGCTGAGCATCCGCTACGGTGGGGAGGCGGTGTGGCGCATCCTCGGCGACGAGGGGGGCGACCTCGCGGGCATTCTGACGGTGGAGATAGAGGACGAAAACCACCTCTTGATTCAGGCCAACGCGACCGGGACGAACGTGGTGTTGCAGGTCTGCACGAACCTCATGGAGGCCACGCCGTGGAAGCCGGCGGAGAACGCCGTCATCTACACGCAGACGGACGCAGCGACGACGTGGCGGGCGACGTTGCTCGACATCGACGGATTCAGCGGGGTGGAGCTGTACCGGGTCTTGAACGGCAACAACCCGCGGCCGGCGGGCGTGTACTGCGAGAGGCCGTTGCGGGCCAACCGCGGCATTGTGGTGCCGGACGGCCAGTCGATTTCGATGGGCGGGGTGGAGCGCTACGAGTGGCCGGACACGAGCGGGATTGCGTCGAACCGGCTGGCGATCGGCGCGGTGGCGACGAACCTCGCCACGCACGCGGCGCGGACGGACAACCCGCACGGCGTGACGGCGGCGCAAATCGGCGCCTTGACGGCGGAGACGGACGCGGCGGCGCTGGAAGCGCTGGGGACGCACGAGGCGGACACGAACAACCCCCATGCGGTGACGGCGGAACAGGCGGGGGCAATCCCCGCGTGGCCCGCGTGGTATCAGTTCGGAACCAACGGCGTTGTCCCCGACAGCTACCGGGAGTCGGAAGGGCTTTTCAGGGTTGACGGCGGGACGATGTTGAACGTGTCGAACGGGCTGCCGCTGGTCGTGCGCAATTCGGGCGGTCCGACGCCGAATGATTTGGCCTACTTGGACTTGGAGAGCGCAAACGCCCATGTCCAGATGCAAAGCGGAAAGGGCGTCAAAATGTACGCCCGCCAATCGGGGCACGGGTTGACCATGACCAACAGCGCCGACAACGTTTTCCCGGTGACGTGGAACGGCGTGACGAAGAACGGGTGGGACGACATCGTGGCTTGGTTGCTGCCGGCGACTTGGGGAGAGGACTGGGAGATTGCCCAGACGAACGGCTTTGCCGTTCACGGCGGCGACTGGGAGCCGATCGGCGTGTACACCAACGCGAACGGCTCCAAACACGCGAAGTTCGGCTACAACGCCGACGTTGTCGCCATCGGCTACGACGCCGGAACCATTGACATCGGCTCCAATGCGGACACCGTGAGCATCGGCGGATCCGCCTTGAAACTCGACATCGGGAAGGGGTTCAATTCGACGAATTTCCACATCTACAAACACCCGAAGTTCCCGGACGGCCTCACCTCATCCAACGTCGTCGCGGGGAGCGTCACGGCGGGGAGCCTGACGGTCGGCGAGGGCACCTGCACGAACCTCGCGGAACTGGCCTCGACGGGCTCCGTTTTTGCAGTGTCCGGCCGCGTGAGCGCAATCGAGGGCGATTACGTAAAGGCCGCCGATATTGCCGATTTCGCGACGAACGGCGCCGTCGCTTCCTTAGAGCGACGGTTGGAGACGTTGGAGAGGGACACGCGCATCGTCTTGGGCACGAACGACACCGTGACCGCCAAGGACGGTTTGCTGTGGCTTGACACCTCTTCCTTAACCAACGGCCAGACGATGACGCTCACGCTCACGGACATGGACGCCGCCTCGCAGACGGTCGTCGTCCGCCGCATCGGCGATACTGGTGGCGCAGACATCGTACACGGGACCAACACATACTCCCTCATGTACAATGGAGACGGCGCAACATTCGATTGGGTCAAGACAACGACGAACTGGTACTGGAGGACTTTCTGATGCAAGCGACCGTGCAATATCTCCCCGCCCCCCACCTCGCAATCATAACGGCGGACGATGGCCGCAAAGTGACGATGGGCGGCATTTTCTCCGACGCCGACGCCGAACGCGCCAAGGAAACAGCCATCTCACTTTGGGAAACCGCCGACGCCGCAGAAGCCGAACGCCAGCAGGAGGCCGAACGCCGCCGCCAGCTTTGGGAGGAGGGCCGCGTGCTGGAAGCCGCCGCGCAGAAGCTCGCCAAGGCTACCGCGACGCCCCACGCGATGGGGTTTTTGACGTTTCTCAAGCTGGTACACCATCGCGAAACGGTGCCTTATTTCGACGAGATTTCCGCAGAGCTTGCGCGGCTGGCGGAAGAGGAAAAAGAAGCGATTGACGGGGAGGTTGAATAATGGATATTACCCAAAATACGGCTATCGAAGACCTCACCTTTTCCAGCGGCGATACGTTCAACCTTGTCGGCGACGCGGTGCTTTCTGTCGCCTCCGACCAGTCCGCGAAAACTGGATTGAAAGCGACGGGAACGGGCACCATCCTCCTGTTGTCCGGCGGGAATGTTGATTTTAGCGGCGCAACACTCCCTTCGACAATCACAATAAAGGGCGGGACAGAAGAAAGTCCATTGCCTAGCTATGGGCCGTATCTCGCCCGGTCTGCCGCGTATATCGCACTTGCAACTGGCGATTGCAAATCTCCAATAGTTTCGCATTGTGTTGGGAATTCCAGCAGGATTCAGGCTGCAAAAGTCGTTTCATCTACATCTTCGACAGTCACGCTTGACAAAGATGTTGCGTGGGAAGCTGGAGACTATTTCGGATTTGTGTATGGTTCTTCCTCCTACACAAAAACGACGATTATTGTTTCTCAATATGATTCCGCAAGCATGACGATTACACATGCGATAAATTATTCAATTCCCGTCGGCGCGACTGTCATGCTTTTATCGGCTGGATTCTGCATTGGAAGTCTGAACAAAAGACCGACTTTTTCAGGTAAGATTTCCGGGGACGAAGTTTGCCTTGCGACAGAGGTTGCGGGGACAGGATCTATTGTTTACGGAGAGACAAAGATCAAAAGGCTGGCTTGCATTATTTCTGACTCTCAACCATCCGTCCACTGTTGTTTTTCGCTGACACTTCCCCCGATTAGGTTGGGAATCTTTTGTTCTTCTGGTTCACTTGCTGGAATTAGAATTACTGGTACAGCCGAACAAATTTCGACAATCAATAATTGTTTCAACATAGGGTCTGCGTGGTGTCGCGGTTCACACGTCATCTATGGCCCCGACAAATATCCACAATACAAAATCACGCTTAGGGGTGGGACATTCACATCGGCAATTCCGACACTTTGCAGAGAAGAATTTGTTGACGTTGACTTGCCCAGTCCGTTGTATTCGACATTGCGAGAAACGGGCGAAATCGTCATCCGCACCACCAACCCCGAAACATGCGTCATTCACCGCGCGGGCGGGATCGCCACGCTCGTCAAGAAAGGCGGCGGCGACACCGTTATGGAGTCTGCGCCAGTTGCGGAAGCGTTCCAACTCGTGCCGACCGGGACAGATGCGGTGTGGCATGACCAAGCCGCGACTGTCGAGCCCGGGAAGAAGCTGACGGTGGCGTGGCGGGGTTATTTCGGTGCGGGGGCGACTGGCGGCGGCGTGCAGATTTTGGCTGACTATCCGCTGTTCGGGCAAGTCGCCGTGCCGATGGGAACGGCGGACGTGCTGGCGGAGTACTCCGAAAGCTCGCCTACGGCGGAGGAGTGGGGGCCGTCGCGGCTCGTTTCTTGGCGAAACGCTGGGGACCAGCCCGTTCGCGTTTGGGTGAGGGGTTGGGGCGTGGGTGGGACGGTTTATTCTAGTGTAAAAATCGTATCGGGTGGTTCATTATAACAGCCCTTTCAAGTGTCGCTCTAAGGACCGATTCTCGGCGGCGTCGGCGTTCTGCCGCTGGGCGTGGGAGCGGGGCTACCTGCGGCAGAATCCGATGGAGGGGTTGCGGCCCCCGGCGCGTCCCCCGACGCCGGCCCCGAGGGTGCTGACGCCGAAGGAGGCGAGGCGGCTGCTCCGCACGGCGCAGAAGGTGGCGCCGCAGATGGCGCTGTACTTCGCGGTGGGGCTGTTCGCCGGACTCCGCCCCTCCCGTGAGCTGGCCGGGTTGGAGTGGGGCGACGTTGACCTTGCCGACCGCCGCATCTACGTGCCCTACGGGAGGACGAAGACCGGGCGGGCGCGAATCGTGCCCATCAGCAACAATCTCGCCTCTTGGCTGGAGCGGACGCCGAAGGCGGCGAGGACGGGCAAGGTGGCGCGGTTCACGCGGGATCGGTTCCGGCGGGTGGTGGAGGCGTGGGGCGGCGGATGGAGTACGAATCTCATGCGGCACACCCGCGTTTCGTACCGCTTGGCGCAATGCCGCAACCCCATTCTCGTCGCGGCGGAGGGCGGCCACACGCAGGACGTCATGCACCGCCACTATGCGAACCTCCGCATTCCGGCGGCGCACGTCACAGCATTCTGGCGGATCGGGCCGTAGTCCCCTTCCCTGCCCCCGTCTTGCCTTTTTGAGCGCGAGGCGGAGTGCATGAGCATCAAAAGCGAGTGGAAACGGTTGGAACGCCGCCTGCAAGAATGGTGGGCGGAACTGTCGCGCCGTGTGCAGGCGGAGACGCGGAAGGCCGAGACGAAGGCGGAAGCGGCGGCGGAAGACGCCGAGGGAAGAGCGGCGCCGGCTGGGTTGCCGTCGCCGTCGCTGGCGTCGTGCTGGGAGGGGAGCAACGCGCAGACGCGGCACATGAACGAGCTGAGCCCACACTTCACCGAGGGGCAGGTTTCCGACCGCCTGGACTGGGCGGTGGAGCGGGGCTGCAACACGGTGCACTGGTTCTTGGCGAACCAGGGGGACGGCGAAGGGGCCGGGTATTCGCCGTACGGGACGGGGACGCCGACGCCGGGCAAGGTAGACGCGGGGAGCGTGGAGCGGATGAAGCGGCGCATCGCCATGGCGAGGAAGAAGGGGCTGGTTGTGGTGCTGTGGCTGCTGGCCGACGACAGTAGCAAGTGGAACGCGGTGCTACTGGCGAACCCGAAGGCGTACGCGGAGGACTTGAAGCATTGCGGGCTGCTGGACGACGCGGCGGCGGTGGTGCTTGGGCTGGAGATGAACGAGTACGTGAAGGACCGGGCGACGGCGCAGGCGCTGGCGGACGCGGTGCGGGGCGTGTACGGCGGGAAGATCGGGACGCACCACACGAGCGGGGAGGCGACGTTTTCGGGGCTGGGCGACCTGCTGTTCTGGCAGACGGGCACGGGACTGGACGAGGCGGCCATCAAGCGGAGCGTGGAACGGGCGAAGCAGCACGGCAAGCCCGTGGTTGCGTTCGAGCTGGCGCGGAATCCGCAGCGGAAGCTGGCGCAGGCGGCGCTGGACGCAGGAGCGGTAGGGGTCGGGAACTGGTGATTTGGAAAACAACGAAAGGACTAAATCATGGCCAAGGCGAAAGACGTGTTGGGAAGCGTAATCGGAATGGTGGCGGGCAAGGCGGGCGAAGGGTCCGGCGTGGACCTCGTCGGCGCCATCGTGGAAGCGGTGAAGCGGCTGGCGTCGGACAACGAGTTCATCAAGCAGGCGGTTGCGGCCCTGCGGGCGGCGGGGGTGCGGATTCCAGAGGAAAAGCCGAAGGCGGAAGCCGTTGCGGAGTCGGAAGCGGCGGCGGATTTGGGGCGGACGGATGAGGAGCCGGTGGCCCCGACCGCGGCGGAACCGACGCTGTCGTGGTGCTACGGCGGGTTCAACGGGAGCAATGCGGCGGTGGTGGAGGACGCGGTGCTGCGGGGCGTGACGCTCAAGGGCGACACGTTCACGATCGAGTGGGACAAGGGCGACTGCCGGAATCTCGGGGCGACGAGCAAGGAGGATTCGGACCACACGGTGGCGTGCCTGTTCCTGGCGAACGGCAAGGGCGGGAAGTTCGAGTGGATTTCGACGTCGAGGAAGACGCGGAGCACGGAGAACATCAAGAACGGCTACAACAAGTGGCCGAAGTCGGCGCTGGACAAGGGCGGGCGGCTCTGGTTCTGCATCGCCGGGGTGAAGGACGACAAGAAGACGAGCAACGGGAAGCGGACGGCGCTGGTCGAGGTCGAGAGGAAGTGACGTGAAGCGGTTTCTGCCCATCCTGCTCGCTTTCCTTCTGTCGGGCTGTGCCATTCTCCGCCACGACGCGGTGGTGGAAGGCGTGTTCCCCGGCGACGGCGAGTCGGTGTGGCAGGCCGCCATCGAGACGCCGGAGGGCTTCGCCCCGTGAGCGCGGAACTCGCCAAGGTGGCAGGGAAGGTCCTGCTGGAGCTGCTTGGGCGGAAGCTCAAAACGGACAAGTGGGAGCTGCGCGGCACGTACACGGCGGAGCCGACGGAACGGAAGGGCGTGTTCCTCGTCACGGTGCCGGAGGACGATCCGCTGCGGCTGGTGCACGTGGCGAGCGGTCGGGCCATCGTGATTCCGTGGAAGCGGTTCGAAAGCGACTTCGCGAGCGTCCCGGCGATGGTGCGGGCGCTGTGCGGCAAGGCCAAGTTCTTGCATCTGGAGCCGCGCGACTACGAGGAGGTGGCGCTTCTCCACGACGGCTTCTACGGCGCCGGATGGTGCTGGGTGGCGCGGACGGCGGAACGCGGCGGGAAGCAGGTCGTGGAGGCGGTGCGGGTGCCGCTGGAGAAGCGGGAGGCGGACGCGGCGTTGTACGTGGGGATGGAGTGCAAGGGGGCGACGGTGGCGGACGGGATTTCCTACCACGCCGGGGTGGCGATGTTCGGCGGGAAGCGGTGGGACCGGGGCATCGAGGAAGGCAAGGCGGCCGTGGAGTCGGGACGCTGGGCGGAGATGTGGGCGGACCGTCCGATGGCGGCATCCAGGCGCCGGGCGGAAGGAGCATGAACGCCATGTGCGAGACGAAAAACAGAGACGCTTTGCGGAACGGGCACGGGGGCGACCTCACGACAATCGGGCTGGCGACGGCGGACGTCATCGACGCGCTGATTGGCGTGCAGGCCCAGCTCAAGGAAATCCCGACGCGGAACGAGGTGCGCGAGATGATCCACAGCTCTCTCCAAATCCACGTGGAGACCTGCGACGCGGCGCGGGACGACGGGGGCGGCGCGGTGCTGTCGCTCGGCAAGGGCGGGCTGTCGGCGAAGGGGCGGGCCGGGGTCAAGGCGGCTTTGTGGGTGGTGGGGCTGCTGGCGGCGCTCATCATGGCGTTGGGATGGGTGGCGCCCCGCCTCGCGGAGCTGGTGGCGGCATGGAAGTAGCCGGGAAAGGCCGTCAGAGGCGGCAGAAGGGGCTTGGTCCCCAAGACCCTTCCCACCCCACCCCCCTGCCTTTCCAAGGGCGTCCACGGGCCTTCCACGGGCTTCTTCGGCGGTTTGCGGCGGCGGCTGCGATGGCGGCGGCGGTTTTGCCCCTCGCCGGGTGCGCGACGGCGGAGCCGAAGGACGAGTGGGGGTTCGAGGAGCGGTGGCCCTACACGGACGGGGTGTTCGGGAAGGTGAGGCGCGGGGCGAGTTGGGAGGGCGGGGTTTTCTAGGCCGGATTTCGCTTTTCGCCCCGCGCGGTCCCGGACGGACTCCATGGCACATCTCCTCCGTCCCGGACGCCTTGCGCGGGGCCTTTTTTTCGGGGTTTGAGCTGGAGGCCAGAGGCAAAGACAGCCAATCCAACGAAAGGGAAGCACATGACGGCATCTTACAACCAGTCGTACGGGGCGGGAACTTCGGTATTCTACCCCAGCGGAATTTCGGGGTGGCACCTGAAAAGCCAGTCGCCGACGAAGTCGATGAGCATCGACAACATCTCCCGCGACGACAACGGACACTACCTCACCGACAGTCGGCACGTTGGCGGGAAGCAGTCGCAGTACACCGAGGTGTGGGAGCCGGACGGGGACAATGCCGGAGCTCCCGACATCGAAATCGGCGACATCGACAACACGATTTGCGTGGAAAGCGCAAGCCTCCGCTGCACGCAGGGGCGGCCCGAGCTGACCATCACGGGACACGTCCACGAGACGAAGGAGGACAACGCCGCCAGGCACATCGGCGATACGTACGAGTGCGATTTCGAGTTTCCGTCCGGAGCCTACGGGACGGTCAATCCGTTCCCCGGCGCCGGCATCGATTCCGTCAACGACTACGAAATCACGGAATCCACGCAGACGTTCTCGGTCAACCACATCGACGAGCCGGGTCGTTCGGGCGAGTTCCTGGTGGGCGCGAGCCGCGGGGTGATCCGCACGGGGCAGATGAACCTCACGACGGCGAACACGGTCGCCCTCGGCGTGAAGTCCGGGACGGGCTGGGCCATCACGAACACCACTTCCCCGGCGACGAACGAAGGCGTCGTGAAGCAGACCGTGACCGGGACGAAGTACATCAGCACCGAAGGCGGAAGCGACTGATGAAGCGGCATCCCCTCCACCGGCGGACGCGGGGCATCCTCGCGTCCGTGTCCAAAGAGCTGTCCTCGGAAATTCCGTGGGCGGAGTGCTTTCCCGAAATCGTCGAGCTGGACGAGGCGGTGCGGAAGTGCTTCGAACCCGCGGAACTGGACCAGATTGCGATTCTGGACGAGGGGGTGGAGGTTGGCGGGACGCGGTACTATTCGCTGACGCTGAACGCGCAGGACTGGTTCGAAGAGTGGTGCCGTTGCTGGCCGGACGCGCCCGAGATGCAGTTGGCCGGGTGGCTCTACGCGGCGGCCCACAGCATGGAGCCGGACGCGCTCCTGCGGACGTGGAACGACAAGTTCAAGCTGGCGGCGCACGTGTGGCTGTGGCGCTGCCGGTGCGGCATCAAGCGCGGCCAGATCGCCCCGTTGCAGCGGCTGCTGATGCCGGAGACGCCGTGGCCGAAGGACGGCCGGAACCCGGAGGACGACCGGGACGGATACGGCGGGTTCGGATGGCTGACGGCCACCCTCGGACCCGTCGACGGGGACCCCGACTACTGGAAGAACAAGGCGCCGTTCCTCAAGGCGCTCCAGCGCTACCGCGACCTTTCGCTCTACGGCGACGCGGACCCTGAAATCAAGAAGCGGCGCTGGGAGACGTGGCGGGATTCCGCGCTGGCGGAGGAGCAGGTGGCTATCCGGCGGCTCAAGACCGCGTGGAAGGCGTTTTTGGAGCTTTCCGGGAAGGCGGAGAGCAAGACGCCCCCGATGGAGGAGCTGGCGGCGGAGACGGTGAGGGAGGCGGCGAAAGGCGGGAAGCCGGCGAAAGACGCCGGAGCGAAGTTCCCGCCAATTCCGACGGAAGACCAGTTGAAGGCGATGGTGATGGAGAAGATCCGTTCCCGCGGAGGGGAAGGCTGAGATGGCCGGGCCGGGCATCAGCTATGTCCTCACGCTGGAGAGCAAGCAGTTTCTCCAGGAGCTTTCGCGCGCCAAGCAGGAGGCGAAGGGCGCGGCGAAGGAAATCAACGACGGGTTCGGCAAGGCGGGGAACGAGGCCGGAGGGCTTGGCGGCAAGGCACAGCAAGCGGCGAAGGAAATCGGGAATCTGAAAAGCGTCGGCCAAGACGCCAACGCCAGCATGCAGGTGTTCAGTTCGTCGGCAAACGCCCTGTCGTCCGCGCTGAGCGGGAATTTCGTTGGGGCGGCGGCGAGCGCGGCCCGCGCGTTCAAGGGGCTGACGGCGGCGATGAACGCCAACCCGATCATGCTGGCGCTGACGGTGATCGCGACGCTCACGACGGTGGTGTACAAGGCGGCGAGGGCATGGCGGGACTACCGGGACGGGGTGGAAGCGGCGAAGGCGTCCCACGCGGAGTTCATGGCCGGGCTGGACGCCATCGCCATGGGCGCGTCCTCCCCCGGCGACATCGAGGTCAAGGCCCGCCTCGCCGGGTTCGGCGATCTCGTGACGAAAGACAAGGACATCGCCCAGGCGGAGTCCGAACGGGCGCAACAGGCGCAGGAAGTGGCGCGTCGGAGGAAATGGGCGGAGCAGAGCTCGCTTGCCGGGGACGAAGCGGAGGCGAAAGCCGCAAAAGACAACTACGCGGCCGCCGTGGCGATTTTGAAGGGGATGGACGAAATCCTCGCCGAAGCGAAGAAGGCGCAACAGGACCAGAAGAGCGCCAACGCGGCCGAGGCGCAGCGGCTCCGGGAGAACGCCGCGGAAGGCAATTCGGCGGCGATGCAGAAGCTGGCCGACCAGATGGCGGAGGCCTACGAGAAGAAGTTCGGCAAGGGGAGTCTGGACACCTACGAGAAGCGCCTGTCGGGGCGCCGCGGCGGGACCGTGACGGAGGAGGAAATCGCCGCGTACAAGGAGGTGGAAACCTACCGGAAGCGGGTGGCCGAGCAGGTCAAGCGCGAAGCCGAGGAGGAGGCCCGCGCGAAGGAGAAGGCCGCGCAGGACGCGGAACAGGCGGCCCGCAAGGCGGCCATCGAGGCGCAGAAGACCGCCGCGGCCGAGCAGAAGCTCGCCCGCACCCGCGAAGAGGTGCTGGCGGCGACGAAGAACGCGGACGAGCTCCAGAAGCTCGCCAACCAAAAGCGCGGGGAAGCCGACATGGCGTTCGGGGAGTGGTACGCCGGCAAGGAAATGGGGCAGGAAGAAATGGACGCCCGGCTGGAAGCGCAGCGCCTGAACGACCGGGCCAAGAGCATCCGGGACGCCCAGCAACGCGAACGGGAGCAGACCGAGCGCGAGGCGGAGAACAAGCGCAAACAGGCACAGCAGGAAGCGCGGGAGAGCCGCGAGGATTGGCGGAAACGCGCCGTGGCAATGGGGGACGCGGACGCGCTGGAAGCCGAGGCCAAGCGCCAAGTGGAGGAAGCCAACAAGAAGTTCGGAACGAAGAACAGCTGGAAGGACATGAGCAAGGAGGAGTGGGCGCGTCGCGAGTGGGCCGACACCCTCTACCAGGACGCGAAGAAAATCCGCGGGGAAGAACCCGAGGAGAAGCCGTGGGCGGTGGGCGTGACGGCGGTACGTGGAATGAGCGTGGCGGACGTGTTCACGGCCATGCGTGGCATGGGCGGGGCGCAGGTGGCCCGGGACCCGAACCTCGACGCGAACCAGAAGACCGCCAAGAACACCGAAACGATGGCCGAGCGCATGAGGCAAATCGCCGTCGCGCTGACGGCGGAAGGGGTGAACTGACATGAGCTGGACGGACGGAAATTCGAGGGTCACGGCAGCCCACTACGAGGTGGAAGTCGAAGAACGCGAGGAACAGCTGTACGAGGCCGACGGGACGACGCCCGTGACGAAGACGCAGGAGGAAGGGTCGGCCGAAGGGAAGAAGACGAAGGTCAAGCTGAAGCGCTACTTCTACAGGCTTTGCCTGAAGGTCACGAAGACGCACCGCGTGGCCGGCAGCGTCGGCACCGTCCCCGGCGGGTTCGGCGGCGACATCGGCGACACGCAGAGTTCCATGTCGTGGGACGGGATCGATACGCCGGACGGCATGAAGTTCATCTGCACGGACGAGGACGCGCGGGAAATCGACAGCGTGACGGGTACGTGGGACCTTTCCGCCTCGTGGACGGGGTACACGAAATGGAAGCGGGTCCCGAAGAGCTGGAACATGGACCAGAAGACCGACGGCGACGACGAGGACAGCGGGAGCTGACGGATGGCGATTGTGCGGCCATTCCGGGAGGACTACCGGACGAGCGTTCCGATGCTCCGAGGCATCGTGGCGTGGATGAACGAAATCGGGCACGTGCTGAACAACATCCACTTCGCCAGCGGGGACTCGGCGCGGGTGATGGCGACGAAGAACGGCATCAAGTTCATCCTGCCTCTGGGAGGCGGGGACGGCGCGACGGTGGGGACGGACAACAGCGCGTTCATCGCGGAGGCGAGGTTCGGGGACGACGGCGCCGGCGGCCAGCTCATCGAGGTGAAGATGCTGGGCGGGACGGTGCAGGGCATCTTCGGGAAAATCCGCGTGTTCAAGACCACCTACTGGACCACGGACGACGGGGGCGTCACGCTGTTCCCCGAGGTGGCCGGCGACGAGAGCGACAGCGACAGCGAATCGGACTCGGACAGCGGCGGGTTCGACAGGGACAACGCGAACATCGTGACAGGGGCGGAAATCGAGGACGGGGAGATTTTCTGGCTGGAATACGACCCGAACGAGGACGGCGGCTACGACGAGGAAAGCGGCGTGGCGGACGAGAGCGACAGCGACAGCGCAAGCGGCGGCGGGGGAGGCGGCGGCGGAGACGTCCCGAACACCGGGCGATGGAAAATCCGCCACGCGCAGAGGCTTCCGGTCGGCGCGTCGAAGGAAGACGTGGACAAGGCGCTCTACTTCACCGTCATCCCGCTGTTCTCCCTGTCGCTGGCCGGGAGCGTGCGGAACGTCATCCAGTACCACTTCGGCAGCGTCTACGTGCCGACGGTGTCGAACGTGGTGTCGCGGCAAATCCTGCCCGAGGACGCGGACGAAAGCGACGACAGCGGAGTCGGGGCGTGAACGCGAACGGACAGCCGTTCAACGTGCTGAAGAACCCGCTGGGGCAATTCCTCCGCCGGGTGGTGGGCAAGGGTTCCCCAATCAACACGTATCCGTCCGGCGGCTACGATGCCAGGGACAACCCGTATCCGGTTGGAGTGTCGACTGGATTCAAGGGTTTTTGGGGGTTCGACGGCACGACGGACGAGGTGCAGCACCTTTCCGGGCTGGGATGCCTCGTCAGCGACCAGCCGCACACCTTCCCCCACCTGGATTACGGCTACAAGGGATCGCACTTCGGGAAGGAGCGGTGGTTCTGGACGGAAGGCAGGGACGGCAGCACGGAGTGGAAAGAAGACCTGGAACCCAACAGCTGGAAGGTGTTCGTCATCGACAGGCACTATACATCCGGCGAGGCGCCGACGGTTTACGGGGAGATGGACTACGATTTCTACTTCTTCGGGACATTGCCCGGAGGCGGCACTCACAGCCAAGGTCCGTTCAAAGACTGGCCCATGGTGGATTCCGATCCGCAAGTGATGGACAAGAAAACGTACTTCGAGCAAGAGTACGCCGGCGTCGAGGACGGGCGGGATTGTGCAATCGTCGTGTGGATGGTCCGCAAGAACTACTTCCGCCACGTCTGCGACCGCCTTCTCATCGCGCAGAACTGCCGTCTGGAACCCATCGAGGACGACGTTGGGGCGGTGACGCTGAAACGCGGGAAGAAACTGAAATGGCACGCCCCGCAGACCACGATGCTTCCCCTTTTCCACGGCAGGGTGCGCGGGTGGAAAGGCCCGGCCTGCGACATCAAGATGCCGTGGAAGTCCCTCGCGGAGGAGAAGGCCAAGGAAGACGCGGAGAGGTACGAAGAGGACGAATCGGATTCCGAGTCGGTTTCTGACTCCGATTCCGATTCCGGCGACATGGGCACCATCCAATTCCACACCCTGCCCTACGCCAACTTCATCCCCATCGCCATCCACCAGCACCAGTCGACGCGCTGGGTCGGCATCGGCCACACCTCTCAGGTCGAACGCGTCAACCCTGGATTCCGGCAGATGTGGGCGGACGAAATCATCGCGGACTACCAGACCGGATTCCGCAAGGACTTGCCGAAGGCGTGGCGCATTTCGCGGGACACGCCCGTCTACCGGGTGATTTTCAAGACGCCGCAGGAGGACAGCCACGGGCACCAAATCCACTGGGAAAACGAAAAGGAGGGCGGGGAATCCTATTCGCGCATCGAGGAGGAGAAAGAAGACGCGGAAGAGTACGTGCTGAACAACGCGCCGGACAAAATCATCTACTGGAACGAGGTGCCGCAGGACGGCAACACCGCCACGTCCGCCAACCTGCTGTTCGGCGAATGCTTCATCGGATACTACTGGAAGCCGGTTGACCCCGACGGATGGAAGCCGTTGCCGAACACCCATTGGCTGTGGAAGGACGAGGACAACGACGGCCAGTACAACCCCGCGAAAGACCGGAAAAGGCCGAAAGGGGAGTGGGTCCCGTACGACAACGTGGTGAACAAGCTGTTCTACTGCGGCCCCGTCCCGGTGCGGTGGGAGGATGTGGAAGGATATGGCGACGAAGCGGAGGCCTCCTTCATCCACGGGGTCGACGAGGGCGACGACTATTTTGAGACGGTCGGCGAAGATATTCCCGTGCAGGACAAGCTGAGCATTCCGCTCGGCGCGGCGTTTGACCTGATGGCCTTGGTCGAGGCGTACGAGTGGGTGCAATACGTGCTGCAAGACCAATCCTACCCGGACTTCGACAATGACGAAAACGGAAACGAAAGCGACAGGCCGGAGAAACCGGTGTCACAATGCCGATGGACGGTGGACAAGCCGTACATTGGTTTCTACCGCCGCGTGATGGTGCAGGCGCGAATCGTGAAGCCGATACCGCCGGAAGAGGCGAAAGAAGAAGAGGAAGGAGGAGACGAGTCCTGAGGAGAAACAGCGGGAGAATTCGGGGAATGCCCGGCGGAACGGAACGCCGAGGAGAATCCCGAGCCGAGCGCCTGGCGGTCCAGGCGATGGTGTAGAGACTAGGCGGGGCAATCACTTCGGATTGCGTAAGACGCCACCAGAACCCGCCACGGAGACCCCGTGAAGAGATAGTCCAAGGAAGTGCGCTGATGAGTCGATGCGGTCGAGCGTGGCCGCTCTTTGGGACGAGAGAAGAGATTTGAAAGAAAGGCCGACAGCAAGAACCAAAACGGTTCGGTTGTCGCAAGGTGGAGGGGCGGCCCGCGGAGAGAAAACCGCGCAGCTGCCTCTCCCCTTTTTTGCCCGTGGGCCATTACGCCATGCCAGAGGCACGGGAGGGGGCTTGCGGGGCGTTTGGGCGGTGCTGGTGCCTCCCCTGCCCCGGATGGGGCTACACGGGCCTCTGGGGGCTTGCAATGGGGGGCGGTTTGTGGGATGGTGCCCAGCGTCGTACGGCAGTTGTCATGTCTGTTCGACACGCCCGGAGGCGCTGGCTCCAAACTTGCTCCTCCGGGCACTTGTTTTGCACGGAGGAGGGGGG